>ENA-UOXB01000611-UOXB01000611.1-bioreactor-metagenome-genome-assembly--contig:-NODE-611-length-21943-cov-7.486842_pt1 | contig 21943 bp, 19 predicted proteins | sample MGYA00238158_ERZ761615 | MGnify/ENA primary metagenome ERZ761615 (study PRJEB28904, sample SAMN06267902) | bioreactor metagenome | isolation source: Joint BioEnergy Institute, California, USA | place...
GCCGCTGCTTGATTGTCATTGGCCCAAGATACAGCAATCATAAGAACGATCAGAGCAACGAACACGCTCATGGCATCGACTTTACCAAATTTTGCCAAACGACTCTCAAGCCATTCAAACCAATGTACATCTTTGTCGTCAAACACAAAGTTTAAGAAGACCAATAGTAAGAAAATACCACCAAACGCTGAGATTTCAGCATGATGCGCCATTAGCCTTGCCGAGTATTCTTCAGGATTATACAACGCTAAATTAATAACTTCCATCATACCAAGGTCTGCAGTTACGGCGACGATAACAATAGGGAAGACCAATCGCATACCGAACACGGCAATCAAAATACCAACGGTTAAAAATATCTTTTTCCAAAATTCGTCCCAGCCTTTAAGAACTGAGGCGTTAACCACCGCATTATCAAACGATAATGAAATTTCCATGACGGCCAAAATAGCAGTAATAGATAACGTGGCGATAAGACCACCGATACCGCCGTGTGAATATCCCCACCATGCCGCTATCGCTAAAGCGATGGCTGTAAAGATAAAATCTAAATAAAAATGTCTCATGACACATCCTGTCTGGTTGCGTAAAACTAAGATCAATTGAATAAGGGTAATTGAGTATAGACACGCCATAAAAAAGTGGCTATTACTAACCACTTCTTATAGGTAAATTTAGATGAAACATAAAGTATTATTGACCATTTGGCTACTAATAATTGTGACTATTTTGCAACCAGACATGTTTTATACTTTAAGTTGTAATATTTACTTAAATATCAACACCATATTGCTGACACATTGCCTGCAAACCACCTGAATATCCTTGCCCAACAGCGCGGAATTTCCACTCACCGTTGTGACGATATACTTCGCCAAATACCATGGCTGTCTCAACAGAGTAGTCTTCTGCCAAGTCAAAACGTACCACTTCTGTGCCAGTGTCTTCATTAACAACGCGGATAAAAGCATTGGCTACTTGCCCAAAGTTTTGGTTGCGAGTAGCGGCATCATGAATGGTCACGGTAACGACGATTTTATCGATATCGGCTGGTACTTGGGTTAGGTTGACTTTGATTACTTCATCATCACCATCACCTTCGCCAGTACGGTTGTCACCAGTGTGCTCAACGGCACCATTATCAGATTTTAGCTGGTTGTAGAAAATAAAATCATGATCACCGCGTACTTTACCAGCATTGCTGAGCAAAAACACACTGGCATCAAGATCGAATTCAGCACCAGAGGTTGCGCGCTCATCCCAACCAAGACCGATCAGTAGCTTGGTTAAATTCGGATCGGTTTTTGTCAGCGATAAATTACCGCCTTTACTAAGTGATAAAGCCATGAGATTTTCCTTGTTATTAACGTCAATGAGAGGTTTTTATGTATAAAAATCGGGCAAAAAAGCGATGTCGAATCAAAGCTGAACAAGACCGTCGCTTAATGACGCTCTATCATAGCAACAAAAAATGACCCAATCAAAGCTGATTAGGTCATTGTTATGTTTCATATAAATTCAAGATTTGGATAAGACTGCTTTGCCAGTTTTTATCTTTAATCGTCTATAGCAGATCATTTATATATAAAGGCAGATCTACAGGTTTTAACGATGGCGAATCTCAAAACTTTGGTGAATGGGTTTTTTGATATTAAAATCAAACCCAATCGTTTTTTGCGTAATGTCAATGATATCGTAGCGTTCAGTCAACTGCTCATCCAACTCAAAGCGCGTAAAGTTGTTAGAGAAGTATAAGACACCATCAGAGGTTAAACGGTTCATCGCACGATTGATGAGGGCAGCATGATCACGCTGTACATCAAACGTCCCTTGGAACTTTTTAGAGTTTGAAAAAGTAGGTGGATCAATAAAGATAATATCGAATTGCTCGGTATTGTCTTTAATCCACTCAAAGATATCGGCTGCCACAAATTGATACTTGTTGCGGCTAACGTCTAAACCGTTCAGCACAAAGTTTTGTTTGCCCCAATCCAAATAATTCTGCGACAAATCGACACTGGTGACTTTTTTAGCGCCTGCTAAAGCCGCGTGCACACTCGCTGTACAAGTATAAGCAAACAAGTTCAATACCGCTTTGCCGCGACTGTTGTCTTTGATGCGAGCGCGCATATTGCGATGGTCGATGAACAAGCCTGTATCTAGATAATCCGTAAAGTTGACGTAAAAATAAGCACCGTCTTCGCGCGCAACATAAAACTTACCACGCTTTTCTGTGGTGTTCTGCTTGCTGTATTGATCATTACCAGACTGACGCGCACGCGTTTTGATAAATACCTGCTCGCGGTTGATGTCGAACACTTCACGAATGCCCATCAATGCCAGATTAAAACGTTTTTTTGCCGTCTCTGGTGGAATGGTTTTGGGCGGCGCGTATTCTTGCACATGAGCATAGTCGCCGTACAAATCGATTGCGACCTTAAAATCAGGCAAGTCAGCATCGTAGACACGAATATTACTGACATTGTCTTTTTTGGCGAGTTTTTTGAGCTTGGTTAGGTTTTTTTGCAAGCGATTAATAAAGTCTTGACCATCGTCCACGTCGATTTCACGTTTTTCAAACTGACTGACAAGATTGCCAGTTTGTCCTGCTATCAAGGTGCCGTAGCGGAAATAAACTGTAATGGCACCATTGTGACAGCGCAATGTTTTTGGCGCTTTGATTGGCAAAATATCGACTTGCTCAACATTGGATGCCAATATACCAAGCATGGGATCAATGCCACTACCTGCAAAACTGTCTTGCAAAATAAGACCCAAGGCATGATACAGCGGCTTAATCATCTCTTCATCGCCCAAGCGCTCACCATAAGGCGGATTGGTAATCACAAGAGGATTGGTCAACCTGCCATCGTGGACCAGCGGTTTTAGAACGCTGCTCAGCTGATCCAGTGCACGGGTTTCAATATCGAGTAGCGGTAATAAATCTTGCAAACCTGCCGCAATAAGGTTCTTTTCTGTTGCTACAATCGCGCCGCTATCGGCATCGAATCCCAAGATGAGCGGTAATGTATCTGGTTGTTCGTTGGCAATCTCTAATGACTCACGAAAACGCATCTGCGCATCGTCAATCATCTGTTGCCATAGCGTCTCATCATGATGCTGCCACTGATAAAAACCAAATTGGTTGGCGGCTTTATCAATGCCTACAGCATAATCGCAGTGCATGAGTAGAGCTTCGATTATGAATGTACCAGAGCCGCACATTGGATCGATTAGAGCATTATAAAAAGGCGCGTTACCATCTTCGTTTTTCTTATGCCAGCCTGCACTATATAGCAAAGCGGCTGCTAAGTTCTCTTTTAAAGGCGCTTCAGTCATCGCCACACGGTAACCACGGCGATGCAAACTGGTACCTGATAAATCCAGATATAACTCGGCTTGCTTGTCATTTACGGTCGCAAAAATCGAGAAATCTGGGTTTTTACTGTCCACGTTGGGACGACTGTCATAAACTTCATTAAAGGTATCAGCAATCGCATCCTTGATACGCAGCATGGCAAACTGCTGGCTGACAGCAACGCGCTTATCAACGGACAAACGTATCGCAAAGGTTTGCTCCAAATTAAACTGCTCTGTCCAGTTAACCGATTTTGCCAAACCATAAATCTGCTCAGCCACATCATATTCTGCATTGATGTTTCTGCGCTTGATGAGCATCAGCACGCGCGAGGCCACACGTGACCAAAGACAAATAGTATATAGGTCGCGCAAAGTCCCCGTGACTGCTAAACGGCCCGTGCTTTTGATATCGCTTGCAATACCGAAACTTGTCAGCTCGGTCTGTAGCGGCGCTTCAAGCCCATCGGCACAAGTGATGATAAGATCAAGCGACAACTCTGTTGAAGAGGCGGCTTTGGCGGCGGGCGCGGTTGTTACGGTCATACGGATACCTGTGGGCTAAATTGACAAAAATGCAAATAATAAAATAGGCGGTTTAACCGATAATTTTACCATAATTCAAAGCTATATGGTTCAAAGTGGTTAGCTTTAACCAGTAGCATGTAAAAAAGCAGTTTTTGAAACTTACTATTTAAGATAATGCGTTTCAAATTTCGGTAATGATTGACTAAAGATTCAATCGGTTTTAATGAAGCTATTTATGAGCTTTTTCTAAAGACAATGATTCTGAGACTATTTGAGTGGTGGTTGCAAAAGGTTTGGTATCAATCGGATAATCGACGTCTTTTGGCATAAGCAAACGCATATGCGGGTAGGGGGTAGAGATCTCAGCCGCATCAAAAGCGCGTTTGATCTCTTCTCTTAAATCCTCTTTAATTTTGGGCATACGAGCAACGGCTGCAGGCTTCACCCAAAAACGCACAATGAAAAACACGCCGTACTCGCCAATTTCTGCTACGGTGGCTGAATGCTCAGGACGGCTCAGTATCACCTCGGTATCGCTAAGCACTTGCAGAATCTCTTTGCGTGCCGTGTCGATATCGTCCTCAAAGGCAATACGTACACGAATGTCAAAACGTATAAAGTTTTTTGAGGTCAAATTAATCACCTCAGATGAGGCAACATTTGAGTTTGGGATAATAACAGTGATGTTGTCACGGGTTAAAATATGGGTCGTGCGTAAAGCAATAAGGACGACACGGCCCTCATTGTCATTGATATGAATCCAGTCGCCAACCTGAAAAGACTGCTCAAGTAAAATTGTGATACCAGCGATAAAGTTGGCAAGGGTTGACTGCGCTGCAAAACCAACTGCCAGCCCGACAATGCCCAAACCTGCGACCAATGAGACGATGTCAAAACCAAATTGGGCCATGACGCTGGCAAGACCCAGTACGAGCAGTAGCACGGATAAAATGTTTTTGAGCAGCTGCTCTATCGAAGCATTGAGACCGTAGTGCTGCAATACTCTATGAATGATCTGTCCCGATGAGGTCCAAAGTACGTAATAGATACCTGCCCACGTACTGGCTTTTGCAGTAGCCTCAATCGTCTCAGGCTCAAAATTCATCTGACTCATGATGGCAATTAAGCTTGCCACAATCCAAATGTAGCGCAATACGGAGCGAACGATCTTAGTACGGCGCTCATTTAGCCGAATCTTTGCTCTGCTTTTCTTAACGATATAAACCGTCAGCCAATAAAAAAATCCCAATACTGCAAGTAGTATTAGGATTTTTATGCCAGTACTGGTCAACTCTACCGCTTGAGACGTCCAATCAAACGTCTCTTCTTCAATAGAACCGCCAAGTCCAAGGTAAAGGCTCGTATGAAGATCGCGAACGATTTCCTTAAAAAAGTCAGTGACACTAATACTAGCAATTGGCATTGTTAGTCCATGCAAAGTTTTTTAACGTTACCTCAGATTGTAGTGGATGGTAAAACACAACCTAAGAAATGATTGGCTCTTAGCATATCAGTTCTTGCAATGTGGCTGAGCCAACAATTAAGAATTATTTTCTTGAGCATCATGGAACTGATAAGGAATGTCCATTTTGTCTTGAACGTCGCGTAGAGCGGTTCGTAATCCTTCTAATATCGTCGGATGATAAAAAGGCGTATCAAGCAGGTGTTTGACGCTCAAATCGTTGGTAATGGCAGTGGCCAAAATATGTCCAATGTATTCGGCGTCAGGTCCAACCATACTTGCGCCTAATACTCTGTCAGTTTGTTTGCATCCATAAATATGCAGCAAACCACAATTGACACCCATGATACGACTGCGTCCCTGATTGTCAAAACTAACCTTACCAATGACGTACTCTAAGTCTGGATCTTGTTGAATCTCTGGTAGCGATTTACCAACATTAACAATCTGCGGAGAACAAAAGACAATAGAGAATGGTATGGCTGGCGGACGAATATAAGCGTCTTCATTGTTTTTACAAACCATGCTTCCAGCACTATAGCCTTCATCGCTAGCGACATGCAGTAGAGGAATATGTGCATTGGCATCACCAATAATATAGACGTTTAGATCACCAATTTGTCCCGTTTTTTTACTAAGGTTTTTTGGACGGTTTTTATCATCCAGCTCAACGCCTAGATTCTCAATACCCAGCTGTTTTATATTGTTGCGGCGACCAGTTGCGACCAGTACATATTCGCCTTGCCACTGCTGCGACTCACCCGCGCTGTCTTTATAATCGATGAATGCAACTGAGCCTTTATTGTCTTCAGTCGCTTGTGTGCCAACGTCCTTAATTTCGCTGCCCAAATGCATCGTCAGCTCACGACTTAAGCAATCGATGGCTTTGTTATTAACATCGTCATCTTGTAGACCACCAACACGCTTGTCACGGTTAAATAAGGTTACTGCCACGCCCAAGCGCGTGAATGCTTGCGCAAGCTCAAGGCCTATCGATCCTGCACCAACTACCGCCAGTGATTTTGGCAAATCGGTCAATTCAAAAATGGTATTTGAAGTTAGCATGGTATCACCCAGCTTATCTGCCCAGCCATCTGGAATAGAAGGCGAGCTACCAGTCGCGATAATAATTTGACTGGCTTCTATCAACTCATCATTAACCTCAATAAGCCCTTGCTCGTTGATATAAGCATGCCCTGATATTTTCTTATCATCAGGCCAGCTGTCTACCTGTTTTTTGATGTAGCTTTCAAAATGACTGCGTTCATCACGTACGCGATTCATCACTTGCTTACCATCTATTTGAGTGGTGGTATGAATACCAAACTCTGTAGAGTGGTTAGCGTCATGCGCGCGTTCCGCTGCCGCAATCAATAATTTACTAGGCATACAACCGACAGTGACACAAGTCGTTGTCCAAAACCCTTCATTAATAATGACGGTATCTTCATGAGTTTTTCTGGCTTGACGAAAGGCATTTTGGCCTGCTGTGCCTGCACCAATAATGGCAACAGATACTTTGCGAGTGACTTTAGCCGTTGTATTATCAGCGGAAGCGACAGACTCTTTATTCATATGATTCTCAAATAGTAGATTTTTAGTTATGAGTGTTATGTTTGTTATTTCTTATTAGTTTTTTATCATAACGATTACTCACGTCCATTCCATGGCGTTTTATGTGGTTTATGGTGTTAGTTTGGTGATTACAAGGCCAGTGTCTCACGCAAACGCTCAGTATAGCCTTTGGCACGCAGGTTGCGTTGAGCATGGGTAAGCTTGCCTTCTGTATCGAACACAAAGGCTGAACGTACAAGGCCTAAGGTGATATTACCGTACATGTTTTTTTCTTTAATAACATCGAAATGCTGGCACAGTTTTTCGTCTGTATCACTGATAAGCGCAATGTTTAAGTGATGCTTGGCGATGAACTTTTCATGTGATTCAACGCTATCACGTGAGACACCAATAATGTCATAGCCCAGATCATCAAACTCATTAAGATGCGTGGTAAATTCTGTAGCTTGCGTGGTACAGCCTGGCGTATTGTCTTTTGGATAAAAATAAAGAATCAGACCTTTATTGGTATTGGCTACCATCTCGTTCAGGTTGATATCATCATGAATAAAATGTCCGTCCAGCTCCCGTACTATGGTCACGGGAAAATCGGGTAAAGCAATATTTTCTGTAGTTGGCTTTGCCATCATAAAGTCCTTGTATATTTTAGTTGTTTATACTTGCTGCATTTATAGAGGTTTTATTTTGCGAATCTTATATTTTAAGGCTCTCATTATAGTCAGATTTGTGGATATTAATGATGAGTTTTACACTTTACTTCTTTATTGGCAACAAAAAAGACTGGTAATGACCAGTCTTTTTATGTTGAACAAGTAGTGGATTAAGCTGGCTTTTGCGGCTCTTTTAAATCCAAGCCTACTGTACATTGCTGCAAGTCTTTTTGCATTTTTTTCACGTAAGGCAAGTTAGATGGATCTTTTTTGTCTTGCGCGTAGCTTTCAATTTCCCACATCTGACCGATGGTCATGTTGCTTCTTACACCAATGGTGCAATTACATAGTTTGGTTGCGTTACTTTTGTCAGCAACTTTATATTTGACCGCACCATTGACGCAAGTATTGATATTGGTTTGCTTAATATCGGCAGCGTTTGCTTGCGGTATCGCAAAAGCAGCAGCTAGGGCTAGGGGTAATACGGTTAAAAACTTCATAAACATCCTCTCAAGGGTGGTGTCAATTTCTTAAATCTTGTACTTAGATAATCATCAAATCACTCGAATGTGAGTAATCTATATCCTGATTTATCTTCGTCGATACAGGCAAGCGCTCATACCATAGCAAGTATGATCATAAAAATACAACGCCGGCTTGCTGTGTTAATGCAAGCAAATGTTTCTCTAGTGTTGAGTACTATTACTTACTGATATAAACATCACTATACAATCGATTAAGACTGATAATGAGTAGGATCGGCGACGCCAGCTTGCGCAAATCCTTGACGACGTAGCGCACAGCTATCACAAACGCCGCAAGCAAGACCATTTGCATCCGCTCTATAGCAAGAAATGGTTTGACCGTAGTCAACGCCTAGTGACAAACCAAGCTCAATGGTTTGTGCTTTTGATAATTGCTGCAATGGCGTTTGGATAGACAAGTGGTGACCGGTCACGCCCGCTTTTGTCGCAAGATTGGCCATATGCTCGAAAGCGGCGATGTATTCTGGACGACAATCGGGGTAGCCTGAGTAATCAACTGAGCTGACACCAATGACGATATGGTTGGCATCAGTGACTTCGGCGACTGCCAAGGCATACGATAAAAAGATCGTGTTACGCGCAGGCACATAAGTATTAGGGATGGCGTCGTTGTCGATCTCGTCATGTTTTTTATTAGGGAATTTATCGGCATCGCCATCAGGAACAATCATGCTGTGATCGGTCAGCGAAGAGCCGCCAAGCTGAGCAATATCGATATCGATAATTCTATGATTGACATCAGCTGCCTCGGCGATAGCCTTTGCTGCAACAAGCTCACTATTGTGACGTTGACCATAGTTAAAGCTGACCGCAGTCACAGTAGCATAGCGTGCCTTAGCCCAATACAAACAAGTGACCGAGTCGAGTCCGCCTGATAGTAGGACGACTGCATTTTGGTTTTTATTGAGTGCAGGCAGGTTGGCATCAGATACTTGGTTAGGCGTGTTTTGCGGGGTAAGGTTTGTCATAGTGATATCTATTGTTGGTTTACGAAAAACCGCTATTTTACCAAAAATACGGTCATTACAGAACCATGCGACCATGATAAAAGCAGCATTTCACTTTATAATTTAATGTCATATTTTCAAACCCTTAGCAATATTTGTTATAATCGCTGCTTTTAAAGCATTCCTATCTCTTATTGCCAATGGCTTTAAAGCGAATGTCTTCATAGCAAAATCACCTTTGTAAAGATATTGAGTAATTTATGACCGCAGCGACCTTGTTTACGCCAAAAATCATGCCTGAGTTTGATGAGAAGTCTGTTGATGCAAGCTTTGCGAACCACGACTTAGAAGATATTATCGATAGTATGGCCCATGATGATAGTGAGGATGACAGCCTTGCGGAACAATCAGCATCTTCTGAATCAGCTCAGCTTGGTAAGCTACAAAAAAAGCTGCGTAGACAAGTTTCTTGGGCAATTCGTGATTTTAATATGATCGAAGATGGCGATGTGGTCATGGTGTGCGTGTCAGGCGGTAAGGACAGTTATACGTTGCTCGATATTTTATTGCTGCTCAAGCGTATTGCACCGATTAGCTTTGATGTGGTTGCAGTCAACCTTGATCAAAAGCAGCCCGGTTATCCTGAAGATATTTTGCCCGCCTATCTAAACGAGCAGGGCATTGCTCACTATATTTTAGAAAAAGACACGTATAGTATTGTCAAAAGTGTGGTGCCAGAAGGTAAAACCTATTGCTCAGCCTGTTCGCGTTTGCGCCGTGGCTCATTGTATGGTTTTGCCAAACAAATTGGCGCCACCAAAATTGCGCTTGGTCACCACCGAGATGACATGCTCGCCACCTTCTTTTTGAACTTGTTCCATGGCGGTGCGCTCAAATCTATGCCGCCCAAACTGCTAAGCGACGACAAGCAAAACCTTTTGATCCGTCCACTAGCGTATGTGGAAGAAAAAGACATCATTGAGTATGCGCGTTTAAAAGCATTCCCCATCATTCCATGCAATTTATGTGGTAGCCAAACCAATCTACAACGTGCCATTATCAATGACATGCTGCGAGAATGGGATGATGCCCATCCGCAGCGCTTGGCGTCTATTTTCAAAGCCATGCAAAATGTGGCACCATCGCAACTGGCAGACCGTGAGTTGTTTGATTTTGAACAGTTGAGCCTTGAGCGTGACGACAATGAACGTGTTTTTGAAGGTGACAATATTCAAGCTGGGCAGACGGACAGTCTGGCTGAAATTGGCTTACCAGTAGCACCGAAGACACAAACTTTTAATCCAAAATTCGCTAGCGACAAAGCACATTCTGTACAGACAGATAAAGTGGTAGAGAACAATCGTACCACTCAAAAAATACCGACGATTAATCCAGTTATTTAAATTGCTGCTTTAAATCGTACGAAGACATAAAAAAACCAGCCGTTGATAAGAATGGCTGGTTTTTTTATGTCTTTTATTTTATATAATCAGCTATACATCAACAATAAAATTAACTCTTTTCAAAAACAGGTAGCGGGTTGAATGTGACTTCTGAGCGTGGCAGTTTTGCCACGTCTTGCATGCGCCAATCATCTTGACCATCGTTACTGACTTGTAAGTAGTACTTAGCTTTTACAGGATCGATGTCCACTTGTGCACTGTACTTATTACCCTCGATATGCTGTAAAACCACATCGTGGTCTTTTTTGATATCAGTGGCGTGCGAGATAGACAAAGCCAGCTTATCAGGATAGGTAAGCGGCGTACCGTTTAGCAATTTACCAGACTGTAAGCTTTGCTCAGGATAGTTCAAATAAAATAAAATATCACCATTATCTGCAAACTGCATTTGACCATGCAAGTCCAAGTCATAAGTAAGTTTATCGCGTGATACGTCTTGATAAAGTGTCTTACCATCCATGTACCAGTCGTCACGTACCACACTGTCACGGATTTGATAAGAGTAGTAAACAAACCAGAGGCAAGCGACTACAACAAAGGCTGGCATACCAATAACAAAGATCACAACCATATAGTTTTTATACCATGGCTGAGTATCTTGGTGTTTAAAATTTGGTGCTGGGGTAGACATAAAATACCTATTAACTGTATTAATGGATAATCTGATGGAAAAATACCGTCAGGTTAATAAATCAGTCATTCGTCAGTGCTCAACTGACGAATGAGATATCAAAGAATAAACAGCTGAGCGCTCAATATATTATTTTACTTGGCCTTGAGTGGTAAAAACGTTTTGCTTACTGGCCTTGTACTTACCATCTTCACTGGTCACATTCAAAGTCACAGGGGTTTGACCAAACTCAATAACATCAGGGTCGCCATAAATACTCACTGGCATATTAAAGCTTTCACCCGCTTCTAGCGGCACATCATTAAATCGTACGCCAAGACTTAAGCCATCTTGCGGGGCAAGCGTTATCTTATAGTTATGAGCATCCTGCGTTTTATTGGTCAGCTTAACGATATAGCTATTTTCGATCATACCTTGCGTATTCACAGAAGACAGCTGATTACGGTCACGGCGAATATCAATCTCTAGTGGGACACGGTCAGTCAACGCATAGATCACACCACCACATAATAGCGTCAATAAGGCTAAATAGGCAAATAGACGGGGACGTAATACTCGGCTCGGCTCTTTTTCAGCCAACTGACGCTCTGTCGTATAACGGATAAGCCCGCGTGGATAGCCAACCTTGTCCATAATCTCATTACAGGCATCAATACAAGCTGCGCACTGGATACAACCCACTTGCAAACCATCTCGAATATCAATGCCAGTCGGACATACCTGAACACACATTTGACATTCAATACAATCGCCCAAGTTGTCAGGATGAGTGCCTTTTTTACGTGTACCACGAGGCTCGCCGCGTTCGTAATCGTATGATACTACCAAGGTATCTTTATCAAACATCACGCTTTGAAAGCGACCGTAAGGACAGATTTGAATACACATCTGCTCACGCATGTAACCGGCATTGGCATAGGTTGCAAACGTAAAGATAAACATCGATACCCATACCCATGTTGGCCAGTCGGGGAGTGGCATAAAGCCAATCATCTGCCAACTCTGATACAAGTAATCTGTACCAGCGACATAGCTTACAAAGGTTGCTGCGGTAATGACTGAAAATACAAACCAAATAAAATACACCAAAGAGCGCTTAAAGACTTTTTTTGCGCTTAATGGTTCTTTATCAAACTTAATACGCTTGTTACGATCACCGATTATCCATTTTTCGACATATTGATAAAGATGCGTCCAAATCGTTTGCGGGCACGCATATCCGCACCATACACGGCCTGCATAGACTGTCACTACAAATAAAGTAAAGGCGGCAATGATAGCGAATACGGCAATAAAATAAAAATCTTGCGTCAAAAATGTCGTGCCAAAAATATAGTAATGCTGTGAGGGGACATCAAACCATATTGCTTGTCTACCGTTATAGCGTAGCCATGGCAAAAGCAAAAAAGCGGCCAAAAGCGCGTACATCGTGATGACTCGAATATTTTGATAAAACCCTGTGACAAACCTTGGGTGAACGCGATGCTTGGTTGCATCGAGATCTATTTGTTGTACGGGGATTTTATTAGATGGTTGTGCTGACATAAACGTGCCTCTTTTAAAAAAGAATCAGTTTGCTGGCATGATGAACAAACACCTGTACAAGTCAGATGTAGGAATGTGCGATGTTATCAATGTCAGGAAGTAGGGGATAAAATTTTGAACAAGAAAGAATGAAACCCTCTACCAAATGATCGATTGCGAATAAATAGCTCAAAATTAACGTTTTAAAGCAGTCAATATAGCGCTAGTTTTTGGGTGTTGCTATTTTAACATTCTCCCTACTTTAAATGGGGTAATAATCCTAAAAAGCAACGAATATGTAAGAATAACGGTCAATGTATCAGTCACAATTTTCACACTATTATGAGTAAATAATAAGCTGATACTAGGCCTATAAAATGTAAAAAAGGGAGGACCGTTACCACAGTCCTCCCTTTGTTCAATCATATCCATTTAAGACAAAAGCTGCCTTTGATCTATCAGTTTGCGGTTGTTGCTGGTTGAGAACCATTAGACGCTGCTGCTGGTTGCGTTACAGGTTCTGATCTTCCAGTTACTGACACTGGCTGAGAAACAGCAGTTACAGATACTGGCTGAGCAGTAGCAGCAGTTGAACCACTAGCAGATGGTGTCTTATGATCTGATAATGAGTAAACATAAGCAGCAAGTAGCATAATACGCTCATTACCTAGCTTGGTTTGCCACTCAGGCATAACACCTGCACGTCCATAACGCAAAGTCTCGCGGATGGTTTCGCGCTCGCCACCATATAACCAGATATTATCAGTTAGGTTTGGTGCACCAGTTGAGTACATGCCTTTTGCATCTTTACCATGACACAGCACACAGTTGGTAGGCTCATTAAAGATGACCTTACCTTGAGCAACTTGTGTTTGATCAAGATCATAGCCTTCTTGATTGCCTGATATAGACAAGACATATTCAGCTACCGCACGTATACCGTCTTCACCAATCTGATCACGCCATGCTGCCATACCGCCGACTCGGCCATTGTGAAGCGTCGTCAAGATATTTTCAGGTGCGCCGCCATATAACCAATCGTTGTCAGTCAAATTAGGGAAGCCAACAGCGCCTTTGGCATTTGAGCCATGACATACTGAGCAGTTCTGTAAGAATAAACGGCTACCAACTTTTAACGCATTTGGATTTTCAGACAGTTTTTCAACGTAAGGGCCTAGTTCTGCAACTTTGCCGTCAATTTGTGCCTGTAAATCTGCTGGTGGATTGTCGCCATGACGTTTTACTGATTGAAGCTTCGCAAGCTCAGACAGCGTTGACGTAGCACCACTAGCATCAGCTTGCGCTAGGATATTCTTTTCAAAATTATCAGTAAATACTTGGTTATTACTTTCAAGATCACTGAATAACTCATTCTTAGAAGTCCATGGCACAGTTTCACCATCAACCTCTACTGTGGCAAGTCCATCCCATTTCCCCGGAAACATAGCAGGGAAAAATACCCAGTAAGCAACGCCCCAAATGATAGAGCCAAAGAATATCACCAGCCACCACTTAGGTAGCGGCTTATCATACTCTTTAATACCATCATAAGCATGGCCTGTCGTACCATCATCTTCTAAGTCTGGTTTGTACTTCAATACCATTATTAAGATGCCGAGGATAAACGCCCAGCATGCAAAACTTATTAAGGTAATCCAAGAACTCCAAAAAAATGTCATCGTTTATCCTTATTGCGCTGCTCTTCAGACAAGGATCTGACATCCTCATCATCAAGCGCAAGTTGTGCATCTTCCTCGAAGCGTTTTTTGTTTTTTGGCGAATATGCCCACCACGCAATACCTATGAAAGCAACAAAGGCAGAAACGGTCGCAATTATTTGTAATTCACCAATACCCATTAGCGCTGTCCTTCCATCGCGGTGCCTAACTGCTGTAGATAGGCGACCAGAGCATCAAGCTCAGTGGCACCAAGAACAGCATCAGGCGCTCCTTCGATGTCTTCTTCAGTATAAGGGACACCAAAGCGATCACGGAATAAGCGCATTTTAGTTTGAATGTTTGAACCATCAACTTCGTTGGTTGCAAGCCATGGGAAGCCTGGCATAACTGATTCAGGTACTAATGATCTAGGATCAATCAGATGCTGCTTCTGCCAGTCTTCAGAATAACGTCCACCAACACGGGCCAGATCAGGTCCAGTACGTTTAGAACCCCATAAGAATGGATGATCCCACGTAGACTCAGCAGCGCGTGAGTAAGGTCCATAACGTTCAACTTCAGCACGTAACGGACGAATCATTTGAGTATGACAGACGTGACACCCTTCACGAATATAGATGTCTCGGCCTTCGAACTCAAGTGCAGTCCATGGCTCCATAGAGGGAAGGGGTGCGTTTACACCACCTTCTTCTGGGCCTTTGTAATCATATATCAGCGGTACGATTTCAACCAGCGTAGCAAAGCTAATCGCAATCACGATACCGATAACCAATAAGCCCGTGTTTTTTTCAATAATCTCATGCGGTGTACCAGCCATGATCGCTCCTTATACGTTAGCAGCTGTCGAGGTTTTATCGACACTAGGTTCATGATCAGTTGGATCTGCAACATCTACAGGCTTGCCTTCTGGCATCTTGAGCGTTTTATAGCAATTATATGCCATCACGAACATACCTGATAAATAGAGCGAACCACCAAAAGCACGACCAATATATGGAAAATGTGAAAACTCAACGGTATCAACGAAACTGTATACCAAAGTACCATCAGGGTTTGTAGCAAGCCACATCATGCCCTGACCAATACCTGAAATCCACATAGATACGATATAGAAGATAGTACCTGCGGTTGCCAACCAAAAATGCGTTGTGATCAAACTGATAGAGTACATTTTTGGCTTATTATAAATACGTGGTAATAGCACGTATAGCGAACCAATCGTAATCATACCAACCCATCCAAGCGCACCTGAATGAACGTGACCAATGGTCCAGTCTGTATTATGTGATAAGGCGTTGACCGTCTTGATTGACATCATTGGGCCTTCGAACGTCGACATCGCATAAAACGATAATGCCACGATCATAAAGCGAATGATGGGATCGGTACGCAGCTTATCCCAGCTACCTGATAGTGTTAGGACACCATTGATCATACCGCCCCAAGAAGGTGCGAATAGGATGATAGAGAACACCATTGCTAGTGACTGTGTCCAATCTGGCAATGCTGAATAATGTAAATGGTGACCACCAGCCCACATATAAGACGCAATCAGCGCCCAAAAGTGGACAATAGACAGACGGTAAGAATAAATAGGACGACCAATCTGTACAGGGACAAAGTAATACATCATACCAAGGAAGGCAGCTGTTAGATAAAAGCCGACCGCATTATGTCCGTACCACCACTGCACCATCGCATCGGTTGCACCACTAAAGATTGAATAAGACTGAAACGCACTAACAGGAATAGCCATACTATTGACGATATGCAATAGGGCAATCGTAATAATAAACGCAGCAAAGAACCAGTTAGCCACATAAATATGTGAAGTTCTACGTTTGATGAGTGTACCAAAGAATACAATGGCATAAGATATCCATACCAAAGCAATCAAGATATCGATTGGCCACTCAAGCTCAGCGTATTCTTTAGCTGATGTCAAACCTAAAGGAAGCGTAATAACGGCAGATACGATAACCGCTTGCCAGCCCCAAAAAGTGAACCAAGCAAGGTAAGGCGCGAACAATCTTGTCTTACAAGTACGCTGGACAATATAGTAAGACGTTGCGAACAGGGCTGAACCACCGAACGCAAAAATGACCGCATTAGTGTGTAGCGGTCTTAAACGACTAAAGGTCAGCCATGGAATATCAAAGTTAAGTGCTGGCCATACTAACTGTGAAGCAATGAACACCCCGATACTCATACCGACGATGCCCCAAACAACGGCCATTGTCGTAAAAAATCTTATGACAGTAATTTCGTACTCACGGTCTACTGGGGCGACTGCTGTGTTTTGTAAACTCATTGGATGATTCCTTTACAGCCCGAATTATCAACAGAATTAACTAACGCTTTGAGTCATTGGCCTCGTAAAAATAACAGCCAGACAATCATCGCGGTACATACTGATTTTTTACTTTCCTATCATCTTAACGCCATTAACTATCAATCTAAGCTCTCTTCTTATTTATACATAATAGATAAAAAGAGCATTTGAGATGCTTGGCTCTCATAGCTGGTTGATAGTAGGATTATTAATAAATCGTTCAGATATATAAGAAGGTGCGCCGTACTCAAGCATCTAATGAGGCTAAGTATTTATCTTAATTATTACCAAAAATTTGTACTAATGAAGATAGATACCAATATTTATAAAAACGCATTGCCATAGAAGTATGCTAGCGGCGGCTGACAAAAAAACAGGTTTACGTAATGTTTAGTTAAAACTCCCGACTCTGTTTAAGGGTATTGTAACGCAATCTTAAAGAAATATCATCAGAACTATACGGCAAAATACAAACTCTTTAGTAAAAATCTTAGCAAGTAACTTACTATTTCTCACTAATACGTCCATTTTATACCCAATTGAGCCGCCATTCTAGAGACATATCTGGTTCAAAAAATGGCAGTAAACAGTGAGTAAAATGATAAATACGGCAAGGCTTTTTGTAACAATTGCAGCCTTCGCAATGTAAATAGGTTTTACTTATGCTCAAGTCGGCATTTATAATGAGGCGGAGCAAAAGCGAAACTGTGGTTTTTTAAATCGCTTGTATTTTAAAATCTAATATCTAATCGGTAAGGGCAAAAGCCTTAACCAGACATAATACTAATTAAGGATAATAACATGGCCGTATTTTTGACAAATGAATGGTTTGAGCAAGTAGAGCAGATGGGTCAAGAGGCAGGTGAGCTTAATCTACCACCCGCGCTTGCAAATATGATCGTCAATTTAAAAGTATCTGACGCTGAACAAGACATCGAAGCCAATTTTGCTAACGGCTTATTGCATCGCGGCTTGAATGATTCGGCAACGACGACCTTGTTGCTTGACCGTGATATCTTACAATCTATCATCACAGACTTCGATACCAATCAGATTATGGGTGCGTTTATGAGTGGCAAGATTCGCGTTGAAGGTGATATGTCACAACTGATGGCAGTACAGACTGCACGTCCAAGCGCTGAGCAAAAAGCGCTATACACCCGCATCAAATCAATGACTACAATGGCTTAATGTTAAATTTATAACTTTGTTTAAAACACTGTATCCATAAAAAAAGCCCCTATTTCATAATAGGGGCTTTTTTAGTAGGTATAAGACTATGCAGCGTTTTGTTGATTTTCTTTATAGATGGCTGCTTGTAGCCAAACGTTTGCTTGCACATAGTCGTTTACGTTAATAGAAGCAGTTTCTGGCGTATTCAGTGCGCCAATACGCACAACGAATGGCGCAGCGTCTTGCTCACGCAGTACTACCACATCGAACAAAATAATAGATTTGTCGTTGAACATCGTATCTTGCTTACCAAGCACTTGACCTTGGCACCATGCTTCATCTTCTTGTCCCAAAGTATCACCGAATAAATAGGCGCACATGTGACCTAAGTTAATCTCTACTGGTGCCATTTGTGCTTCGGTCTCAGGCTCCCATTCACTGATCTGCGCTTGTAAATCATCTGGAATTTGCCCACCATTGGCAGCAACAATGTCATTAAATGCACGGTGATAACGAATCGATTCTTGATCTTCTACCATGATGACTTCGTTTTGCTCACTGAGTTTGATTTCATGCGCCCATGCACTCAAGTTCACAAAATAAGACGTATCGCGCTGATATAAGTGGCGATTGGTTGTATAGAGCTGGTCAAAGGCATAGATTATACTGCCATCAGCTGTGCGTAAACGTAGGACGGCATCATGTGAGTTGTCATTAGCGATGATGCGCTCAATTTTACAGTTCAGCCCATAAGGACTATTGACACAAGGGTAGGCGTTAATAAAGCATTCAGGCTTGCCGTCTTTCATGGCAAGCACTTGATTGATATGACAAGGCTCATCTTCGGACAACAATAAACAGCTGTCTTTAGCACTCACATTGCTATTTAGACCTTTAGGCATTGCGGCTTTTTCGATCATCTTCTGTAGCCATTCTGGTACGTCATGGCTCATGTCGTCGGTCAAGATGCGCCAATGATCGGCATGACCTGCAGATTGCTCGTCGGTTAAAGTGATTTTAGTCGGCGTTTGGATATTTTTATATTGATAATTAATAGTCATGAAAATACTCAAAATTAAGTCGGCGTGAGGTTTGCGCCCAAAACTGCGGTTGCTTTTGTACCATAGGATATCTAAGAGTATCTGTGTATGATATTGACCAAAGTGACTTGCAGTATAAGGTTAACAAACAGCAATGAATGGTTAATGACAATTGTCCTTAGCATACAATATATAGGTATTGACGCAAGCAATAGCAAGTCTCTTAGGAAAAATAGTAACAAAACCCAAATTTTTATCAGAAAATATACCCATTTTTCGCTAATGACTGGCACATATCAACCAAATTGTGTCAAACTAGCTCCCTTTTGACGGCAGTCTTTGGCTCGTCTTAACCCCAGTTTTTGTGTACGATTTATATGTGAGTATGGCAAGTGCAAACGTATGATGCATTTGGCGGTGCTCATTTTATAACATATATAAAGTCGCACGTAGATAAGATAAAGAGTTTGAATATGTTTCGTCCTTTAGCGTTATTTATTGGCTTACGATACACCCGAGCTGAGCGTAGTAATGGCTTTATCTCCTTTATATCGCTCATCTCGATGATTGGGCTGACTCTTGGGGTTGCTGTATTGATTACGGTGCTATCGGTCATGAATGGATTTGATCGAGAACTAAAAACCCGTATTCTAGGTATGGTGCCGCAAGCGACCGTTGTTTCAACTGAAATCATCGGCGATTGGCAGCAATTGGCGGGTAAGATCAAAGAAGATCCGCAAGTCGCCGCTGTAGCCCCTTTCATCCAGCTGCAAGGTATGCTGACCTCCAATGGTCAGGTTGCAGGGATTATGGTCACAGGCATTGAGCCTGAATATGAGAAAAAGGTCTCAATCATTAATCAACACATGATTGAGGGCAGTATTGATACACTGCAAAGTGGCGATTTTAGCATCGTACTTGGCGAAGAGATGGTGCAATCGTTAGGGCTACGGATTGGTGATAAAGTCACCCTTGTGCTTCCAGAAGCCTCTCCCTCACCTGCAGGCGTGATTCCAAGGTTTAAGCGCTTTACCTTAACGGGTATTTTTACCATCAGCCCTGAAGTCGATAGTCTCATGGCTTTCATTCCAATGAACGATGCAGCCAAGCTACTGCGTCTGCCAGATGGCGCACAAGGCGTGCGTATGAAGCTCAATGATATCTTCAGCGCGCCTATGGCAGCAGAAAAAGCAGCAGCGATCGCACCTGAGCAGCTGTATCCTAATAACTGGACACAAACTCACGGCAATCTGTTTGGTGCCATTCAGATGGAAAAAGCCATGGTAGGGTTGCTACTATTCTTAATTATCTTGGTTGCTGCTTTTAATATTGTTTCAAGTTTGGTCATGCTCGTCACTGACAAAAAGGCAGACATTGCAATTTTAAAAACCTTTGGCGCGTCTCCGCGTTTGATTACGCAGGTCTTTATGGTGCAAGGGGTGGTTATCGGCGTTATCGGTACGATTGCAGGTACGATACTGGGCGTAATATTTGCACTCACTGTCAGTGATATTTTGGGCTTCATTAATCAAACCTTTGGCCTAAACCTGTTCGATGCTTATTTTGTTAACTATTTACCATCGCAGCTGCGCTGGCTAGATGTTGTGTTAATCACAGGCGCTTCGTTTGTATTAAGCTTCTTGGCGACCATTTATCCGGCACGCCGTGCGGCTAAAATTCAGCCAGCGCAAACGCTACGTTATGAATAAGCAGGCTGTATCAATACCAGCAAAATTCATAAAGCATCAACCTCAGTAAAAATAGAATAAAGGAAGCGTCATGTCTGCCATTTTAGAGGCAAAAGGTATCAATAAGATATACGATGAAGGAGCGGTCAGTACGCAAGTACTAACGGGTCTTGATTTGAGCGTCAATGCTGGTGAGCGTATCGCGATTGTGGGCACCAGTGGTTCAGGCAAAAGTACCTTGCTACACTTACTTGGTGGTCTGGATACGCCAACCAGTGGTGAGGTCTGGCTGCATGGTCAGTTATTAAATAATATGAATGAAACTGAACGCGGCGCGATGCGTAATAAGTATTTGGGATTCATCTACCAGTTCCATCATCTATTGGCGGAATTTACAGCGATTGAGAACGTCGCTATGCCTTTATTGATGCGTCCAAAAGTGTCAATCAGTGAAGCGCGTCAACAAGCGATTGATATTTTAAACAGTGTTGGACTTGAGCACCGCTTGGCACATAGACCGGGTGAGCTGTCAGGTGGTGAACGTCAGCGCGTGGCTATTGCTCGTGCACTTGTGACCAAACCTTCGCTTATTTTGGCAGATGAGCCGACTGGTAACTTAGATTATGATAATGCGCAAAGCGTTTTTGGATTGTTATCAGAGTTGCAAAATACCATGCAAACCGCCTTACTTATGGTGACACATGATCGTAATCTGGCGGCGCTTGCTGATCGTCAGCTGCTACTGCGTAATGGGCATTGGGAGCAGTATTAAGTGCTTTACGCAGTATAGATATAAATTAAGTAATATAAATTTTCAAAATAAAAACATATACGAATGTCATTAGGCTCTATTCTAGTCTCAACGAGGGGCTAGTAAAAGCGCCTAATAAAAAGAGGGTTAGCGAATGGCAAGCTTGTCCAATATTATTGAAAAAAGTATCTTAAACGAAAGTGAAGACCCAATTGAAGTTTTTGGCAGTGCTGAAGAAGGCAACGAGCCATTAAAACCTTATATGGATCCGGTGCTATTTGATACGATTGATAAACAGGCGCAAATAGATATTTTGACGCCTGTTTTTGATGCCATTACTTTGGCTGGAGCAGATTACGATCTAAAAGCGCAGGACAGTGCAACAGGCAAACGCTATACGCTGCTAAAAAACGAAAAAGTAGTCGAAGTTTTTGTTATGAATACAGACCTTGCTGATGATGTACAAGTCGCGATAGACAATAGCAAAGATGAAGAATGATCCGTTTAAATGGACTTCATAATCTGAGGATTAAATGACATTAAAGTTTGGGCGGCTTATCAGAGTCACTCTTCTTGTCAGAAAATTCTTGTTGACGTT
>ENA-UOXB01000614-UOXB01000614.1-bioreactor-metagenome-genome-assembly--contig:-NODE-614-length-21869-cov-12.982442_pt1 | contig 21869 bp, 29 predicted proteins | sample MGYA00238158_ERZ761615 | MGnify/ENA primary metagenome ERZ761615 (study PRJEB28904, sample SAMN06267902) | bioreactor metagenome | isolation source: Joint BioEnergy Institute, California, USA...
GGGGGGGGGGGGGGGGGGGGGGGGGGGGGGGGGGGGAGAGAGAGAGAGAGGGAGAGAGGTGATTATATACAGGAAGAGAAAGAAAAAGGAAAGAGGAGGGGGAGGGGCAGACGGGGATCGGGGACTCGGGGATGAAGGACGGGGAGGATGAGCGGGGAGTCGGGGACGAAAAACTGAAGTCGGGATCACTGGAAGGCCGCAATGGCGGGGATGGATCGATCGCGATTAGACAGGTTGCAGCACCCGTCCAGTCGCGCTTGCTGACTCCGGATGTGCGTCTGCTTGCCGAAAGAAAATAGTCCTTGTGCTGTTCTATCTGCTTCTCTTTGTCCGGATGCTCATGCATATCGTCATCGCCGGCTATTTGCACGTGATCGTGATTGGTAAGCCGCTGACAGATGCGCGAGTGTCTAGAATCATCACGGTCGGGCTCTGAGTCAGTCTGTACAGATGGAGGACCCCTGGAGAGTAGAACGAGGGAGGAGTGGCGGGGAGTCGTCCAGTCGATGTTGCTCTGACAAAGGCTGCAGAAGAGACAATACAACCTAGTGAGACCAGGACAACGGCCCAGAGACGGGAAACAGTCTAGATGATCATTCCACAGAGTACATACTGAATACATGTTGCGTGGGTCTATGTATGCAGACACTATGTACAGTACACAGGATGGCCGTATGATACTAACCGGTGGTCAATGCCTAGCAAAAGGCCAGAGCCACCGTCGGTCCACCAAGTAGTCGTACAGTGGAACACAGGAGGAGCGCGTCCCAGATTACACGAGATATGCAAACAACAGTTCCTGGAACGGCATGGAGATTCACGACAGATGAAGAAAGAGCAGGAGGAAATGCCAGTTGAAACAAATATGTGAAGGAGACCCGGAGGATCTGGAGATTCATAGACTGTGTGGTTTATGCATTCCGCATGGAAATTATGAGGGGAAAAAAAAAGGTTCGTTTGTTTATGGCCGTCATCGTAACCGCGGTCGTCCAATGCAAAAAAGGTCCAGGATGCCCGGCGCCTGCGCCGACATTTTCGTCCTGATCTGCGAGATGCTTGAGGCAAACGCGAAAAGAATTTCTATAGATCGTCATGGCCCGCACGCCGTTCGATAAGGTCCATCGGATACGGTTATGCAGGGAAGATGGTAGTTGGATCACCAAAGAGCGGACTTCCTGGCACAGCATCCAGAGGCGCTGCGTGTAGTGGTGGCTTTTCCACCTCACCCAGGAGTCCGCGTCGACGACGCTCGAGGGCATCCTTTACCCAGTCCGCCACTTCCTTGTCTTCGGTTTCAGACGGCGACAGGCGTCTCTGAGGACCAGAAGACTCGGAGGACTGCTGGTCGGCGGTCGACGGCGACTTCGCACCCTTCTCTTCCTCACCGGAAGTAGTCGGGGGTTTCATGAGAGGGGCCAGCCAGGGATGGCGGAGCATCATGGCATACGTGGGACGGTTATTGGGGTTCTTGTCCAGGCATGCTCGGACAAATGCATGCGCTTCCTCTGAATAGCCTTCCTTGGGAAGCGTAGGCGGGTCACCGTGGACGATAGCCTGCCAGCCGGTCAGAAAACAATAAATAACAAATAAAAAAAATTGCTGACTTGGAGGAAGTCCTTACATGTAATTGACTGAATATGCTGGTGGAGGTCTCGGGCGGATAGGGGTATCGTCCCATGGCGCACTCGATGATTGATAATCCCAGGCTCCAGACGTCACTCTGAACGCTGTATGTTCCACCGCTGCTATTCGCGCCCGACTGCTGCATCCCTCCACCGGCGATGCGTTCAGGTGCCATATAACTCTGGCATCCGATATTCGTCTTGGCAATACTTGCGACGAGGTTTCCACTCACACCGAAGTCGCAGATCTTGACCTGCCCGCGTGTGTTGATGAGGATGTTGGTTGGTTTGACATCGCGATGGATGATGTTGTGCTCGTCCTTGAGGGTCTTGAGGCCCATGACGGTCGATAGTGTGATCTTGCGGAGGATGTTCTCGGGAATGCCCTGCGCGTAGAGCTTGTCGACAGAACCCCCGTCCATGTACTCCACGCAGATGTAGACGGCGCCTTCCTGGAAGAAGGCGCCATAGAAGTCGATGATGAAAGGCGATACGCAGCGATGGAGAATATCCAACTCCATGATGATCTGCGAGAACTTCTTCTCGTCCAGTTCGAGACGGATCTCCTTCAGCGCCATGATGACACCCGAGAGATTGTCCTGCTTTTTGGCCGACGGAGACGACCCCGTATTCGACCCCTCCGGTTCGGGTGGTCGACTGACAATCCCTCTCAACCCAAGGCCGGGCTTTCGGAGATGCGGACGGCTGTGTCGAACCTTGTACACTGTTCCATAGTTGCCCTTGCCCAGTTCCTCCAGGAGGTCGACCTCGTCGAGAGAAATGCTGAAGCTGTGGCCCGACGAGAACTCGATTCCTCCGCCGTGGATGATGGCTTTGTCCTTGAAATTCAGGGTTCCCGCCTTCGTGTCGATGAATTCGGAGTACCTGCTGAATGCGGACTCGGCGGCACCGCTGCCGGTTGACGCGCCGTCCGCGCCCTTTTCTTGACCGCCCGCCCCCTGCGGGCCGGTAGCATCGGACAGTTTCAGACCAGGCTTCTGTCTCCTGGCCCCCAGTCCTCCAGGCTTTGGTGGATTTGCCGCAGAGCCCGGCCCCGTCACGGAAGGCCCCGAGGGCCAGTTTGGAGCGTGCGGTCGGGGGGTAGGTGGCAGTCGTCCGGCGAGACCTCCGACAATGGGACCGCTGGGAGGAGTTGGATGTTGGCCTGAAGCCGGGCTGGCCGATCCAACCACGGGGCCCTTGACCTGTGCGGAAGAGGGGGGGATCCCCCCGGGGGGAGCACCCTGCCGGGAGAGGGAGAACGCCTTCATCTTGGCCATGATGTCCTGGTTCAGACCGCTCGACTGCGCGCCCATCGACGCGGGCGGGCGCGAGGGGTTGATGCCACCTCGCCGGGCGGCATTGATCTGGCCCAGCGGGGTCGACGAGGCCGCCATGCCGCTGGAAGCATCGGGTCCGGGGCGCAGCGAAGGCACGCTCGCGCGGGAGGCAGCAGGGGCGGCGGGGGACGACGCACCAGACGAGTCGGACCGGTGGTCGACGTCGGGCGACGTGGGCGACTTGTCTGCCACGGGCTCTTGCTTGTTCGCCATCTTGCTCGAGACCGACCGTCGTCGGCGCAACACAACGTGTGCTCGGTGCTGTGCTGCCTCCGCAACTCCTCGGGCCGGTCAGAGGAACCGCGTCAGGCCGCACATGAACGAGGGGAATCCGTCTGCGTCAGACGCCGCGTGGTCGCGCAAGGGAATGGTCTTTTTTCGGGACACGCTCGACGGGGGATGGCAGGGCGTGAGAGAAATCTTCCCGAGGGCGGCGGAGGGAAGAAGCAGCCGGCGCGGGGCACACCACTCTCAGGCCAGGACGGTGCACGCAACAGGGAGAATCCAGCAGCAGGCCGCAGGACGCAGAGACGGCCCGGCTGGCAGAGAAGGAGGGAGACGAGCTGCGGCAGCTCCGGTAGGGAACGAACGCGCCGGGGGGGAGAGAGGAGCAGGAGGAGCGAGGCCGCGGGGAGGCGGTTTTGAAGGGGCCGGCGGGAGGCGACCAGGTCCCAGGCCGGTGGGAAAAGGAACCGTCTGATAACCCTAAAACAGGCGCTGGGTTGGGTCGGAATTGCAGCTGTCGTCTGATATGCGCCCGACCGCCGCCCCATCCGCCAGATGGAGAGGACTACCGCAGAGGCTCACCAGGAACAGGAATCTCACCAGGCACCGTCCACAGAGCACTGCAGCAAGCAACATCAACCATGCATTTCGTGCCTGACGTGATTTGGGTTGGTTCTCAGGAGTGCGCGCACCGAACCCCTACGCAGTGTCCGAAGCCTTGCAACCCAATGGAGCTCTCCAGCGGGCGGTGTTGGGCGTAGGCAACACCGTTTCTACGGAGGCGACAAACATCCAGCCGACACGGAGACGACGGCCCGACCGACAGAAGAAGACACCCTTGCACCCTGGAGAGACGGCCGTAATCCTGCAGCAGACCTCATCTACACCCGTGTGCCCCTTCTGCCATGCCTTCGGCCCTGTCCACATACATGTCTACATACATGTCTTTTGCTGTCTCGGCAGCCATCTTGCGATCCTGCCTTCTGGTGAGAACGTTTCAGGATCTGGTGAGTCTGAGACGCGCGACTCCATGGGCCTGGAGACGGTGGAGAGCGGTTCCACCGTCGGGCGTTGATCATGAGGCGCATTTTCCGCCTGTGGCGCGACGGCGCTTCGTTGATCGCTCTCACGTGCCGGATTGGGTACTTGTAGGATTTCTTGTCCAGATCATCTACCCTTGTGACAGCTTCTGTAGCCCGTGCCTGGAATTTTTTTTTTTTTTTTTTTTTTTTTTTTTGAGTGGCTGCTGGGTTCGTCGGCATGCCCGAGATACCTCATTTTCCCCTCTGGACTTTTACTTCCGGACCCTCGAAGTCCCGTTCAGAAGGCCAATTGCCTTCCAATTCGTCTCGAGGCGGATCAGTGCCTTGCACGTCTGCCAGGGTTTCATGGTCCTAAAATCTTGAAGACAGAGCTGGCGCAAGAAGAGATGAAAGGACGGCTAGAGCCAGATCAGTACCATGGGAAGGATAGGGATGTAGCAGATGAGACTGCGTCTGTAAACACGCTCAGAGCTGCAGGTACAGCTTATTGACACAAGCTGTCATCTCCCTCATCCGTCGTGTACGATGTGGTTGCCTGCAATCTTGCACTGCATCCTGTGAGCATTGCTGGGATGCTGCGTATGTTGACTCAGCGTCATATTCTGGCGGAGATATACCCCAACCATGTATGAAGGGACTAGCAGACAGATTATCACTCTTCGCAGTGGAAGAACAACAAAGTTGCAGACTTGAAGCAACACGTCCAGTCAAACAACCATGGCCTTCATATTGCACCCGGCAGCCCGTCCCACCATACCAGATGGTGTGTTCCTGAGCTGAAGGGCATGCACAAGAGTAGCTGCATGCATGAACAGCCTATACCATCTCTAGACTTGTTGCCGATGCTATGGTTGATGGATCACATCCGCTGCGCTGTTTGCCTGACCAAATCAACCACAAAGGATGTCGCACAAAGCATGCACGATGCAGGAGAGATAGAATCCGTGGCACTAGCGGTTGAATCTTGCCCCTTGGTCAGGTCGGGGAACATCAGCAGCACAGGATGGAGGTTGAAGGAGAGAAAGGCAGAATAATATACTGTAGAGATCGCTGTGTCCGTGCGAGCCGTAGGGCCAGGTTTGACTAAGAGCACCGTCCCAAAGGTGGGTGAGATGTTGAACAACACGAAGCCTGCAAGGGGCTCTGCAAGGCGCAGATAAGCGCCAGACACCAGCCACAGGTTGCGTCACCGCTTAAGAGATGTGCTGTGTATACAGATCATCTCGTGCAGATGTGCAGCGACGACAGGCTGTCTCGTGGGAGATGCATCTTGCGCAGGGGCGGCCGCCTTATCTGGGCGAGCGACGGGAGTGGTTATCGGGACGCCTTGGCGCCCCTTGGCTGTCCATCGCCGCAAGCACCACGGGCTATCTCGACTGGCCCTCAAAGCATCCCAAAAAAGCTACAATCCCTTCTGCTTCGCCGCCGTCTCTGTCCAGCTCGGCCAGCCAGCTGCTGTGTAGCCGGCTGTCCTCTTGGCGGGCGCTTGGCCTCTTCCCAACCGCAGGCTGCGACACTTCCGTCTCAGCGCCGAAACGTCAAAGGTCGCCGGTGGTGATCTCATCCTCGTGCGACCGACAAGAAACCCGTCTTCTCCCCGCCAGTCCTCTGGAAGGACTTCTCTTCATCGCATCCTTAGGTCCGTTCCCTCGGTCGCTCTTTTATCTCCCTCCATGGCCATCTTCACCTCTCCCACCTCGTACCGCGTCGCCAATGGCTTGGACAGCGCCCCCAGGCTCCAGGCGCGGCAGCTCGCGTTGAACGACGGAAGCTTCATGTCGGGCGTCTTTCGCAGCAGCTCGTCCCCCCATTCCAGCCATCCGTCGTTCATGCACCTCGTCCTGCTCGTCTTCGAGGCCGTGCTGGAGGTCGTCTGCGTCAGCCTCCCCGGGTACATCGCCGCCCGCCAGGGCATGTTCGACGCGGAGGCGCAGAAGCTCGTCGCCAACCTGAACGTCGCGCTGTTCACACCATGTCTGAGTATGGATGCCTCTTCCTTCTGTCGATAGTGACAATAGCTGATAGCCGTAGTCTTCACGAAGCTCGCGTCCCAGCTCACGGCGGAGAAGCTGACGGACCTCGCCATCATCCCGTTCATCTTTGTCGTGCAGACCTTCGTCTCGTACATGTGCTCCTGGTTCGTGTCGCGCTGCTTTCGATTCAAGAAGCGACAGTCCAACTTCGTCGCTGCCATGGCCGTAAGTAGCCGTCGGCGCCGCAGATCTTGTATGGCAGTTCTGATCGCTGCAGGTTTTCGGCAATTCCAACTCCCTACCCATCTCTCTCGTCGTCTCGTTGTCCCAGACCCTGAAAGGCCTCCATTGGGATCGGGTGCCCAACGACAACGACGATGAAGTGGCTGCCAGGGGGATCCTGTATCTGCTGATATTCCAGCAGTTGGGCCAGCTGGTGCGGTGGAGCTGGGGCTATCATGTCCTGCTCGCGCCCAAGGAACGATACATCGAGGATGAACCCGAAGGTGCCCGGATCGAGGATGGCCAGGCGCACTATACCGATAATCCAGAGCAGACCGACCCGGATGAGCCCTTGATCAGAACGAGAACCTCGGACGAAGTTCCAGCTGCCCCTGCGATCGTTGACGACAGTTTGCACAACGACGGCGCTTTTGAGTCAGGCGGTCAGACGCCTGTTACAGCCCGCACATATTCGTACTCGAAGCTCTCCTCGATGGGTGACACGACGGAGGATGAGGGAGATCGTCTACTTGGCCCCCCTCCTCGCGGTCCTTTCTTGCCCCGTCAGAACTCCGATGGATTGATGATGTCTTTCCCCCGTGTCGAGATTCGGGGTCTGGAAGAGCCGACTGCAACCGGTATCAAGGGCGTTTGGCAGCGGTATAAGCGCACGGCATGCAGATGTCGCAGTCGTCTGGCCCGTTGCTGCCATGAGAAAGCGGAGGCGGCGTTCGACAGACTCCCACCCTCGATACAAAAGGGGCTGTCGGCCGTGTCCACCTGGACACGCGCCTTCATGAAGGGCGTGTGGGACTTCATGAACCCTCCCCTGTGGGCGATGCTGGCGGCCATCATCGTGGCGTCCGTACCATCCCTGCAGCGCCTGTTCTTCGACGAGGGAACCTTCCTCAGCAACTCGGTCACCCGCGCCGTCAACCAGAACGGCCAGGTCGCCGTCCCGCTGATCCTCGTCGTCCTGGGCGCGAATCTCGCCCGCAACACCCTCCCCAAGGAAGCCATCGAGGACATGGAGGATCCCAAGGAGGAGCGCAAGCTCATCATCGCGTCCCTGATCGCGCGGATGCTGCTGCCGACCCTGATCATGGCGCCCATCCTCGCGCTCGCGGTTAAGTACGTGCCCGTGAGCATCCTGGACGACCCGATCTTCATCATCGTCTGCTTCCTGCTCACGGGGGCGCCGTCGGCCCTGCAGCTGGCGCAGATCTGCCAGATCAACAACGTCTACATGGGCGCCATGTCGCAGATCCTGTTCCAGAGCTACGTCGTGTGGTGAGTTGCTGCCGATCGAGATCATCCTACTTCGACCGTATTCTGTTTCTAACAGTTGAATCCAGGATCCTCCCCTCCACGCTCATTCTCGTCGTCTGCGCGCTCGAGGTCGTCGAGTGGGCCACGCAGAGTAAATAAATAGACACATAGATCCCCTACGATAGACTAGATTCGATTAAAGAAGAGATGGTGCTGGTCCACTCATCTTGCCTCTTGTCTCGTCCTCTTGTCTCTTAGCCTCGGTCGGTTCTGTTCTGGTTTCTGTTATAATGCTAATAACAGGCTGGTGGTGTTTTGGCGTTGTGTTTGGGGTGGCTGGCTGCCTAACTGAGGAATGTTCAGCGTCTGTCCTTTTCTTGTCCCGTACTGTCTTGTTCCTAGATGAATCGAATCGTAATGAATAGAGATGATACCTACATACCTATTATTTTATTTTATTCCTCATCCTCACTTGGATGGTACTATGCTGTGTGTACAGTACATGGATATTACTAGTAATAAGTACCTATTCGAGTGTGTGCCTTCTTTTTTCCCACTTCTCAAACATTGTGCATGTACTGTACTGTACTGTACTGTACTGTACTGTACAAAACTTGACTGGGAGGCTGCTGCCTTCTGGCTTTATTTTTAGAGCTAATGGCGAGAGAGAATGAGAGACGAGGGAAAAAAAAATTCCCCGTTATGTTAGGTAGGTAGGTAGGAAACGGACAGCCCTAGCTACCTACCTACCTAGGTACTGTACCTATGTAAGTACCAGTGCCCAGCGCCAGTGCCAGTGCCAGTGCCCGTTCCGGGCATCCTAGGAGGAGACGAGAGGAGAGGAGAGGAGAGGAGAGGGACAGACTGCAGACTGCTTGAGTCGGTTCGATTCGATTCAATGATTCTACTGATTCTGCTGCTACCGTAAGGTATAAATAAAGGCGGTGAAATATATGGACTATTGCTCTCATGCTATTGTGGTTTCTCTAACCGGTCTAATCTAGTCTGATCTGATCTAGAGTATAGTAAGTAGCAGTAACTGTCGCACTTTGTAGTTAGTTAGGAGGATGGGGTGTCTCATCTCTGTGTGAGATGGTGAAAGAGTTACCTGGACATACAGTACATACATGAAACTCCAGGTGCTAAGCAGAACTGCTCGATTCAAAATCAAATCGAAAACAGAAGATAAGTAAGTTAGGCTGTAAATTAAGCAATACTCACATTGTAAAAGCCCGCGGCGCTTCAATATATGTATGTCGTATACAGATACTGTACATATTAGCGTTTTATGCAGTATCTACCTAGGTACCGAGACTATCTGTATCTATCTATCTACTACTCTACACACGACACATACCCCCCACCTCTCCATTATTCCACGACGGATCATGCGCCTCCGCCCCCGCCGCATCCCCCATGACGTCGACCAGCATCGCCATCCCGCTCGCCAGATGCCACAGGATATGGCAGTGGAAGAGCCACACGCCCGGGTTGTCCGCGCGGAACCGGAGCACGGCGTGTCCGCGCCGCGGGATCTGGACCGTGTCGCGGAGGACTACGGCGCGCGTGAGGTCGTGCGGGATATACTCGTCACTGCTGGGGTTGCTTGGATTCGTGTTCGGGTTCGGGTTTGGAGAGGGGTCCAGGCCCGGTGGGAAGGGGTCTTCGAAGGGGTTGTAGGAGCCCCAGCCGATGGTGGATTCGTAGGTCGTGAGGACGTAGAAGTTGTGACCGTGCTGTGGTCGTGTTGGTTTTGGATATGATATGGATATGGAATTTAAAGGATGGAGGAGTGAAAATAAAAGGAATAAAAGAAGGGAGGAAGGAGGGAACATACCAAATGAAACGGATGCGGTCCCTCGTCAAGGTTGTTAACCACGAGATCGACCCAGACCGGCTCCGGCCCCGTAGAAATCGCAAACTGGTTGCTGTCCCACCTCTGCCGGGGCAGGCTGATCAGGGGCACCGGCGGATCGGACTGCGGACGCCAGGATGTGCGGTTGAAGAAGCCGTACGGCACGTTGTGGTTCCGGGCGAGTTTCTCGATCTTCGTGTAGACGACATGCGTCTGCTGCGCTTTCGGTGGCAGCGCAGCCAGAACGGAGCTCGCGGAGGAGACCTTTTGGATGTCGATGTGACGGGGCACGGGGTGTTCTTCCGGAACTGGGGTCTTCTCATGTCTCTGGTTTTTCCTTTTATTGTTGATCAGAAAGGCCTGAGTCGGGTTCAGCGCTGGATTTGGATAGTTGAAACATCTGTTTTGCAGTTAGTAGTATGGCTATGAGGCTTTGGAGCGGCTATCTAGTGGTTATACCCTTGGTCAAGCTCTACAGTCAAAAATGACAGTTCATTGATCGTCTCCGGAGGACGACGGAGAATGAAGTCCATGCGCTGCCCTGGAAAAAGGATTCCCGCAGAATTGACGTCTTTCTGCAATTGCGGTTCGACTGGGATTCCATCCAGCTGAATAATTTCGAGATTTTCATACCCCCAAGATAGTGTGAAACCAGCAAGGGACCTGTGGCGTTGTTAGCAGAGAGTCATCTACTGCAGTTGTCCAGCTGTGATACCCAGTATTAACAACACGGAATCTGTACGTCGTTCTCGCATCCAGATCTATGTGTGGGAGGTTTGGATGATCTTCAATACAATCCACAGGCCGCGCAGGTACCGCCATGGAACAGTCAAAGCGGCCAGCGCCATTGATAAGGAGAGAATCCGGAACTGGCTGGAGGATTTTGTTGGCACTCGTTTACCTACATCAGCTTCGCACAGAGCGCTCACCTCATTGCCATAGGATCCCGCGCGCAAGTACCAAGATAGAACTTCCTCAGCTGGCCGATGGTACCAGTCCCCGATCAGGAGCAAAATCTCCTTGTCGTACCCATACCTGTAACTCTCACCGGACCTGTCGCGCGGCCACACTCCGCGGACGGCGGGTTTCGAGGCAGGCTTGTGGACAACTAGTCCGCCGTACAAGCCATCTGCCCTCTGCACGGCCGAATGGGCATGATACCAGAATGTGCCGCTCTGGTCGGCGGGGATGGTGAAATTGTAAGTGAACGATGTTCCCGGGAGAATAGCACATTGGGTGACTCCAACGACCCCATCCATGGAATTTGCGTCTAAGCAGCAGTCAGCCAAATTCTCCGTCTCTTGTTGCTGCAGAATAGCGAGAGGCTAATGCTAATGCATAACCAGGAGCGGTTTGGGTCTCTTACTCCTCATATGCAGGCCATGCCAGTGAACCGACACGGATTCTTCATGCAAGCCATTCTTCACGGAAATTATCAGGGTGTCACCCGAACGGGCTTCAACCGTTGGTCCAGGGAAGAGATCTGAGTACAATTAGAAACTTCTACCACTAGTAACGGCTAACTATGCATGGGGACCGCTGCTAATAGCTCACCATTGATTAGATAGACCCGTTTCCTAGCTCCATCTGGACGACGATCACCGGAGCTTATCCTCCAATCCAAATACTGGGTCGTCGGTTCCCGGAATATGTGATCTTCTGGATGAAGCTGCAGAGTCGACGGTGACAGGGAGGAACCATGTGACTTGGAATGGCTGGGTGAAAGCAACACATGGAACGATCTGTCCCCATTACTGTCGATATAAACAAAGACTATTAACAAGCAGACGACCAGAGATGAAAACAGAATGACGAGAGCCCTGTTTTGGATTGCACTCTGCAAGTAGTTGGTCCTGTCTGGCTCTTGTGATCCCCGCAAGGACGGCTGATCGGCAACGGCCTGTGGCTGCTGCTCCTCCACAGGCGCTGGCTTTCTCCTGCGGCTGGATTGCCTCTCCATGTTCATCCTCGACCCGCCAGGATCGGAGCTGTCCAGCTGGTTTGCCATCAGCCTATTTTGCATGCCATTCCAATAACGCTTGCGTTGTTGGCAGGTGAACGTCCGTTTGAATGCTGCCCAGGTGTTGCCAAGGATATGCCTGATGCTCGTTAGCAAGGGATGGATCTTCGGCGCGCAAACCCCCTATCGACAGCACGAAATTTGTGCGGACGAGTTTCAATGTCTGTTCGTTTGTTCGCTCTTTTATCTTGGACCACTACAGGATCTATCCATTGGCTTTCAACGTTGCTGGCCAGAGATCAGATCGACTGCACCCACGTGGGGTGTAACCCTGCGCTACGTCGTCCGCAGACGGCGGGGAATGCAACGATAAGAGATTGCCTGCATGAATATCCGGGCTCCCGCCTCGAGGCCAAACCCGATGCCAGTTGATCTCTCGGGCTCGATGCAACGGCCTTTTAACCGCGGCGAATTCAAAGCTGCGTCCACGGCACGTGGACGGACCCCGACGGGTTCAGATGCCTGGGCCAACGTCCAAGAAAGGGCAGGTGCGGTCAGATACTACGAAGTAAAGGCAGTGACTGTGTGACAAGGGCATGGTGGCAGCGGATATAAAACAGAAAAGGCACCCATGGCGGCCGGCCGCCCCCGCGCAAGACGGGAGATCTTCCTCGTTGCGGCCATCGCCCTCGTCGTCATGGCTCTGCTGCTGGGCGTTCTCCTGGGCCTGCTCCTTCAGAGCAACCCAGCTTCAGCAGGCTCTCTCAAAGACATCGAGCATGTGGTGATTTTTATGCAGGAAAATCGGTCATGGAATACCGTATGCATTGCGATCCTCTATATGCATTGCCCCCGCAGTGGTGTTCAGCACTAATCCCGGCTAGTACTTTGGCACCATGGCAGGTGTGAGAGGATTCAAAGATCCAAATGTGCAGGTAAACCCAGATGGGCTGCCCGTCTGGTATCAGTCAGTACAATTAATCCATATCGACGGGAATTGTGTTCACTCTGACACGAATTTCGCCCGGCGTGAAGACAAGTAGATCTGGACATGTCCTCTAAAGCGAAGACCTTGCTGCCATGGTACCTCGGATATCTGGGAGGTGACTGGCCTGAAGCAATTCAATGCATGGTTGCTGGAGACAATGGCTATCAGGACAACCATGCTGCGATCAACAAAGGTCTGAACAACAACTGGGCTAGAAACAACACCCCCTGGAGCTGGGGATATCTGAAGAGAAGTGATCTTCCTGTCCAGTTTGCTATAGCCGAAGGGTGGACGAGCGGAGACATGTATCAGGTTTGAGGAAGCCATCGGCGATTAGATGACCTGCTCTTCTGATAGTGATTTTCAAGGAAAGTCAAATTACTTCCACAAACCCAAATCGTGTGACGTTGGTTAGCGGGTCCGTGAACGTCCCCGGTGGTCCTCAAAGTCCGGATCAAGGAGGTGTCTATATTGACAACAATGAAACTCCAGGTTAGACCAGTTATCCGGATGTCGTCACACCTTGCTGATATAGTCTCTTTGGCAGGTTGCGAGAAGCCGAATGTCAACTGCTACCCGCTCAAATGGAAGACCGTTTTCGAGTACTATGAAGAGGCAGGGATCTCATGGCAGGTATACCAGGACACGAACAATTTTGATGACAATCCTCTCGCGTGGTTCGAGCAGTACCAGAAAGCCCCAAGGGACTCATCTCTATCCCAAAAGGGACTGGCTTTCCTTGGGCTCGATGCGTTCTATGAGGCTGCTGGAAATGGGACGCTTCCTCAAATCAGCTTTATCGTTGGGCCGATGGAACTGTCGGAGCACCCGCCATATATGCCCAAGGACGGCGGCTGGCTCCAGCAACAAGTGGTCAACGCCGTTGTAAATGGCCCAAAGTATTCATCAACAGTGTTGATGATAAGTTATGACGGTAATGTTCCATTGTCATGCGGATCCAAGCACCTGCAGCTGACCGTCTTAAGAATCTGGCGGATTCGGCGATCATGTGCCGCCGTACCACTCTCCTCCAGGCACACCTGGAGAATGGCTGGAGGATCCCCTGGGACTGTTCGGACAGACTTACGTTGGTCCTGGTCAGTATGAGTGCTCAGAATTCGTGGTTCCTTCATGCACATGCTGACAGCTGGTGAAAAGGCGTCCGGGTGCCTTTCTATATCGTTTCTCCGTGGACACGAGGTAACCGTGTCTTCACGGAGCGGGCGGATCACAACTCCCAGATCCTCTTCATTGAAGAATGGCTCACTGCAAAGGGATACAGAGGAGTAAAGACAGACCAAATGGTCCCCTGGCGGCGGGAACACATGTCCAATCTTGTCAATGCCCTTGACCTCGACCATGTATGTCAGACCCATATCCCCTTTTGTCTCCCAGAAATTAACCGTATCCTCGTGCAGCCCGACTACAGTATCCCCGAAATCCCTACCGCCTCAAAGCCTCACACCAACGCAGCAGGGGTTTATGACGGCACCGCGTTGTGTGAGGCGCGCTTCCCAACGACCAGACCACCGGTACCGTACGGTGAGCAGAACAACATCTCTGAGGCGTTGTTCTTTGAGGAAGGATTCAAGGAATGCGTCGGGTACCTGACAGAGGGACGCTATCTTGTGTTTGAGATGTCCGGGTACGCACTGACGAACCCGTCGTCGGACGGTGACAGGAACAACGACAGCCGGGTGACGACCAGCCGGGCGACAGAGGACCATCGGGACAAGAGGCAGCGGTGGGTGATCCACTACTCCCAGGGAGAGGAGAGCGGGCTCTTCCAGATCTCCAGTGCCTTGGACGGCAAGTGGGTTGGCCCCGACGGTGCCTTCTTATCCGCCGATGAGCGGGCGGGGGCAGCGGACGTGAACATCACGTTTCTGGGGAACGGCAGGGGGTATCGCCTCGAGTATGCGGACCCGCGGTCGCACGCGCGTCAGCTGGAGATCGACGAGCGGGGCTCACTGACGCTCAACGACCCAGACGCGAAAAGGAGGGATCATGGGTTCAAGGTCTGGAGCGTGACGTACCGCGGGTAGCATATCCGCAGTCTATGTATCTTCATGTTTTATATATCGATCATGAATAAGGTACGGGGTATTTTAATCTCACGGAGTTAAGCAAGGCATCTAGTAGACAGCTACATAGTACAGTACTTTGATCTGTCTGCACACAGATGAAAAAAAAAATACTAAAATCATGGAAAATAAACTCCTTGAGTTCCATTCAGATTTCAGGGGAAAAAATAAAAAGGTAAAAAATAAGGATAAAAAAGACAAAATGAAATAAGAAAAAAAGTGTAATCGAATAAAGTAGGAAGCTAAGCGTTAAAGTTTTTCCTTCCCCATCGCGGTCCCCAGTCGAGTGGATCCTCCGCATCTTGCCCAAAACAGGAAAAGAAATCCCTAGGTCTGGGGCAGCAGGCCGCGTGCTGGACCTGCTGAGCAGCGTGCTGCAGCACACCGGAGTCGATGCGCTGCTCCGTCCTGAGGAAACAAGAACAGAGTTCCCTCGATACAGGGTCACACACCAATAACGGGAGGTCTGAATGGGAATGGCTCATGGCATGCGTCTCAAGCGCATGGGCCAATGGAAACTGCTGGTAGCGCGTTAGCGGCGCGGCTATCTTTATCGCAGTTCCAGGTTCCTGGACGCTGCTTGGAGCCGCAGCGCAGCGGACGAGCATGAGCTGCTGGAGCGCGGTGCTCTGGAGCGGCGAGGGAGATTGATATAATACCTACATATTATATAATAATACCAATCCTCGATGGGGGAGACGCAGGGTTCTGGTCGGCCTGGGGATGCAGACTGGATGTATGTCCAGGTACTGGTACCTTTGCGCCGCTTGATGCAGGGCCAGATGCATGTACCTGTACATGCATGCACACGATGGAAAGCAGACAGCCGAGCCATGGACCAGGCCAGAGCGCGCGCCGGGCCTTCATCTTCCCGTCGCGGCTCGGCGGGCGCAGGCTGGGCCGCGGTGCGCCACCCCACCACCTGCTCTGGGTTCCGCCCGGAAACGCCTCGGGCACACAGCTTCTGCCCTGACGGTCCCCGCGCCATCGCTCCCAGACGCTCCAAGACATCTTCGTATCCTGCCATTGTCACCCCGAGCAGCGTCGTGCTTGCATCTGGCTCCCGCTGCACCCGCGTGTCTGCCGGGTATCTCTGTGCGCGCGGGGAGATATCAACCATGGTCGACGAGAACAGCGCCCTTCCCGGAGGGTCCGTCCCAGGTAGGCCTGAGTCTGCCTTTGTGCGGTATCTGAGCCAGCTTGCCCGGTCGTCTTTCCTCCTTTTTTTTGTTCTGTATCAACTGCACAGATGTGTCTCTAGCTTTGAGGTTTGATGTCCATGTTCATATATCACGGGTTCCAGAAACCATCCTGCCTTTTTTTTTCTCCTTTTTTGTTTCCTTTTTTCCATTTTTGCATCGGCCTTTTTTGTGTGCATCTTGAGCATCCCCCCAGCAGCCTGTTGTGCTGTTTTTATATTAACCATATATCCGGTTTCCGCTGTCGATTTCTTCTCTCCATGGTGTCGTTCCTCTTGTATTTTGGACTATCAGTCTGACTCGCATGGCAGAAGGGAACTCCGCTGCCGGAACAGGCAATGCCTCGTCGCCTAATCATCCTCCGCCAGCCAATGGGAACGTACCCATCTTGATCGCGGACGGCTGGAACCCCAAGCAGCACCGTGCCAGCGTGGGGAGGAAGGTCACGGCGCGGCCACCCATCCACCAGTCCCTCTCGCAGCATTCCCAGAGCAGCCAATGCTCCAGCCTGCGGGATTCTTCTGCTCCGGATGACGAGGAGATGGCCCCCGGCTCGAAGCATGGAGACGAGGACACCCTCTTCACCCAGGTGTTCAACTGGCTCCAGCAGGAGCAGGCCAAGCGCAAGGCGTCCAAGTCACAGGAACAGACGGCCCTGGATGGCGCCACTTCCGGCGACGGTCGCACGGCTGCTCCGCGGGAGAGAAGCAGTTCTCAGAGCTCCGAACGGGCGCTCGCGCTGGATAAGCTCGAGAAGATCCTCCTCCAGTATGCCAACTCTCGCAAGGAAGCCGCCTCTGGAACAGCCGGCTTGGGCCGCAAGAGGTCGACGCGTCGACGCCACCATGTCAAGGGGCTCAGGAGGGGATCAGCGTCGGAGTCTGACCACCCGGATATCGATGTTGGCGTGCCCAGTGTCGACGCTTACCTGGACAACTCCAAGACGCTTGCTTACTCGGGCGGTGCTGCGGATGACGAGAGTGACGGAACCAGCTCCAACAGCAGAAGAACCAGGGAAAAGGAGCACTGGGTGAAATTCAAGACGGAAATCATTCGCCTCGCCCATACCCTGCAACTCAAGGGCTGGCGGAGGGTCCCGATAGAAAAGGGCGCAGAGATCGAGGTGACTCGGCTCAGTGGTGCCTTGACCAACGCCGTCTACGTCGTCACGCCCCCGAAGAGCCCGTTGAAGAATCCGGATGGAGATCAAAACGGGGCTCCCAGGAAGCCACCGCCGTAAGTCTCTCTTTCCAGATCATTCTGGTGACCCCACTCGTCTGACAGGCCTCACAGGAAGCTTCTTCTACGAATCTACGGCCCTCAGGTGGACCACCTGATTGACCGGCAAAAGGAGCTGCAGATCCTGCGTCGTCTGGGAAAGAAGAATATCGGGCCCCGCGTGCTGGGGACTTTCAACAACGGCCGATTCGAGGAGTATTTCAATGCACGGACCCTGACGGCCAAAGATCTCCGGAACCCGGAGACGTCGAAGCAGATCGCCAAGCGGATGAGGGAGCTGCACGAGGGCATCGAACTGCTCGACGAGGAGAGGGAAGGCGGCCCGTTCGTCTTCCGGAACTGGGACAAGTGGGTTGATCGCTGCGAGCAGGTGATCTCCTGGCTGGACAAGGAGATCATGTCCCCGCACAACGCGTCCAAGGCGCGCTCTGAGCCTTGGCGGAAGCGTGGCTTCGTGTGCGGAGTGCCGTGGCCTGTCTTCCGGAATGCGTTTGAGAAGTATCGGGAGTGGCTCACTGACAAATTCGGTGGCGCGGATGAGATCAAGAAACAGCTTGTGTTTGCACATAACGATGTAAGTCGTCTCTCTACTTTCACATGTTCAGCATTGGCTGACTCTACAGACGCAATATGGGAACCTTCTCCGGCTCGAGCCTAGTGGAGAGTCGCCTCTTCTTTTGCCTGCCAACGAGCACAAGCAGCTCGTGGTCATCGACTTTGAATACGCGTCTGCGAATCCTCCTGGCATGGAGTTTGCTAACCATTTTGTGAGTTCTCCAGCTAATCCATACCTTTACACCTTAAACCGGTTACGCTAACGAACAACAGAGTGAGTGGTGCTACAACTATCACGACCCCGAGAGATCATGGTACTGTAACACACGAGCCTACCCAACCCCCGAAGAGCAGCGCCGCTTCATCACCGCCTACCTGACCCACCGCCCTCAGCTGGGCGGAATACCATCTGCCTCCCCGAATATCCGCCCGACGCCCGGCAGTGCATCCCGCCTGGCGCCATTCTCGCTCGATGCGCTTTCAAGCAGCCCCAGCTCCCAGTCGCTCAGCTACCCGGAGGCCGAGAAGGCTCGTGAAGACGCCCTCGAGGCGGAAGTGCAGAGACTGATGTGGGAGACGCGGCTGTGGCGTGTCGTCAACTCCGCGCAATGGGTAGCATGGGGAATTGTCCAGGCCAAGGTCTCGGGGATGGAAGAGGAGCTGGCGGCAGCGGCGGCAGCAAAGACGCAGCAGGGACAGAATGGCAATGGAGCCAGCAATTCTGAAGCTACCCCTACTACAACGGAAGCGACAACGAGAGAGGAGAAGACGTCAGACCGCCCCGAGTCACCGGTGTCAGACTCCGATCTGCCCGAGGCCGACGAATTCGACTACCTCGCGTTTTCGCAGGACCGCGCGTTCTTCTTCTGGGCGGATGTGCTCACCCTGGGCGTGATCGACGAGGACGAGCTGCCGCGCGAGCTGGTGGAGCATGTCAAGACGCGGGCTATCGATTATTAACTGTCGTCGACACCGAGTTGACTGACTGACCGGTGAAGACCGCTGAAGAGTGGTCCCGCAGAGGAAGTTGAGAAACTCTCCTTCGCTCTTGGCCTGGAATTCTCTGAAGGAATGACCAGTCATGACGCTTCCTTTCCTCCCCCTTCCTTCCTCACCTATCTGTATCTCCCTTCCTATTTCTGGTCCTCTAGACATAGCATAGCAGATGACGAATGGTCATGGATGTCGATATCCCCGCCCGCCTTTCCTCTTTCTTCGTATCCCTCTCATGGCTTTGGTTGTTCCTCTTCGCTGGCTGGGATGAGTTGAGTGAGCACGGTTCGCTTTTCTTTTCTTTTCTTTTTGCATTGACATTAGCGTAATCTGCATAATCTCTCTCCCCTGCTGTTCTATTTATTTTATCTTGTTCTATCTTGTCTTGTTTTGATTGTCTGTTGTCGTTGGCATGTATGTATGTATATAGATGGATTTTTTATCTAGGTATGTATGTAGGTAGTTTTTTTGGACTCGTCCGTCTTTCTTTTCTTTCCTTTTCTTTTCATATCTTTGCTGGAATAGTAGTACCATTTAGGTACTTAGACCTCTATCTATCTATCTATCTATCTATCTATCTAGCGTAGGCTCTACTATTCTATCAATCCAGTCACAGTCACAGTCACAGCAAGTCAAAAAAAGGCAAGGTTTGACATCAGGAAATAACAAAAATAAAAAATAAAAAAGGGAATATATATAGTATAGTCCTCCCATCCACAGCCGGACCGGAAAACAAAATTGCCGTCCAGATGAGATTCTCATTGGAGGGGGGGGGGGGGGGGGGAGAACTCGCTGCTGAGGTCAGGTCGCTCGCAACCTCTGGACTCTCAGCAGGACATGACAGCAACTGCCCAAGTCTTAAAAGTGTATACTGCTCAATTCTATTCCTATTCGATAGGATAACAGGACAACACAGCATCGGCAGTATAGATAGACAGATAGAGATGTGGATAGAGGTATTATTGTATTGTCGTCACGGTCAATCAGTTAGTCATCAGGATCATCATCGTCAATCAATGAATCACATAACTTATCCCCCCGGGGAATAAAACCCGCAAAAAAATCAAACCAACTCAGACCATACCTAAGAAAAGAAAAAGAAAACCATCAAAAGACAAGACAAAATCACTTTTCCCCTTATTCCTTCACTCCCTCACTCCAAAGCAAAAGCTAAAACCCCTCATGATGCCCCCTCCTGACCGCCAGCCTCTTCTCCGTCTGCTTCTTCGCGCCCTCGACCCACTCCTTGTACGCTTCGGGCCCCTCGGCCTCCTTCATCCGCACCACCCCCTTCAGCACCTCCCCGATGAACCCGACAAAGTTCCACCGCCGCAGCGAGTTCTCCCACGCCCAGTCGCGCCGCCTGCGCGCCTCGCGCATCGCCATCTCCGCGTCGCCGAGCTCGCGCGCGCGCTCGCGCCCGTCCCGCACGACGGCCATTAAATTGAACCGGATCTCGCCGGGGGGGTATCGCTCGATCCGGCGGCGGAGGACCTCGATCACCTTCTCGGGGAAGGAGTCCGCGTCGCACGGGCCGTGGCTGATCGGATGAGGCTGCAGGCCGTCGAGCTCGTAGAGCGTGCCCCGCACGGGCGTGTACGCAATGAAGTGGTACAGGTCCGCGTCTTCCTCGTCGGGCGGGGGACGGGCCGTCTCGTCGACGAAGGGTGAGGCCCTTGCGAACGCGTTGTGCGCAGTGCGGATGGCCTCGGAGTTGGAGAGGGCTTCGCCGCGCAGGTCGGGCGGGAAACCCGTCGTGAAGTCCTTGAAGGAGCGGAGCTCGGGGCCGATGTCGATGGGGGGTCCACCGGTGGACGAACGGGTCGTGTCCTCTTGGTCGTGGTTCAGGATGACGGAGAGAATGGCCTGCGTGCCGCAGGCGTTTTGAATCGTCTGCGCGGCGAAGAAGAGGCCTTTTTCCTCGGGGGCGGTGGGGTCGTAGGTCCCGTCGAGGGGCGCGGAGGTGTCACGCTGGGTGCCGGTCATCCATTTGAAGAGGAAAATGACGCCGTAGACGGGGCTGCATTCTCGTCAGCGACATGTTCTTGTTTCTTCAATGTATAAAGCAATCTTGTTCATATATCCAGGAGGTGGACAGGTAGGTAGGCAGAAAGAGGACCTACCTCAGCGCCCGTATCGTGTCCGCATCAAGCGAGATGAGCTCTTCAAATTGCACCCCTTTCACGCCGAGGTTCTCGATCAGAGAGGTGAACACGCCCTATATATATATTACAAGAATTGATATCGCGTCAGTTTCAGTTCAGTTCCTGATATGATGGATACGATGCGATGCGACACGAAGGCAGCTAGTTCAAGGAAAGGAGAGAACAAAGTCCCGAAATTAAAGAATAGCAAACGGACAACAGAGAAATTGCAAAAGTACTAAGCCATAAAGGATCAATGTACCGAGACCAGCAGGTACGTACCTCGTCCGACTCGATGGTGCTCCAGCCTCCGGTCTCCGCCATTGTCGCTGATTTTTCCCTTCCTTCCACCTGACTTTCGTAGGATCAAGATCGCGCTGATCTGTATCAATTAAATAAGGAGCAATCCTGCCAATTCAGGGCAGCTTCGTAGCTGCGGGATAATTGTTGTCGTTGTGAACTGTCCACAGTGATCGGTGATTATTATTTTACTTCCCTGGAAGTTACTGTAGGTAAGCAGGCCGACGATGTCACCGCCTAGGTTAGGTAACCTGTTTTGGTATGTTTGCAGTAGTAGTATCCCGCATGCAAACAAGACCCGCCGCGGGAGCGTGCACGTGATGCGCGTACCTTGACTTAGTCATCATTGGTCACGTGATTTATTATCACATGATCAATTGGCGAGCGGAAATCATGTGACGCATATACCCTGCATGCCTCAGGCTTCTTCTTGGACAGCGCTGATACCCCGGAATATTATCATTAATTTCGCGTGGACTCGATGGCTGCAGCTGCAGCTGCAGAAAAGACGTATCACGAATACGAGCTCTGCCCACCCTTGGCTTTGCGCACCGCATCGCACAACATGGCATGGCTCCGAACGAACGAATGCATCGCTTCCCTAATCTCCTGCGATATTTTAAGCACCTATTGATTTAATAACTTTATGTACTGTACCTAATCCACAAGCGCTCTCCGAGCCACGTGTGCGGGATATTTAGTTAGGTACAGTAAGCACTAATGCTCCGCACTACTGTAGTACAGTACATATGCGAGTTCTTTCTATTTTAATCACATAGTAGTATCGTGTCGGTGTAGTATCCCATATATATTGTCAGCCGAATATTACCACTATACCCTAGTGGTATACCAAGAGAC
>ENA-UOXB01000617-UOXB01000617.1-bioreactor-metagenome-genome-assembly--contig:-NODE-617-length-21827-cov-8.837268_pt1 | contig 21827 bp, 14 predicted proteins | sample MGYA00238158_ERZ761615 | MGnify/ENA primary metagenome ERZ761615 (study PRJEB28904, sample SAMN06267902) | bioreactor metagenome | isolation source: Joint BioEnergy Institute, California, USA | place...
CGGTGCAGGCCGGTTACGGCCTTTATCTGGCGCTGGCGACGGCGTTCTGGTTCTGTTTGGTGGCGTGGTTGTTCAGCCAGCAACGCGTGCGTGCCGGTTTCGCCCGTATGGGGCACTGGTTCGACCGATTGATGGGCGCGGTGCTGGTGGGAATAGGTGTGAAGCTGGCGCTGACCGAGATGCGCTAAACGAAAGAGCCCCGCAGTTGCGGGGCTCTTTCGTGATGGGCTGGCTTACAGCAGTTCGATGGCGACTGCTGTGGCTTCGCCGCCGCCGATGCACAGCGAGGCGATGCCGCGTTTGCCGCCTTTCTTCTGCAGGGCGTTGATCAGGGTGAGGATGATCCGCGAGCCGGTGGAACCCACCGGATGCCCCTGAGCGCAGGCGCCGCCGAACACGTTGACCTTGGCATGGTCCAGGCCGTGCTCGCGCATGGCCAGCATGGTCACCATGGCGAAAGCTTCATTGATCTCGAACAGGTCGATCTCATCCTTGCTCCAACCGGTCTTTTTCAACAGGTTGCTCATGGCGCCGATGGGGGCCAGGGTGAACTCGCTCGGGTCCTGGCTTTGAGTCGCGTGGGCAACGACCTTGGCGACCGGTTTGAGAGCGCGCCTGGCCGCTTCATCTGCGGTCATCAGCAGCAGGGCGCTGGCACCGTCGGAGATCGAGCTGGCGTTGGCCGCGGTGATTGTACCGTCCTTTTTGAAGGCCGGCTTTAGCGTGGGAATCTTGCCCAGATTGGCAGTCAGCGGCTGCTCGTCATCCTTGACCACCACCTCGCCCTTGCGCGACGTGACGGTGATCGGGACGATCTCCGCGTCCAGCGAGCCGTCCTTGATCGCGGTTTGGGCGCGCTTGAGCGACTCGATGGCATAGGCATCCATCTCTTCGCGAGTGATGCCGTAGGTGTCGGCCGTCTCCTGGGCGAAGGAGCCCATAAGGCGTCCGGTGCGAGCATCTTCCAGCCCGTCGAGGAACATATGATCCTTGATCTCGGCATGTCCCATGCGTAGACCGGTGCGGGCCTTTTCCAGCACATAGGGCGCGTTGGACATGCTTTCCATGCCGCCGGCGATCATGACCTGGTTGCTACCGGCCTTCAGCGAGTCGAAGGCCATCATCACCGCCTTCATGCCCGAACCGCACAGCTTGTTGATGGTGGTGCAGCCCGTGGCGGCTGGCAGGCCGGCATTGAGCGACGCCTGGCGCGCCGGGCCTTGCTTGAGGCCGGCGGGCAGCACGCAGCCCATGATTACTTCCTGTACGTCGGCCGGCTCGATACCGGCGCGCTTGATCGCTTCGCGAATGGCGGCAGCGCCCAGCTCGACGGCAGGCACGCTGGCCAGACTGCCTTGAAAGCCGCCCATCGGCGTACGGGCGCCGCTGACGATGACGATATCGGACATGTGTTACCTCGAACGAGAGAGTGGTTCGGTTCAGCCTGCTTCAGAACTGGCCGGTTGGATCGATTCTAACCTGTGACCAAAAATGGCCATAGAGTCACGTGGCAAATCATTCTTTGGGCTGATTGAGCGCTGCACGAGCCGCTCTAGAGTCGCTGCATACCAATTTCTAGCGTGCCTCAAGGTGATTTCATGCTGCAGACCCGACTGATCCCCTCCGCCGAAAACGCTCACGCCTATCCGCTGCTCATCAAGCGCCTGCTGCTCTCCGGTAGTCGCTACGAGAAGACCCGTGAAATCGTCTATCGCGACAAGCTGCGCTACAGCTATGCGACTTTCAACGAGCGGGTCGCGCGTCTGGCCAACGTGCTCAGTGAGGCCGGGGTCAAGGCTGGTGATACCGTGGCAGTGATGGATTGGGACAGCCACCGCTATCTCGAGTGCATGTTCGCCATTCCCATGCTCGGCGCGGTGCTGCACACCATCAACATTCGCCTGTCACCGGATCAGATCCTCTACACCATGAATCACGCCGAAGACCGCTTCGTACTGGTCAACAGCGAGTTCGTGCCGCTGTACAACGGTATTGCCGGTCAACTGACCACGGTGGAGAAAACCCTGCTGCTGACCGATGGTGAGGACAAGAGTGCCGAGTTGCCGAGCCTGGTCGGCGAGTACGAGAGCCTGCTGGCGGCGGCGAGCCCACACTACGACTTCGCCGATTTCGACGAGAACTCGGTCGCTACCACCTTCTATACCACCGGCACCACCGGCAACCCCAAGGGGGTTTACTTCACCCATCGGCAACTGGTGCTGCACACCATGTCCATGGCCACCACCATGGGAGGACTGGACAGCATTCGCCTGTTGGGCAATGACGATGTCTACATGCCGATCACGCCTATGTTCCATGTGCATGCCTGGGGCGTGCCGTACGTGGCCACCATGCTCGGGGTCAAGCAGGTGTACCCCGGTCGCTACGAACCGGACATGCTTTGCCGGCTGATCAAGGAGGAGAAGGTCAACTTCTCCCACTGCGTCCCGACCATTTTGCAGATGGTGCTGGGAGCACCCGGTGCGCAGGGCCATGATTTTGGCGGCATGAAGATGATCATCGGCGGCAGCGCACTGAATCGCGCCCTCTACGAGGCGGCCAAGGCTCGTGGTATCCAGCTGACTGCGGCCTACGGGATGTCCGAAACCTGCCCGCTGATTTCCTGTGCCTACCTCAATGAAGAGTTACGTGCCGGCAGCGAGGATGAACGCACCACTTACCGAATCAAAGCCGGCATTCCGGTACCGCTGGTGGAGGCCGCGATCATGGATGCCGATGGCAAGCTGCTGCCGAGCGACGGCGAATCGCAAGGCGAGCTGGTGCTGCGTGCGCCCTGGCTGACCCAAGGCTATTTCCGTGAGCCGGAAAAGGGCGAGGAGCTCTGGGCCCATGGCTGGCTGCATACCGGCGACGTGGCGACCATCGACGGCATGGGCTTCATCGAAATTCGTGACCGCATCAAGGATGTGATCAAGACCGGTGGCGAGTGGATTTCCTCTCTGGAGCTGGAGGACCTGATCAGTCGACATCCGACGGTGCGTGAGGTCGCGGTGGTGGGTGTGCCGGACCCGCAGTGGGGCGAACGTCCTTTCGCATTGCTGGTGCTGCGTGAAGAGCAGGGATTGGACGCCAAGGGGCTCAAGGACCACCTCAAGCCTTTCGTCGAGCAGGGTCACATCAACAAGTGGGCGATTCCCACGCAGATCGCGCTTGTTACTGAAATTCCCAAGACCAGTGTCGGCAAACTGGACAAGAAGCGCATCCGCGTCGAAATCGCCCAGTGGCAGGAGGCTGGCAGCGCGTTCCTATCTACGCTGTGAGGTGCGAACTGACTGGCTGGTTAGTGTGACTGGTCAGTCAAACAAGCGTTTGGCTTGCTAATTGCTGTTTCACGTCCATGCTTGGCTAGGGGCAGGGCCTGAAACCTGCGAGCCAGAGTGCCTGGGGGCTGCAAATCACACTTTCGAGGGATCAAGCAGTACCACCCGCTGGCTATAGTCCAAGCATCCATAACAAAAAACACATGGAGTAGCGTCGATGACAAAAACAACACCCTACTGGCGCCTGGCGAAACTGCCGCTTGCCGTCAGCCTCGCCTCTACCCTTGCCGCACCGGCATTCGGCGTGACCTTCAATATCGGTGAGATCGAAGGGCAGTTCGACTCGCAGCTCTCCGTTGGTGCTAGCTGGTCGACCGAAAAAGCCGACAAGGATCTCATCGGCGTGAACAATGGTGGTCGTGGTCTATCCCAAACTTCGGATGATGGTCACCTGAACTTCAAACGCGGTGAGACTTTCTCCAAAATCTTCAAGGGTATCCATGACCTCGAATTGAAATATGGCGATACCGGTGTATTCGTTCGTGGGAAGTACTGGTATGACTTCGAGCTGAAAGATGAAAGTCGCCCGTTCAAGGACATCAGCGACAGCAATCGTAAAGAAGGCGCGCAGTCTTCCGGTGCCGAAATTCTCGATGCCTTCATCTATCACAACTATGCCATTGGCAATCAACCCGGCTCTGTACGCTTGGGTAAGCAGGTTGTGAGCTGGGGCGAGAGTACTTTCATCCAGAATGGCATCAACGCCATCAACCCTGTTGATGTGGCTGCTTTCCGACGCCCAGGTGCCGAGATCAAGGAGGGTTTGATCCCGGTCAACATGTTCTATGTGGCGCAAAGCCTTACCGACAATCTGTCGATGGAGGCTTTCTATCAGTTGGAGTGGGATCAAACCGTTGTTGATAACTGCGGAACATTCTTCTCCCAAGCCGACGTAGTCGCAGATGGCTGCGATCAGAACTTGGCGGTATTGACCAATGATCCTGCGTCCATTGCGTTGATCAACAGTCTTCTGGGAAGTGCGGGGGTAACGCCTTCTCCGTGGGATGAGGGGCTGCTGGTTGAGCGCGGACCTGACCGCGATGCGCGTGATAGTGGGCAGTTCGGTGTTGCATTCCGCTATCTCTTCGAGCCGCTTGATACCGAATTCGGCGCTTACTTCATGAATTACCATAGTCGAGCCCCGATCTTTAGTGGTCGTGGTGCCGATCAAGCGGTCGTCGATCAAATCAATGCAATCGCCACGGGGGCTGCTGGTATTGTCGGTGCTGCTACTGCAGCCCGGCTGGCTGCTGCAGCGATGGCAGGTAACTCCAGCTACTTTATCGAGTATCCCGAGGACATTCGTCTTTATGGCCTCAGCTTCTCCACCACGTTGCCTACCGGTACCGCTTGGAGTGGTGAGCTAAGTTATCGCCCGAATGCCCCTGTCCAGCTCAATACAACCGATATTCTTTACGCTGGTCTTGATCCGATCAGCATCGGCGGCGTTCCAGTGTATGGGAATGGTTCAGTCCTGGATGGACAGCCAGGTACTGATCTGCATGGCTATCGTCGTAAAGAGATCACTCAACTGCAAACGACCTTCACCCACTTCTTCGATCAAGTCATGGGCGCTAGCCGTCTGACCTTGGTAGGTGAGATCGGCTGGACTCATGTTGGCGGTCTGGAAAGCAACAGCGAAGCTCGCTACGGGCGTGACCCGGTGTTCGGGCCTGGACCACTGGATGGCGATCTCAGCGGCCTGCCTACTTGCCAAGCGCTTAACGCAGGCACCCTTGGCAACGCCGCTGATCGTAACGTTGGTCGTTATTGTGAAAATGATGGCTTCACAACCGCAGATTCGTGGGGCTATCGCGCTCGCGCGATCTGGGACTACCCGAACGCAGTCGCCGGTGTGAACCTGCGCCCGAGTGTGGCCTGGTCGCATGACGTGAAGGGCTACTCTCCAGGCCCAGGCGCCAACTTTGAGGAGGGTCGCAAGGCTGTGAGTCTTGGTCTGAACGCCGAGTACCAGAACACCTATACCGCCGACCTGTCTTACACCAGTTTCTTCGGTGGCGGAAAGTACAACACCCAGCGTGACCGCGATTTCGTCGCGCTCAGCTTCGGTATGAACTTCTAAGCGGTCAGGAATTTCGAGGAATCATGATGCAAATGAAAACAACAAAAAAACTGTGGCAAAGCGGTGTCCTGACCCTGTCTCTGCTGGCGACCAGCGTGATGGCGGCAGTGTCGCCCGATGAAGCTGCGAAGCTGGGTAACACCCTGACTCCGGTCGGTGCCGAGATGGCTGGCAATGCCGATGGCTCGATTCCGGCCTGGACTGGCGGTCTGCCGGCTAACGCTGGCGCGGTCGACCCGCGGGGCTTCCTGGCTGACCCGTTCGCCAACGAGCAGCCGCTGTTCACCATCACCGCGCAGAACGCCGACCAGTACAAGGACAAGCTGACCCCTGGCCAACTGGCGATGTTCAAGCGTTACCCGGACAGCTACAAGATGCCGGTTTACCCGACGCATCGTTCGGCCAACCTGCCGGCCGAGGTGATCGCTGCGACCAAGCAGAATGCGGTTAACACCAAGATGGTGGAGGGTGGTAACGGCCTGGAGAACTTCCAGACCGCCAACCCCTTCCCGATTCCGCAGAACGGTCTGGAAGCGATCTGGAACCACATCACCCGCTACCGGGGGGGCAGCGTGCGTCGTCTGGTAACTCAGGCGACCCCGCAGCCGAACGGTTCCTACTCCCTGGTCTACTTCCAGGACGAGTTCACCTTCCGTGATGCGCTGACCGACTTCGACCCGAGCAAGGAAAGCAACGTACTGTTCTACTTCAAACAGCGCGTAACGGCGCCGTCTCGTCTGGCAGGTAACGTGCTGCTGGTACACGAAACCCTCAACCAGGTGAAGGAGCCGCGTCTGGCTTGGCTGTACAACGCCGGTCAACGTCGCGTGCGTCGTGCTCCGCAGGTGTCCTACGACGGTCCGGGTACCGCCGCTGACGGTCTGCGTACCTCCGACAACTTCGACATGTACAACGGTGCGCCGGACCGTTACGACTGGAAGCTCGAGGGCAAGAAGGAAATCTACATTCCTTACAACGCCTACAAGCTGGATTCGCCGAACCTGAAGTACTCCGACATCATCAAGGCCGGCCACATCAACCAGGATCTCACTCGCTACGAGCTGCACCGCGTATGGCACGTGACCGCGACCCTGAAGTCGGGTGAGCGCCACATCTACGCCAAGCGTGACTTCTACATCGACGAGGACACCTGGCAAGCCGCTCTGATCGACCACTACGACGGCCGTGGCACCCTGTGGCGTGTAGCTGAGGCACACGCCCAGTACTACTACGACAAGCAAGTGCCGTGGTACACCGTGGAGACCCTGTACGACCTGCTGTCGGGCCGCTACCTGGCTCTGGGTATGAAGAACGAGGAGAAACAAGCCTACGACTTCAACTACAAGGCCGCTGGCAGCGATTACACCCCGGCCGCTCTGCGTCAGGCAGGCGTTCGCTAAAACCTGACTCCAGCAATACGACAAAGCCGGCCTTGTGCCGGCTTTTTCGTTACGGACTGTAGCGGACGCTTCAAATGGCCATTGCAAGTCGCTAGGCTGGGGCCAGATCGAGCCCGCTGACGTAGAAGACTTCCAAGAATAGGCCGATGACAGACCTTTCCCGCTCGCCAGGTTTTCCTTACACGCCGGCCACACCGGTGGAGGCGCGTTTCTATCGTCCACCACTGCCCGCAGGGCATATGCCGCGTCCCAGGTTATGCGATCGTCTCGAAGAGGGCCTGCAGGGGCGCCTGCTGCTGGTCAGTGCGCCCGCCGGCTTTGGTAAGAGCTCACTGGCCATCGAGTTCTGTGAGCGACTGCCCGATCACTGGCATAGCCTTTGGCTGGGGCTGAGCGAGCGCGACCGTGACCCCGGGCGTTTTCTCGAGCGCCTGCTGCATGGGCTGCAACAGTTCTACCCCGGCTTAGGCGAGGAAGCGCTCGGCCTATTGAAGATGCGCCAGCGCCATCAACCGTTCGCGTTCGAGCAATGGCTCGATGGTCTGCTCGATGAGCTGACGCAGCAACTCGACGACGGCCAGCCGCTGTTGCTGGTACTGGATGACTATCATCTGGCGCAAGGACCGGTACTTGACCGCTGCCTGCAATTCTTTCTCAACCATCTGCCACCCGGTGTGTTGTTGCTGGTTACCAGTCGCCAGCGGCCGGACTGGCATCTGGCGCGCCTGCGGCTGTCGCGTCAGTTGCTCGAACTCAGCGAACAGGATCTGCGCCTGACCGCTGCCGAGCTGGATGCATTGCTGGTGAGCCAGGGCGCACGCCTCGAACGGCAGCAGGTGAGCGGGATTCTGCAGCGCAGCGAAGGTTGGATCGCCGGCTTGCGCCTGTGGCTGTTGGCCGCCGAAGAGCTGGCGGAGACTGGCGAGGCGCTGCAGCTACACGGTGGTGAAGGGCTGATTCGTGAGTACCTGCTTGAAGAGGTCATCGACCGGCAGCCTGCCGAAGTGCAGCAGTTTCTCTATGACACTGCCTGCATGGAGCGCTTCTGCGCTGAGCTGTGCGACGCGGTTCGTGACAGTCATGACAGTGCTGCGATCATCCGCCAGTTGCAGGCCAATCAGGTATTTCTGGTGCCGCTGGATGAGCAGGGGCGCTGGTTTCGTTACCACCATCTGTTTTCCGATTTGCTCAATGCGCGGCCAGCCGAGAGTTTGAGCCACTCGCGCAGCGGCGCTCATCTGCGCGCGTGTCGCTGGTTCGCTGCGCAGGGCATGTTGGATGCAGCCATCGAGCAGGCGTTGCTGGCCGGGCAGTCCGACGTCGCTGCGAGCCTGGTGCAGAACCTTTCCGAAGAACAGATGTTGGCGGAGCAGAACATCGCCATGCTGCTGCGCTGGAAGGCCAACCTGCCTGATGACCTGCTGGCCAGCACACCGCGACTGATCATGCTCTATGGCTGGGCGCTGGCGCTCGCCTGTCAGCTTGACGCCGCTCAGGAGCTGCTCGAACAGCTCGGGCGATTCCTGCCTGCTGCAGACCCGGTCAACCAGCGCAGCCTGCTGGCGCAGTGGCAGGCTCTCGATGGGGTCATCGCGCGGGGGCGTGGTGATGGGGTGCGTGCCGAGCAGCAGTGCAGCGAAGCGCTGGCCGGCTTGCCGGCGGAGCGTTACGGCCCGCACTTCATGTGCCTGTCGGCTCTTTCCAATCTGGCCATGGTGCGTGGTGATCTGTGGCGCGCGCGCGGGCTGAATCGCGACGCGCTGGAGTTGGCGCAGCGTATCGACAATCCACTGTTGGAGGCGCTGGCTCATTATGAGCGCGCGCGTGTCCTGCAGGGGCGTGGTGAGGTGCTGCGCGCACAGGATGAGGTGCAGCAGGGCATGGCGCTGGTGCAGCGTCTGCCTGCGCAGCGCAGTTACTCGGTACGGGCGCGCTTGACCATCTATGAGGGTTATCTGCTCAGCCTGCGTCTGCAGCCTCGGGCCGTCGAGCGTTTGCGTGCCGGGGTCGCCGAGGCCAGGGCCTGTCGCGATGTCGGTGCGCTGGTCGGTTACTGCGTGCTGGCCAGTCTCGAAGGCCGTGAAGGCCGCTCCGCCGAGGCGTTTGCCCTGCTCGGTGAGGCCGAGCGGCTGATGCATGTCTGGGACGTGCCGGCGATTTATTACCTGGCGATGATCACACTGATGAAGTGCGAGCTGTGGTTGCGCCAGGGCCAGGTCGAGCTGGCCGCAGCCTGGTTGCCACAGTTGGCGGAAACCTACGGCGAAGGGCGTGCGCTGGCGCCGGAGTTCCACCCGCAGCTGGCGCTGCACATCGATCTACAGCAGGCCGCCTTGGAGCGTCTGCAGGGGGATCTGGAGAGTGCCGAACGACGTCTGCGAGCCCTGCAACCGCGAGCACAGGGCTTGGGCTGCCAACTGGTCGGGCTGGCGGCGCAAGCGCAGCTCGCTCAGTTGTTGCGGCAGACCGGGCGCGGGCGCGAGGCGCAGCAGCAGCTCGACAGCTGTGTGGAGCTCGCGCAGGGCGGTGCGCTGCTGCCATTCATCGAGTTGGTGCAACATCAGCCACAGTGGCTGCGTGAGTGCCTACAAGAGCGCAGGTCGTCCTGTCTGATTCGTGAAGCCCTGCTCGCGCAGTTGCCGGCTCAGCAGCATGTCGATGAGTCGTCTGAGATCGAGCATGAGCCGCTCACCGAAAAACTCAGTGGCCGCGAGTTGGCAGTACTGCAGCTGATCGCCCGTGGCTGTTCGAATCAGGAAATCAGCGAGCGCCTGTTCATCTCCCTGCACACGGTGAAGACTCACGCCCGGCACATCAACAGCAAGCTCGGCGTCGAACGGCGTACCCAGGCCGTTGCCCGTGCCAAGGGCCTGGGACTATTGCACTGAGGTCGGTGCCGACAGGTCCAGGGGCGGCGTCTTGACCAGCGGCTTCACGGGTTGCGCCAACTTGGCCTGCACATCGGCATGAATCATCTGCAGCACGGGTAGCAGTGCGGCCATATCCTGGCCTACCTGTGGGTAACGATGCCCGGTGCTAAGCCCCTCGATGCGCATCAGCAGCTTTGCCTGTACGTCGGCGGGCAGGTGGACGAACAACTCCGGCAACTGCTGGCTCAGTTCGGCGCTGTAGAGCAGCAGTTCATCGCGGCCAAAGGCTTGGGTCAGCTCCAGATAGTCGAGGGCGCTGCCACTGAGCATGGCTGCCGCCGCCTTGGTTTCCTGCAGCCCTTGCAGGCGAACCGGGTTGCTCTGCTCACTTTGCGACAGGGTCATCCAGAACTCGGTGGTGAGGGTGAACAGAATGGCCTGCTGGCGTAGCGAGTAGCTCATCAATCCGAGCGCCTCGGCAGCATAGGGCTGCTGTTTGGCGCGGAAGTCGAAGTACAGACGCATCAGTTCCTTGAGTTCGAACAGTACCTCGCGTGCCTCATTCTGGCGCAGCTCCAACGGTGCATAGATGTTCAACTGCGGGCGGAAGTTTTCCGGCGAAACCATGCGTTGGTAGATCGGCCCGGTGAACTCGCCGCTACGCCGCGGTAGTGCGTTGGCCTGGCTGCTGTCGACCTTCTCGAGCGCTTCGCGCAGTTGTCGGTAGTCGCCACTGCGCCAGGGGTTGTGAATATCCGGAATGCGCTGTCCGAGGTAGAACAGCTCGGCCGCTTCTAGCGGCGGCAGCCAGACCAGCAAAAGGATGGCCAGCGGCCAGAACAGGCGACGTGCTAGGGTGGGCGACACGATGAATATCCGCGGCAAGAGGCGCCTTCAGAGTACTCAGCTCGGGGCGTCACGTCACCCGCGCCTTGGTTGGGTATGCAGCATGGACGAGTTGGCCGGACACGGTGCGATACGGGCGGTCTTCGAGGATCTGGGCGGGTATGGCGCGGTTGCCTCGCAACAGGGACGAGCCGGCGAAGGGCCTCTGGTTGGTCACCTGCAGCGCACCAACATCCAACTGGCGGCCATCGGTGTGTTTGCCCGCAAGGGGCTGGAGCAGGCGACGGTGAATGATCTGCTCGATGCTGCTCAGGTGTCTCGGCGTACCTTCTACAAGTACTTCGCCAACAAGATGGAGGTGCTCGAAGGCATCTACCAGACTTCGGTTGTGTTACTGCTTGCGCGCTTTCGCGAGATGCAACAGGTCGCTGGGAGTCCGCAGGAGTGGTTAAGGGCGATGGTTGGACGCTTTTTCGACTACCACCTTGCAGTTGGGCCGATCATCCGGCTGATGCAGGAAGAGGCACTACGTGCGCAGTCGCCGCTGGCCGCCCATCGTCAGCGCGCGCATCAGGAGATGCTGCGCCTGCTGGTAGAACGACTCGAGCCGGAGCTGACACCGCGTGATCCACTGGTTTACCAGGCGTTGATCTGGGCGCTGGAGGCCGCCTCTCTGGATCTGCTCGGGCGTAGCGCCAGCCGGCAGGAAATCGAGCAGGCCAAGGCGGTATTGGGGGACTTGCTGATCGCCTCTCTATGCCCGGTTTCATAGGTAGTCCGCTCGGGTGGCGAGTGAACAGACCCAAGGTTGGGCGCCAATGGCGGCGCTGCATGCTCTGATGCGTGATACCTACAACAAGATCCGAGGTATACCGCATGAGCGCCAACAGCCTGTCACTGCAACCGCCGCTGGCTGCCGGTTTCGCCCGCCTGGGCTTCGGTGCGCTGCCGCTGGAGCGCCTTAAGGCGCGTTACGGCAGCGCTGCCGAGGGCTCCCGCTATGTCGAACTCGACGGTTTCAATATTCACTATCGGGATGAGGGCAGCCGCGACAAGCCGGCACTGGTGATGATTCACGGTGTGGTAGCCTCGCTGCACACCTGGGATGGCTGGGTACAGGCATTCGCCTCCGATTACCGCATCATCCGCTTCGACGTCCCAGGCTTCGGCCTGACCGGTCCTGCGCGCGACGGTGAGTACTCGGCAGAACGCATGACTCGCGTACTCGGCCTGCTGCTCGATTATCTGCAGGTGGACAAGGCCGATATTGCCGGCAATTCGCTCGGCGGCTACATCGCCTGGAACTTCGCCCTGGCGCAGCCACAACGCGTCGGCAAACTGGTGCTGATCGATCCGGCCGGTTATCACATGCACAAGGTGCCGTGGATGATTGCTGCCGCTGCGTTGCCAGGCGCGACCATCGCCATGCCGATGTGGATGCCGCGCGCACTGATCGCCCAAGGCATCAAGGAGGTCTACGGTGAGCCGGGGCGGATCAAGCCGGGCGTGGTCGATCGCTACTACGACCTGTCGCGGCGTCCGGGTAACCGCCGCGGCATGATGGACATCTTCCGGGTGCTGCTGCAGGTCAACAAGGAGGAGCTGCATGCAACGCCCGAGCGAGTCGCACGGATTCAAGCGCCGACCCTGCTGATGTGGGGCGAGCGTGATCGCTGGATCTCACCGAAGCATGTGCCACTGTGGCAACGTGATCTGCCGGGGATTCAGGTCAAGGTCTATCCAGGCGTCGGGCATATACCGATGGAAGAGATTCCCGAGCAGAGCGCAGCCGACGCGATGAAATTCCTGCGTGGCTGAGAGCAGCACAGGCACCTGAAAAAATAGGCATGAAAAAAGCCCGGACAGGTTCCGGGCTTTTTCCTGTGCGTCTTGCCAGGGGGCAGGTCAGGCGGCACTGGCTTGCACGTGTTGGACGCCATCGAACTCCACGCGGGTGGCGTGCAACAGGTCCAGGTTGTTGTGCTCCCAGGGGTGGAAACCGTCCTTGAAAAAGTCCAGATAGGTGCGGATCAGCGGGCGGAACACACCTCCCTTGCCCCACATCCAGCGGATGCCGTCGCGCCAGACGCGCCAGTTCCATAGCAGACCGTCGACCTTGAGCATGTGCATCAGGCCGCGCGTGGTGTCGAAGACGAAGAAGAAAGTGCCCATGATCATCGCCCGGCGCAGCAGCTTTCGGCTGCCGCACACCTGGTTGTAGACGTCGAAGGCCACCGCCTTGTGCTCGGTTTCCTCCAGTGCATGCCAGCGCCAAAGGCGGGCGAGGGTCGGATGGGCGTCGGCCATATAGGCATCACTTCTCAGCAGGCCATCGGCCATGATCGCGGTGATGTGCTCCAGCGCCGCGGTCGCGGCCAGTTGGCGTTGGGGCGAGAACTTCTTCTGGGTGTAGCGGATGCGCGCGCGGGCACGCTTCTCGATGCGCTCGACGTCGTAGCCCAGGTCGCGCAGGCGCTGGCTGTATTCCAGATGTTCACGGCTGTGGTGGCCTTCCTGGCCGATGAAGCCGCGAATCTGCTCCTTCAGTACCGGGTCCTCGATGCGGTCGCGGAACTGACGTACCGAGTCGATGAAGAAACGCTCGCCATCGGGAAACAACACCGACATGGCGTCGAACAGATGGGTCTTGAAGGCGTCGCCGCCGTTCCAGTGGCGCGGCAGCGGGTTAGGCAGATCGAAATCCATATGCCTGGGGCGGATCTGCAAACCTTCTGGTGTAGTGCTGGCCATGAGGATTTCCTTGCGCTGTTTGACTGGCTCCTACTATGGATGCGCTCTACACCGAGGCACAGGTTCGTAACAGCCAAGGTAATGGTCATATCTGGCCAATGCGGGTTTCCAATAGAAAGTTCGGGCCGATCGAGCCGAACAAGTTGGCGGCGAGGACGGGCTTTAACGCTTGCAGGCGCTGACATCAACGACGCGGTATAGAGCGCTCTGGCACTGTAAATTCGATCGCTGTCCGCTGCGGGCCGCACGAAAGTGGCGGGCTTTAGCGCTAGAAATAGAAGTATTCGCTAGGGTTGCTGGTTGATGATGGGCAAGGTTAAGGTCTGTGCATCAATGGGTCATTTGCGGCCAGCCGGCAGAACAACAAGACCATGAAGCGAACCCATAACTTTAACGCTGAGCTGGCGCCGGTCGCCTATGCCGAAGCCTTGCTGGGGCTGGCCGAGGAGCTTGGCCTGCTGCGTGCCGAGGTGTTCGCCGCAGCGCGGGTGCGCCCCGAAGTGCTCGACAGTCCCAATGGTCGGGTGTCCTTTCTTGATTTTCATCTGCTCGCGCAGGCTGTGCTGGAGCGCTGTGGCGAACCTGCACTGGGACTGCTGCTAGGCCAGCGACTCAACGTATCGACCCACGGCATTCTCGGCTACGCAGTACTCTCCAGCGCCAACCTGGGCAAGGCGCTGCAGTTCGCCTTGAAGTACTACCGCGTGCTTGGTCTGGCCTTCGATCTGGAACTGGTGGAGCTGGGCGAGGACATGGAATTGCGCGCGGTCGAGTCCTTGCCACTGGGCCCGCAATCGCGTTTCGCCGCCGAGGGCCTGCTCACCAGTATCCATACCATTGCCCGCTTCCTGCTCGGCGAGGAGTTGCGAGGGCTAGCGGTTGGCTTCGCGCACCCGGAGCCAGATTATGCCGGGCGTTACGTTGAAATTTTTGGTGTGAAGGCCAGGTTCGAGCAGCCCTATAACTGGTTGCGTTTGCCTCGACACTACCTGGAGCGCCCCATGGCCCTGGCCAACCCGGCCACGGTGCAGATGTGCGAGCAGCAGTGCGAGGCGCTGCTGGCCAGCCTCGATGTGCAGGACGGTCTGCTTACTCGGGTGCGCCGATTGTTGCTGGCGCGCCCGGGTGACTTTCCTGATCTCGAAAGCGCCGCGAGCGCCTTGCATACCAGCGGCCGAAGCCTGCGTCGGCATCTGGCACAGATGGGCACCAGCTACCAGCAGGTGCTCGACGATGTGCGCAAGCGCCTGGCCCTGCAGTATCTGACCACCACGCACTTGCCCTTGTATGAAATCTCACACTTGCTGGGTTTCAGCGACCCGTCCAATTTCCGCCGTGCATTCCGTAAATGGACCGGTAAACTGCCCGGCGATTACCGCAACGAGGCCTCCTGATGAGTACCGCCGAACGTCCCGCCCTGATCCGCGAAACCTTTCCCGTGGGCCCTTTGCAGTGCAACTGCACCATCATCGGCGACCCGGTTACGAAGAAGGCCGTCGTGGTCGATCCGGGCGGTAATCCCGATCTGATCATGGCGCGTCTGGACGCCCATGGACTCAAGGTGGTCAGCATCATTCACACGCATGCCCATCTCGATCACTTCCTTGCCTCGGGGCAGATGAAGGAGAAGACCGGTGCCACCTTGCATCTGCACAAGGAGGATCAGTTCCTCTGGGATAACCTGGAGATGCAATGCAACATGTTCGGTGTGCCCTATACGCCGGTGCCGGCGCCGGATCGCTGGCTGGCCGATGACGAGGAGCTGGCTTGCGGCTGCGGCGTCGCCCTGCACACACCTGGCCATACGCCGGGGTCCATGAGTTTCTGGTTCGAAGACGCCAAGCTGCTGATCGCTGGTGACACGCTGTTCCGTCGTGGTATTGGCCGTACCGATCTGTGGGGCGGTGACTACGCCACGATCGAACGATCGATCAGGCAGCGTCTGTACAGCCTCGATGAGGATGCCACTGTGGTTACCGGTCATGGCCCGGATACGCGTTTGGGCGACGAGATGCGCGAGAACCCTTTTATTCGCGCGTGACAGGGCACTAATGGCTGGGTGGTGACTCAAATGGCCATCACCCACCGTTCATGGAGATTCCTTCATGTTCCGCCTTTCCCTGATTGCCCTTTGCTCGTCTGCGCTGCTGCTTAGTGGCTGCGCTTCGCAGAATCCTTATGACCAGAGCGCGCCAAGCTCCAACCGTACAGCCACCTACGGTGGATTGGGCGCGTTGGCCGGTGCGGCGGCTGGTGCCCTGATCAACCACGACAACCGCGGCAAGGGCGCGCTCATCGGCGCGGCGGTCGCGGGTGCCGCGGCGGCAGGTTACGGCTACTACGCCGACAAGCAGGAAGAAGAGCTGCGGCGCAGCATGCAGGGCACGGGCGTGGAGGTGCAGCGCCAAGGCGATGTGATCCAGCTGATCATGCCCGGCAACATCACCTTCGCCACCGACTCGGCGCAGATCGCCAGCAGCTTCTATCAGCCGCTGAACAACCTCGCCAACTCCTTCCGCCAGTACAACCAGAACAGTATCGAGGTGGTCGGTCATACCGATAGCACCGGCTCGCATAGCCACAATATGGCGCTGTCGCAGCGCCGCGCGCAGAGCGTGGCCGACTACCTGCTGGCGCAGGGGGTCGACCCTAGCCGCGTGAGCACCCGCGGCATGGGGCCGGATCAACCGGTGGCGAGCAACGCCACGGCTGATGGCCGCGCGCAGAACCGTCGTGTTGAGGTCACGCTGCGGCCGTTGCCTGGCGTGCAGTGACCCGCGCGTACCGGGCTGACTGCTCTAGATCGCCGTCCTCACTCGCCCAGGCTGATAAGCTTGGGCGGAACTTCGCCGCGCCCTGGCGGCTCGAAGGCTGTGGCATGTCTGCCCGATACCAGAAGAAATCCTAAGGAAACATTATGAAGACCAGACGTAATCTGATCGCAGCAACTGCGCTCATGGCCATGCTGGCTGGCTGTACCACCAATCCCTATACCGGTGAAAGCCAGGCTGGCAAGGCCGGCATCTATGGCGGTATCGGTGCTGCGACCGGAGCCGTGATCGGGGCTGCCACGTCGAGCAAGAAGGATCGCACCAAGGGCGCACTGATCGGTGCCGCCGTAGGTGGCGCTGCCGGCGGTGGTTATGGCTATTACGTCGATACCCAGGAAGCCAAGCTGCGTCAGACCCTGCAGGGCACAGGCGTGCAGGTGCAACGCAATGGCGATGATCTCAAGCTGATCATGCCCGGCAACATCACCTTCGCCAGCAACTCGGCAGATATCTCCAGCAGCTTCTATCCGACTCTCAATTCGCTGGTGCTGGTGTTCAAGGAGTTCAACAAGAACGGCGTGAACATCGTTGGTCACACCGACAGCACCGGTTCGCAGGAACTGAACCAGAGTCTGTCGCAGCGTCGCGCGCAGAGCGTGGCCAACTACCTGACCGCCAATGGTGTGCCCGGCCAGCGTATTTCGGCCTATGGAGCCGGCCCGAGCCAGCCGATCGCCAGCAATGCCACCGATGCCGGCCGTGCGCAGAACCGTCGTGTCGAGATCAATCTGCGCCAGCTGTAAGGTCATGTGGCGCTGAACGAAAAGCCTCCCCATGGGAGGCTTTTTCTTTTCCGGCATTAGCCACTGGTTGCTCCGCAGCTCTGCATGGAAGGAGCGTTTACGCCAATCCTCCTGACCGCCTGTCGTGTCTCTTCTGGCAAAAGGCCATCCATTAAAAACCTGACTAGACTGCTTGCTGTGGTTCTGTGAAGTCCGCGCACGGATGACCTGTGCGCGTTGGTTCTGGATGACCGAAGGAGAGCGAATGGACGACAGAGCTGTCGAGCGGCCGCCAAGGCCCTGGATACCGCTACTGGTTGCCTTGAGTCTGCTGTTCGGGCTGGGAGGCCTGATCTTCTGGCAATGGAGCGTCTTGCAGGAGCGAGAGCGCGAAGAGAGTCAGCACCGTTTTGAGCTCGAGGCGCAGGATATCGGCCAGCGGGTCATGGCGCGCATGCAGGCTTATGAGATGGCGTTGCGCGGCGTTTCCGGGCTGATGACCGGCAGCGACCGCGTGTCCCCAGTGGAATGGCAGCGTGCGCTGGACCAGTTGCAACTGCAGGATCGCTACCCCGGTATCCAGGCGGTGGCCTGGTCGCGTTACCTGACGGCTGAACAATTACCGGATTTTCTCGCCGAGTTGCAGGCCGAAGGGCGGCTCGATTATCAGATGTTCCCGCCACAAGAGCGCGAGCACTACCTGCCGATCGATTACGTCAGCCCTCTGGACTGGCGTAACCGGCGTGTACTGGGATTCGACATGCTCACCGAGCCGACCCGTCTGGATGCCATCGAGCGCAGTATCGAGAGTGGCGAGGCGAGCCTGAGCGGGCCGGTAGTGCTACGCCAGGAAATCGATATCAACGTGCAGCAGGGCGTGCTCCTGTTCCTCCCGGTCTTCCGTCCGGGTGTGCCGCTCAATACGACGGAGCAGCGTCGTGAGGCCTTGCTGGGAATGGTGCACGGCGCCTTTCGCAGCCACGACCTGATGGAGGGGATTCTCGGCTCCCAGACGCGCCGTTTCGATATCGTTCTAACGGATCTGCAGGTCCCGGATACCTATCTGCTCACTGGCGAAAGCCAGCCCGAAGACTGGCGACCGAAGTTTCGCAGTCATTTGGAACTGCCGCTATATGGCCGTGTCTGGGGCCTGGATGTGATCGGCACGATCGAGTACGAGCGCAGCCTGATCGATCGTACGGGTACCTTGGGTCTATGGGCTGGCTTGGCTGCGACCCTGTTGTTGGCGCTTCTAGTCGGTGGTTATCTCTATCAGCGCGAGCGCAAGCTGCACCTCAGCGAGAAGATCGCGAGCGAACTGCAGGAGCGCGAGGAGCGCTTTCGTCTACTGGTCGAACGCCTCCCGGTGGCGACGCTGCTGTGTGACGACAAGGGCCGCATCGAAATGGCCAACCGCAGCGCCGCCGAGCTGTTCGATTGTCCGATCAATGCCCTGCCTGGTGAAACGGTGCTGCGGGTGCTGCCCAATATCGAATCACCGAAAGATCTGCATGAGCAGTTGGCCGAGAGCGACGAGCGCATGGTGCGCACGTTACGGGGTGAGTCGATTCCGGTCAGCATCAGCCTCAACCCGTTGCATGAAGGCAGCAGCTACTTGATCAACCTGGTGGACCTGCGGGCCCGCAAGGTCGCCGAAGAGCGATTCCGCCTGGTGGTCGAGGCCTCGCCCAATGCCATCTTGCTGGTCGATGGCCTGGGGCGTATCGCCATGGTCAATCGACAGACCGAGGTGCTGTTCGGTTACGAGCGCCAGATGCTGTTGGGCGAACCTGTGGAAATGCTCCTGCCGGCTGCGCAGCGGGGCAGCCATGTGGCGTTGCGCCGCGGTTACCAGGCCATGCCGGAGCAGCGCCGCATGGGCGGCAATCGCGAGTTGTTCGGGTTGCATCGTGAAGGCCGCATGATCCCGCTGGAGGTTGGCCTGTCGCCGATTCGCAGCGGCGATGAAAACCTGGTGCAGGCGGTGATCATCGACATCAGCGAGCGTAAGGCGGCCGAGCAGAAACTGCGAGAGCAGGCCGAGCAACTGCTGTTGGCCAACCGTTACAAGTCAGAATTCCTCGCCAACATGTCCCATGAGCTGCGCACGCCGCTCAACAGCATCCTGATTCTCAGCGACCAGTTGCGTCAGAACCTGGCTGGCAATCTCACCGAGAAGCAGACCAAGCACGCGGATATCGTGCACCGCGCCGGCAGTGATCTACTGCAACTGATCAACGATGTGCTCGATCTGGCCAAGGTCGAGTCGGGGCGGATGCAGCTCAAGCTCGAGCCGATCAATATGCAGGACGTGCTGGTCGAGCTGGATGCCAGCCTGCGTCCGATGGCCGAGCTCAAGGGGTTGCGCCTGCACACCCAGCTGGAGGCAGGCGTGCCGCGGATCATCCACACCGACCGTGTGCGCCTGCACCAGATTTTGCGCAACCTGCTGTCTAATGCCTTGAAATTCACCGATCACGGTGACGTCACGCTGAGCGTCAGCAGTCAGGGTCGTCAGGAGGATGAACGCGAGCTGCTGTGTTTCAGTGTGCGAGATTCCGGTATTGGCATCGACCCGGCGCAGCACGAGCAGATATTCCAGGCCTTCCAGCAACTCGACGGCTCCACCAGCCGGCGTTTCGGCGGTACCGGCCTGGGGTTGGCCATCACTCGCCAACTGGTGCTGGCGCTGGACGGCGACGTCAGCCTGCAGAGTGCGCCCGGCCTAGGCTCGACCTTTACCGTCAGGTTGCCAGTGAAGGTTGGTTCGCTCAGCGTCGAAGCGCCGGTGGAGGAGCCGAAGCGGACAGGCGACGGGCCGCCGCTGCTGATCATCGAGGACGATGTCAATTTCGCGTCGGTAATCGCCGAGGAGGCCCATGCCCACGGTTTTTCCAGCGTGCATTGCCGTACCGGCCTGCAGGCGCTGGGGCTGCTGCAGCAGGAGTCGTTCAATGCGGTGATCCTCGACATCCTGCTGCCTGACCTCAGCGGCTGGCAGCTATTCCGCCGCCTGCGCGCGCAGCCGACCCACCGCCATACGCCGGTGCACATCATTTCCTGTGTCCCGCAGCCGGTGGGGTGGAACGACGACGGCACGCGTTATCTGGTCAAGCCCATCGGCCGCGATGACCTGGAACAGGTGTTCTTGGAACTGCAGCACGGCATGCAGCAGGAACAGGCCGTGCTGCTGGTGGAGGATGTCGAGGTTGAGCGCGAGCACTATCGCAAGCAGCTTACGGAGCTGGGCTTTCAGGTGGTCGCCTGCGCCGATGGCGAGCAGGCACGTGCGGCCTACGCGCAAGGACAGTTCTGTGCGCTGGTGATCGACCTCGACCTGCCGGATCAGGACGGTTTTGCCCTGCTCGACAGCCTCAACCAGCTGCGCCCACTGCAGGGCACGCGTGTGGTGATCAACACCGGTGTGGATGTCACCCAGCAGACACTGCAACGCCTGCGTCGCTACAGCGCAGTGGTGGTGCGCAAGCAGGGCGACGATACCGAGGCGTTGTGTCAGGCGATGCAGGGCTTTCTTGGTGACGTTCAGGCGCCCCAGCCGGGGCATGCGGACCTCAATCCGATGCAGGGCAAACGCATCCTGCTGGTCGACGATGATGTACGTAATGTCTATGCGTTGACGGCGTTGTTGGATGAAGTCGGGCTGTGCGTCAGTTCCGCCAAGGATGGTCTCGAGGCCATCGCCAGCTATCAGCGTGACCCCTTCGACCTGATCCTGATGGACATGGCCATGCCGAACATGGACGGCTATACCGCCACGCGTCTGCTCAAGCAGGAGCATGGCTGCGTGATTCCGATCATCGCGCTCACGGCCCATGCCATGAAGGGGGACCGGGAAAAATGCATCACCGCCGGTGCCGACGACTACATGGCCAAGCCGATCAAGCGTGATGAGCTGCTGGCACTGCTGGAACGCTGGCTGGGCATGCCGCCCGTGCCTTCGTCTGGTAATGGACTAACCTGAAGGCAGGAGTAACTGGTGCAAGGGCATATGGATAGGGGAGTGACGATGGCCCAGGCGCAGAGCAAGATCGCCGCTGTACCCGCCAAGCAGGTTCTGCTGGTGGTGGACGACCGTATGGAAAACCTCGAGGCCATGCAGGCGCTGCTCGAGGATGGGGAGTGGCAGCTGCGTTGTGCCAGTTCCGGCGAGGAGGCGCTGCGCTGCCTGCTCGAAGAGGATGTCGGGCTGGTGCTGCTCGACGTGCAGATGCCGGGTATGGATGGCTTCGAAGTCGCCCGGTTGATGCGTGGCAATCCCCGTACTCGGCTGACACCGATCATCTTCGTGTCGGCGATCGCCCAGACTCATGATGCAGTACTGCGTGGCTACAGCTCCGGCGCCGTGGATTTCGTCCTCAAGCCCTTCGACCCCAGTGTGCTGCGGCACAAGATTCACAGCCTGCTGGAGCATGAGCACAATCGCTGTGAATTGCAGGCGCTGTCGCAGCAGCTGGAACGAGCGCGAGCCTTCAACGCTTCGGTACTGGCCAATGCTGCCGAGGGCATTCTGGTGGTGGGGGAGGACGGACGCATCCAGTTCGCCAATCCCGCCATGGCGCAGATGCTCGATGGCGAGGTGGGCGATCTGGAGGGTGTCGAACTACTGTCGTTTCTGAAGAATCCCGCCAGTGAGCGTGGTTGGCTGGAGTCCGAGTTCTACCTGCACTTCAAGCGAGAGGCCACCTACCGGGTGCACGAAGCGATGATGCGAACGTTCAAGGGCGGTTGCCTGCCGGTGGCGCTATCCTGTTCACCGCTCCCACAGCAGCAACGGGCGATGGTCGTGATCGCCCTGGACATGTCGGTGGTGCGCAACCTGCACGCGCAGTTGGAGTCGCAAGCGGTTACCGACTCACTGACTGGCCTGCTCAACCGTCGTGGCTTTCATCAGGCGCTGGAGTCTGCATTGGCGCGTATCGAGCGCAGTGGCCAGCGGGTCGCGGTGCTGTACCTCGACCTGGA
>ENA-UOXB01000628-UOXB01000628.1-bioreactor-metagenome-genome-assembly--contig:-NODE-628-length-21497-cov-8.925613_pt1 | contig 21497 bp, 20 predicted proteins | sample MGYA00238158_ERZ761615 | MGnify/ENA primary metagenome ERZ761615 (study PRJEB28904, sample SAMN06267902) | bioreactor metagenome | isolation source: Joint BioEnergy Institute, California, USA | place...
AGAGCTACGACGGCGAGTTGAGTCTGGAAGACTCGGAGCTGGGCGGCGCCTGTTTTAGAGTGCGTTTGTACGACTAAGCCCGCTGCGTACGCTTCGATGCTTTTACGACGCTTTGCGTCGCTTAATTGCTCTTGGGGAGGGCGAACTTTATCCCGCACCAGTGAAGGCAGCGAACGACTTGAGTCATTTGTCATACGGTGTTGTTCAGCTCGATAGTCATGGGCTGAACTAAAAGTGGTGAGCCAGTTCGCAATTGTTCAAGCGGTCCTGCGGCGACAAAACCAAAGGATTTATACAAGTTAACTGCCGCTTCGTTGCTTGTTGTGACCCCGAGTGCCATAAGATTGCATCCTCTGCCCAAAGCCCATGCTTTAATTCTAAGCAAAAGGGATTTTGCGATGCCTTTACCCCTCAGCTCTGGCGAGACCCACATTTGATAGATGTGGGCGACGTGCTGGCTCGGCTTATGTATAAAACCCCATGCAATACCTACAGGCTGGCCATTAAGTTCTGCGATTAATGGCAAGGCATCAATGCCGCGAAACTCCAGGTCTAAACGTGACCTCCATTGCGTATCTGATAATGCTGCTTCCTGATCATAGAGTGAACCAAAAGAATCAGGCGATTCCTTTAGTGAATTCAGTCTGACTGATTTGTATGACTCCCAGTGTTCTGGAGTTAGTATTTTTATCTCGAATTCGCTCATGTTTATGCGGCGCTGTATAACTACTAGTTAGGCAATATAGAGGGCGGGCTTGGGGCAGACATTCAGTGCAGGATCGTTTATTCTGTCCATGCGCGAAGCCAGATGGGCAGGCAGCAATGCGCCTCACCCTTCCTGAGCCCGATAAGCCCCTGGTGTAAGCCCCGTCCATTTCTTGAACGCTCGGTGAAAGGCCGAGGGTTCGGAAAAGCCGAGCTGTTCGGCGATGTCCTGAATCGCCAGATCGTCGCGCCCCAGGTGATAGATCGCGAGGTCGCGGCGCAGGTGGTCCTTGAGTTCCTGAAAGCTGGTGCCTTCTTCGCGCAGGTGGCGGCGTAGGGTTTGCGGGCTGGTGTGCAGGTGCTGGGCGACCTGCTCCAGGTCGGGCCAAGTGCGGCAGTCGCGGCCGAGCAGGCGACGAATCTGGCTGATCAGGCTGTCGCCGCCGTCGGGGCGGGCCAGCAGGTCGGCGGGGGAGTGCTGGAGGAATTGCTTGAGCGTGCGTTCGTCCTGCAGCAAGGGCATCGTCAGGTAGCGGGCATGGAACAACAGGCTGGTTTGCCCGGCAGCGAAGCGCTGCTTGCAGGGAAACAGCAGTTCGTATTCAGCGGCGTGCGTAGGTTTTGGGTAGGCGAAGGTGGCCTCTTCCAGACGAATGCGCTGGCCGATCAGCCAACTGCCCAGGCGATGCCAGATCACCAGCAGGCTTTCCACCAGGAAATGGTCCGGGTCCCACAGCGTGCTGTCGTCGACACTCAGCCGTGCCCAGTCGCCCTCGCGTTGCAGGTGGATACTCGGAGCGTCGGGAAACAGCCCGTAGAACATCGCGCCCCGGCTCAGAGCCTTTTCCAGGCTACGGCAGTGGATGATGGCGTGGCCCATCATGGCGAAGGTGCCGCGCTTGCTTGGCTGGCGACCGAAGCCCAGGTATTCGTCATCCAGCGCTTCCCACAGCAGTTGCATCAGCCGGGCGAATTGCTCGGGGGCGATACGCGCACGTGGCTCGACGAGTACGGCGGGCTGGATGCCGGCCTGACGCAGAATCCCCTCACAGCCCAGGCCGCGACGGTCGGCGCCGCGCAGGGCGGCGCGGACGAAATGGCTGGCGATGGTTCGTTCGCGCATGCTGGGTTCCGATAGCGAAGATCGCCGATGGTAGGCAGCTGCGCTCGGCTTGGGCAAGCCAGCCGAGCGATTGGGTCAACCGAGGCTGAGCGCATGGGTCATTGAGGGCGCGCGGGGTGGCCCTTACCCTCAATGGCATAACAACAGCGGAGGACCCGCCCATGCAGCGCAGCCATTTCGACACCGAGCACAACCTGTTCCGCGATGCCTTCGCGGCCTTTCTCGACAAGGAAGTGGTGCCCAATCAGGAGGCCTGGGAAGAGGCCGGTGTGGTGGATCGAAGCGTGTGGCGCAAGGCTGGCGAGATGGGCTTTCTGCTGCCCTGGGCAGACGAGGAGTACGGCGGCGCGGGGCTCAAGGATTTTCGTTACGAGCAGATCATGTGCGAGGAGCTGGCGCGCATCAACGAGCCCGGCTTCATGCTGCCGCTGCACTCGGCGTTGTGTGGTCCCTACATCGCCGAGTATGGCAATGCCGAGCAGAAGGCGCGTTTGCTGCCGGGCATCATCAGCGGCGAGACGATTCTCGCGGTGGCGATGACCGAACCCTCGGCCGGCTCCGATCTGGCCGGCATGCGCACCACGGCGGTGGACAAGGGCGATCACTGGTTGCTCAACGGCTCCAAGGTGTTCATCTCCAACGGCTACCTGGCCGACGTGGTAATCGTCGCGGCCAAGACCGATCCGGCCAACAAGCACGCCATGGGCCTGTTTCTGGTGGAGCGCGGCATGCCGGGTTTCGAGCGCGGCAAGAAGTTGAAGAAGCTCGGCATGCACAGCCAGGACACTGCCGAGCTGTTCTTCAATGACGTCAAGGTGCCCAAGGAGAACCTGCTCGGCGATGCCAAGGGCGGTTTCTTCTACCTGATGAACATGCTCGCCCAGGAGCGCCTGACCAACGCCTGCGGTGCGGTAGCTGGTGCCGAGGCAGCATTGCAGACCACCATCGATTACGTCAGGGAGCGCCAGGCGTTCGGCCGTCCGGTGGCGCACTTTCAGAACACCCGCTTCAAACTGGCGGAAATGCGCACGCAGATCGACGTGGCCCAGGTCTTCACCGACCGCTGCGTGATGGATCACAACCAGAAGAAGCTCAGCCCCGAGGTGGCCGCCGAGGCCAAGCTGTTCACCACCGAACTGCTCGGCAAGGTGGTGGACGAGGGCGTACAGCTGCATGGTGGCTGGGGTTACATGTGGGAATACCCGATCTGCAAGATGTACGCGAACGCGCGTATTCAGCGAATCTTTGCGGGTACCTCGGAAATCATGAAGGAAATCATCAGCCGTGGGATGAAGCTGTAGCTCCACGCTATGACGGTCTGTGGAGGTCTATCGTCATAGCGCGCTCACCGTGATGAGCAGGAGAACATAACAACAAGAAGGCGATCACTCATGACCTTGCAACTGCCTCTCGAACGCTTCAACCACTGGTTGCACCGCCAGCCTGACGCTGTCTGGTTACGTCAGCCGGTCAATGGTGTGTGGCATGACTACAGCTGGCGTCAGGTCGATGATCAGGCGCGGCGTCTGGCCAGTGCGTTGCTGGCCCTGGGTTGCGTGCCTGGCGAGCGTGTCGCCCTGTTGGCGAAGAACTGCGCCGAATGGTTCATCAGCGACCTGGCCATCCAGCACGCCGGGTTGATCAGCGTGCCGTTGTATCCGCTGCAGGCTCCGGAGCAGATTGCCTATGTGCTGGAACACGCCGGTTGCAAGGTGATTCTGCTGGGCAAACTGGATGAGCCGGACAAGCTGGCCAGCGGTATCGCGCCGCATATCACCCGCATCGCCATGCCTTATCCGACCATGCCCGCCGAGCATCAATGGCAGACCTTGCTCGCCGCGCACGAACCGTTGCCCGGTACGCGTTTGCAGCGTGGTGAGGATCTGCTGTCGATTCTCTATACCTCGGGTACGACGGGGCAGCCCAAGGGCGTGATGCTCTCGGCCCACGCAATGGCGTTCTCGTCGGCCAACGCCACGGCGGAGATGAACATGACGCCGCAGGATCAGTTTTTCTCCTACCTGCCGCTGTCGCATGCTGCCGAGCGTTTTCTGGTGGAGTTCAACAGCCTTTATTGCGGTGCGCCGGTGGCCTTCGTCGAATCCCTGGAGACTTTCGCCAGCGACCTGCGCCAGGTACGGCCCACGGTGTTCTTCTCGGTGCCGCGATTGTGGACGCGCTTTCAACAGGGCGTGCTGGAGAAACTGCCGGCGCACAAGCTCGAGCGCCTGCTGCGCATTCCGCTGCTCGGGCGTCTGGTGGCGCACAAGGTGCGCGCAGGCTTGGGGCTGGATCGCGCGCGGATTCTGGTATCGGGTGCGGCGGCGATTTCCACCGGCTTGTTGGAGTGGTACCGGCGGTTGGGCATGACCATTTGCGAGGGCTACGGTATGACCGAGCACTTTGCCTATGGCTGTTTCAATCGCCCCGGCCAGGTGCGCTTCGGCACCGTGGGCAGGCCGATGCCGAATCTGCAGGTGCGCATCGATGCGGCTGGCGAGATTCTGCTGCGCAGCGAAACGCTGATGCAGGGCTATTACCGCGAACCAGAGAAAACCGGGGAAACGCTCAGGGACGGCTGGTTGCACACGGGGGATCGCGGCCAGCTGGATGAGGCCGGCTATCTGCGCATTACCGGGCGGGTGAAGGACATCTTCAAGACCAGCAAGGGCAAGTACGTGGCGCCGGCGCCCATCGAGGGCGAGATAGCCAAGAGTCACTGGGTCGAGCAGGTGTGCCTGATGGGCAGCAATCTCGATCAACCGCTGGCGTTGATCGAACTGTCACCGGCTGCTCGCCAGCAATCTCGCGAGGCGCTGGAGCAGTCGCTGACCGAACATCTGCATGCAGTCAATCTGGGGCTGGAGCCGCATGAGCGCATCAGTCACTTCTATCTGGTCAGCGAACCCTGGACGGTGGATAACGGCAGCATGACGCCAACCATGAAGATTCGTCGCAATGTACTGGAGGTGCGCTATGCCGAAGTCATTGCCGGTTTGTCCAGTGATGCCGCTATCGTCTGGGAAGCCTGATCAGCTCTTCATCATTTCTTGCCATCTGGAGTCACCATGTCCGGGCCCTTGTCATCGCTGAAGATTCTCGATTTTTCCACACTGCTGCCGGGGCCGTTCGCGTCGCTGCTGTTGGCCGATATGGGCGCTGAGGTGCTACGGGTGGAGTCGCCCACACGCATGGATCTGGTACGCGTGCTACCGCCGCACGAGGGAGGAACGTCCACCAGCCACGCCTATCTGAACCGCAACAAGCGCAGCATCGCCCTGGACCTCAAGCGACCAGAGGCCGTTGAGGTGGTCAAGCAACTGGTTGGCGAGTACGACATCGTGCTCGAGCAGTTCCGCCCCGGCGTGATGGACAAGCTGGGTGTCGGCTACGAAGCGCTCAAGGCGGTCAACCCGCGGCTGATCTACGTGTCGATCACCGGTTACGGTCAGAGTGGACCTTACCGTGATCGCGCCGGGCACGATATCAACTACCTGGCGTTGGCCGGCATCGCCAGTTACACAGGGCGCCAAGACAGCGGCCCGCTGCCGCTCGGCGTGCAACTGGCCGACCTGGCGGGTGGTTCGCTGCATGGGGTGATCGGTCTGCTCGCGGCGGTGGTGCAACGTCAGATCAGCGGCCAGGGCCAGCAGGTCGATGTGAGCATGACAGACTGCGCCTTCAGCCTGCACGGCATGGCTGGCGCCGGGTATCTCGGTGCTGGCGTGGAGCCTGGCATGGAAAACCAGGCGCTCAATGGCGGCAGCTTCTATGACTACTACCGCACGCGCGATGGCCGCTGGTTTTCCGTTGGCAGCCTGGAACCTCAGTTCATGCAGCAGTTTTGCGCCGCGATTGGTCGCCCCGAGCTGGCCGCGCGTGGTTTGTCGCAAAAGCCCGAGGACCAGCGCGCGCTCAAGCGCGAGATTGAGATCGAGTTCGAGAAGCGCGATTTTGCGCAATGGAGTCAGGTGTTCGCCGAACTTGATGCCTGCGTCGAGCCCATGCTGCCGCTGTCCGAAGCGGTGCAGCATCCGCAGATCAGGTCGCGCGAACTGGTTGTCGAGGTGCCGCGTGAAGGCTTGCCGGCGCAGGCGCAACTGGCCTGTCCGCTGAAGTTCTCCGACGGTTTGCCGCCGCCGCAACATGTAGGGGCCGCGCTCGGTGCGCATACCGAGCAGGTACTGGAGGAGCTGGGTTACGACGCCGAGCGAATTGCCGCGTTGCGCGAGGCACGCGTGTTCGGTTGATGCGAGCAACAGCGCCCGCTTAGGATGGGCGCTTTTATCGCATTGGAGCGTGGGTATGAAAGGAATCATGGGGAGGGCGCCGGGGGCCTTGGGCTGGCTCTTGGCGTTGGGCGCTGCTGTCGGCTTCAGTTCTGCGCAGGCCGCCGAGGATACGGAGGATCCCTGTCAGCAGGGCAGCGCCATGGCCGCATTCATGTGTCAGGGGCCGGTATGGAAGGCTGCCGAGCAGGAGCTGCAAGGCACTTATGATCGTGTGATGGCCTCGCTCAAGCAGTATGACCCGACGTTCGCCACGGAGCTGCGCGATGCCCAACGGCTGTGGGTCAAGCTCCGCGAGCAGGATTGCAGCCTGTACGCGCGTAACCGAGTGCAAGGCTCGCCCTGGACCGGATTCTGGGAGTCGGAATGCCAGGCGCAGCAGGCCCGTGAACGCACCGAGTGGCTGAAGTCATTCGAGGGTTAGCTTTTTCGGTGCGCCAGCGCGCGATCATTCCTGGCGATGCTCACCGGTGAAATGCAGGGTCGCCTTGCAGCGGCGGCAGTAATAGCGGCGCCCCTTGGCCACCAGCGCATGGCGCTGAGCCGAGAAGGGAAACTCGCCATCCACGCAGCTGCAGCGGTAGATGAAGCGGTTGACCTTGCGTCGTTCGACTTCGTAGCTATGGCAGCGATGCGGTGGCAGTTCGTAGACGCCGCGCATGATCAATTGCCATTCCTCGCCGTGGGGCTGGATGCGCGGGCCGAACAGCTGGTGAGCGATCATGTGGGCCACTTCGTGCGGCACCGTCTGGCGCAGGAAGTCCTCATGATTATCGCGGTAGAGCTGCAGGTTGAAGCGCAGCTTGTTTTCCGTCAGGTGAGCGACACCTGCCTTCTGCCCTCGCAACTTGAAGCTGATTTCTGGGCGGGCGAAGCGTTGCGTGAAGAAGGCTTCCGCCTGCTGGTAGCAGGCTTCGACGCGGGCGTGAATCTGTTCGGGCATGGACTGGCGCTGGTGCAGGCTGATGGCGGATTATGCCGCAAGCAATCAGCCTGCGCAGGTATCACTCGTCTCCTGGCGGTTGCATGCGCTCCTGCTGCGTGCCGCGGCTCTGGTCTTCATCGACTGTTCGCTGGTAGTCCGGTTCGAGGGTGTAAGACCAGAACAGGATCATGCTGACCAGAATGGTAACGACCACCAGCAGGCCGACGCCGATCATCGAGGAGGCGTAGAGAAATCCCTGCTGGTTGTCGATGCGCATGAAGCGCGGCAGGCCGACATAGATCAGATAAGCGGTGTGCGCGCACGCTGCCAGCAGAACCAGTATTGCCAACCAGCGGGCGGGGTAGAGTGCGGCGATTCCGGCGAGAAAGAAGGGCGTACAGGCATAGGCGATGAAGCCGATGCACTGGTTGAAGGTAGGCCTGGCTTCGAAGGTGCGTGACATGTAGCGCAGGAAGTAGCCCATGATGGACACGCCGATCAGTGTCGCCAGATAGAGCAGTACGCTCAACTGCAGTGCGCTTACCGCTTCCAGTCGGATGCGTTCTTCTTCGACTAGGCTCCAGCCCACCCAGTGGGTGCCGATGAACAGGCAAACCGCCGGCAACAGGCTGAAAAGCAGCAGGTAGGGCAGGTAGTTGGCGCTGTTGCGCTCTTCGTCCTGACGAATTGCCGTCCAGGCGCGGTCCGGGCGGGTGAGAAGGGTGTAGAGGTTCGCATACATGGTCTGTCCATCCGCTGACTGCCTTTATAGTTCGGGCAGCCATTGCCGCGCAGGGTTCAACTCAAATTCCTCAGGATGCCGCGGGCAAGAAAAAGGCCGCCCGAAGGCGGCCTGATGATGTGCTGCTGATGCGATCAACTGGTGTAGATCGGGCCGACGCCCATGCCCCAGAGAATTACCGAGCTGGCGATCATCGCTACCAGCACGACCAGGCCAACGGCCAACACCGAGCTGGAGAACATGAAGCCTTCGTCGTCAGGGATGTTCATGAAGGTCGGTATACCCACATAGAGCAGGTAGACGGTGTAGCAGATTGCAACCGTGCCTACGACCATGCCCAGCCACAGATGCGGGTAAAGCGCTGCAAGACCTCCGATGAACAGCGGAGTTGCGGTGTAGGCAGCGAAGACCACGCATTGGGTCAGACTCGGGTTGGCATCGTAGGTGCGCGCCATCCAGTGGATGAACGCCCCCATCACGGCCACGCCTGCAAGCATCGCCAGGTAGGACATGATGGTCATCACCATCGCACTGCCTTCGGTAAGCATTACGGGTGCTCGGTCGCCGATTGCCCAGCCGACCTGGGTGGTGCCGATATAGGCTGAGATTGCGGGAATCGCCGCGAGAATCAGAACGTGGGTCAGGTACATGTGGCTGATGGATTCTTCCTCGCCACGGATTTCTTGCCATTCTTGGTCGGGATGGGTGAAGAGCCCCCAAACGTGGTGGATCATGTCAGACACCTCCTTTTCTTATGACGGTCGCCCCCCAGCGAACGCCCGGGACGCGTGTACAGCGCCACCGGGTGTCAGGCCGAAATCTATGCGACCTTATGTCGCAGTATAGGCAGGGCTTGGAGTCGGCGTGGTGTCTGGCTTTAGAGCAAATTGCTCTCTAGCGTTCAGTGGTAATAGCGCTCAAGTATTTCCATTGCCAAGTTGATCGACTGTAACCGCTCTGTGCTGCCGCCTCGGTCCGGATGGTGCACGCTGACCATTTGTCGGTAGCGCTGCTTGATTCGTGGCAAATCGAGCGTGCGTTCGTTGCTGAGCTCGAACAACTCCAGTGCTGCCTGCTTCTCGTCGCCGCCGTGCATGCGCGTCCAGAAGCTGGTCAGCAGGCGCTCGACATCGCGCTCATCGGTGTCGCGTAGTTGACTCATGTCCAGGTAGTAATCGCGCAGCTCGTCGCGTTCGCTCAGTGCGGCATCGCCAGGCTGATAGGGCAGCAGGCGGATGCACAGTGGGCTGATTTCGAGCAGGTGCGTCTGCGCCTGCCAGAGCCGATCACGCAGGCGGTAGAGTGCGTTGAACAGCAGAAAATGGGTGCGAAACAGCACCAGCTTGTCGGTCAGCGGCAGGTTCGGCAGGTGGCCGCTATGGTGGGCCTTGAGTTGCTGGATCAGGGCGTATTCGGCCAGGCCCTCGGGGGCTGCCTGCAGCAGTTGCAGCACCTGGTCGGCGAGATCCTGGCTGGGGTCGAGGTCGTCATTCATCGGCCGAGCCTAGCATTTAACCGTCGACGGGGTAGGGGCGCGGCGCCTTTGTGCGTAAAATGTCGCGCTTTCGTTCCCACCCCTCGGATTTCGACGCACCATGGGCACCCTCTCGGTCAACCAGAACAAACTGCAGAAGCGCATTCGCCGCCTGGCCGGCGAAGCCATCACCGACTTCAACATGATCGAGGATGGCGACAAGGTGATGGTCTGCCTGTCCGGCGGCAAGGACAGCTACACCATGCTCGACGTGCTGCTGTACCTGCAGAAGGTGGCGCCGATCAAGTTCGAGATCGTCGCGGTGAACATGGATCAGAAGCAGCCCGGCTTCCCTGAGCACGTGCTGCCGGCCTACCTCGAATCCATCGGCGTGGCGTACCACATCATCGAGAAGGACACCTACTCGGTGGTCAAGGAGAAGATCCCCGAGGGCAAGACCACCTGCTCGCTGTGCTCGCGCCTGCGTCGTGGCACGCTGTACACCTACGCCGACGAGATCGGCGCGACCAAGATGGCGCTGGGGCACCACCGCGACGACATCCTGGAAACCTTCTTCCTCAACATGTTCTACGGCGGCACGCTCAAGGCCATGCCGCCCAAGCTGCTCTCCGACGACGGCCGCAACGTGGTGATCCGTCCGCTGGCCTACTGCGCCGAGGCCGATATCGAGGCCTACAGCCAGCTCAAGGAATTCCCCATCATCCCGTGCAACCTCTGTGGCTCGCAGGAGAACCTGCAGCGCCAGGTGGTCAAGGAGATGCTGCAGGAGTGGGAGCGCAAGAGCCCGGGCCGCGTCGAGATCATGTTCCGCGCCCTGCAGAACGTGCACCCCTCGCAACTGGCCGACCGCAACCTGTTCGACTTCAAGAGCCTGAAGATCGACGACAGCGCCACGCCGCGCTTCCTTGATGTGATGAGCCTGTAAGCCATCGCGGCTGAAGCCGCTCCCACAAGTGACTCGAATCTGTGGGAGGGGTTTTAGCCGCGACGCTTGCCAGGCCGCAAAGGCCTGGAGTATGTTTCGGCCATCGCTTTGGAGAATTCCATGTCCGCCAGCCTCAACCTCCTGTCCATGCTGCAAGCCGGTGCCTCGCGCGCCGCGTTGGCGCGTGCACAGTCGGTCGCGGCTGCGGCGTATTACTTCTTTGGGTATTGGTTTAGCCATAGGCGCGCCTGATACCCCACAGGCGGCCTGAGAAACCAGGGTCGCCACCAGAGACGTTTTCCAGAAAACCCCCGGTCGGCAACCCGACCGGGGGTTTTGTTTTTTCCGGCCGAAAACGGCCACAGATCGAGGATTCACAGATGAACCGTTATTACCGCAACTACCGCTACGACTGGCGATTTAGCAGCGTCACCACCGCCCTGACACCTTTGCCACGAACACTCAGTTAGCGCCGCCGCGGTATCGACCGCGCCGGCCAAGGAACCGCCAGATCATGAACAGCTCCGCTCAACTCGTCTCGACCGTCACAACCATCGCCCGCCGCAGCGCCCAGCCGTTGCCCAGCCCCGCCGTCTTGCGCCAGCGCCTGCCGCTATCCGCCGCCCTTGCCGAACGTATCGCCGCTGATCGCGACGCCATACGTGCCGTGCTCGATGGCCGCGACCCACGCCTGCTGGTGGTGGTCGGCCCCTGTTCCCTGCATGACCGCGACTCAGCCCTCGAATACGCCGAACGCCTGGCCGAACTGGCGCCGCAGGTCGATGACCAACTGTTGCTGGTGATGCGCGCCTACGTGGAAAAACCGCGTACCACCGTAGGTTGGAAGGGGATGCTGTACGACCCGCATCTGGATGGCAGTGGCGACATGGCCGAAGGCCTGCGCCAGTCCCGGCAGTTGATGCTGGATATCCTCGAGCGCGGTCTGCCGTTAGCTACAGAGCTGCTGCAACCGATGGCCGCCGGTTACTTCGACGACCTGCTTGGTTGGGCGGCCATCGGTGCGCGCACCAGTGAGTCGCAGGTGCACCGCGAGATGGTCAGCGGCCTGGATCTGCCGGTCGGCTTCAAGAATGGCACCGACGGCAGCGTCGGCATCGCCTGCGACGCCATGCGCTCGGCGGCGCATCCGCACCAGCACTTCGGCATCGACGACCTCGGCCATCCGGCGCTGCTGCACACCGCCGGCAATCGTGACACTCATCTGGTGTTGCGTGGGGGCCACGGCGCGCCGAATCATGATGCAGTCAGCGTCGCCGCTGCGCGGCAGGCACTTGAGCGCCAGGGTATCGCGCCGCGCATCATGGTCGACTGCAGCCACGCCAACAGTGGCAAGGATCCGCTGCGCCAGCCGGCGGTACTGGACAGCGTGATCGAGCAGCGTCTGGCGGGCGACGCCAGTCTGCGTGGAGTCATGCTGGAGAGCCATCTGTTCGATGGCTGCCAGGCGCTGTCCGGCGAGCTGCGCTACGGTGTGTCGATCACCGATGGCTGCCTGGGCTGGAGCGGCACCGAGGCTGCTTTGCGCCGGGCTGCCGAGCGTTTGCGCGGTTGAGTCTTGCGAGAGGTGGGACTCTGCGTGCAGGCTTCGTCATCCGTTTCATGAAGGATTCGATTCATGCGTGATTACAAGTGGTTGCACGAGTTCTGCCTCAACCGTTTCGGCTCGGCGAAGGCGCTGGAGGCTAGGCTGCCGCAGCCGCGCAGCGATGCCGAGCTGCGGGCGCTGAGCGATGACCGCTACCTGTCGCTGATCAGCCTGCGCATTTTTCGCGCGGGGCTCAAGCACAGCCTGGTGGATGCCAAGTGGCCGGCGTTCGAGGAAGTGTTCTTCGGTTTCGACCCGGAAAAGGTGGTGCTGATGGGCGCCGAGCGTCTGGAGAACCTGATGCAGGACACGCGGCTGATCCGTCACCTGGGCAAGCTCAAGAGTGTGCCGCGCAACGCCCAGTTCATCCTCGACGTGCGCCGCGAGAAGGGTAGCTTCGGTGCCCTGATCGCCGACTGGCCGGTGAGCGATATCGTCGGGCTGTGGAAGTACCTGGCTAAGCACGGCAATCAGCTCGGTGGCCTGTCGGCGCCGCGTTTCCTGCGCATGGTGGGCAAGGACACCTTCATTCCCACCGATGACATGGTCGCTGCGTTGAAGGCTCAGGGGGTGATCGACAAGGCGCCGACCAGCCAGAAGGATCTGGCTGCGGTACAGGCTGCCTTCAACCAGTGGCGCGCCGAAAGCGGCCGGCCATTGTGCCAGCTATCGGTGATGCTGGCGCACACGGTCAATCATTGAGGGCATCGTTCAACGCATCCAGCCATTCTCTGGGTACGTCACGCTTCATCGCCAGCTGGCACTGCTGGCTGTCAGGGTCGAACACGATCACTGCATCGCCTTTGTCCAGGGCTCGCCGTACTCGTTGTACGCGGGTTTCCAGCGGTGTTTCGTCACCGTTATCGGTGCCGTCGCGGGTGACGAAATCTTCGATCAGGGCGGTGAGGGTATCGGCTTGCAGCAGGTGAGCGGGGATCAGCACAGCGAATCGACTCCAGTTGTTGGCAGCCATGATAGAGCCAGAGGGCGCTCAGCTGCGAGTGCGTTCAGGCGCGATTGCCGGGGCGTTTCAGAAATCGCTCCAGCGTGCTGTAGAGCAGCCCGCTATCCAGCGGCTTACCGAGGAAATCGTCCATGCCGGCATCCAGCCCGTGCTGGCGGTGCTCTTCGAGGATGTGTGCAGTCAGGGCGATGATCGGTACTGCAGCGACCTGCCGGCTGCGCTCCAGGCGCCGTATCTGGCGGGTGGCTTCGAAGCCATCCATGACCGGCATCTCGCAGTCCATCAGGATCAAGTGCACGGCAGCCGGGTCACGGCCGTACTCATCGACTGCGGCCTGACCGTTGGTGACCAGGCGCACGCTGTAGCCGCGTTTCTTCAGGAAGCCTTGAACCACCAGCTGGTTTACCGGGTTGTCCTCCGCCACCAGGATGCAGGGGGCGTTACTGTTGTCGCTACGTATGTCTCTGACCAACTGATGTACCTGTGCTCTGGGTTCTTCATACAGCCCGGTGAGTGCCTGGCGCAGCGCATTGATTGCCACCGGTTGGGCCAGGTGCTGCAGACGCAGGCCCTGGCTTGCCGGTAACTGCGGACAGGCCTCGGGTGGGCAGATCAGCATTATGCGTTGCTGCGCCTGCAGTTTTGGCCTGATCGAATCGAGCCAGTGGTTGACGCCACCCGGCCAGGGCGCCATCAGCACCAGTAGCGGCGGCGCGGTGAAATCCTCCAGGTAGTCCTGCAGCCGTTCCGGTGTCTGGCAGCGCTCGGTGCGCATGCCCCAGCGGCCAAGCAGGCGGCTCATGGCGTCCAGGCCCAGGCCATCGAGCGAGGCGAGCAGGGCGGTGCGGCCCGCCAGCAGGCGGTTTAGCTCGTCAGGCGCGTCCTGCTCGTTCAGCAAGGGGATGTCGAAGGCGAAGCGAGTGCCCTGGCCAAGCGTGCTCTGCACCTCGATTCGGCCGCCCATCATCTCCACCAGTTCCTTGCTGATAGCCAGCCCGAGCCCGCTGCCGCCATAGCGGCGCGTGGTGCTGGAGTCGCCCTGGGCGAAGGATTCGAACAGCTGCGCCAGCGCCTGCTCGCTGATGCCGATGCCACTGTCGCTGACGGCAAATACCAGGTGTGGTTTGCCATGGCTGTCGCTGCGGCGACTGACGCTGACGGCGACATGGCCTTCCGCGGTGAACTTCAGGGCGTTGCTGAGCAGGTTCATCAGGACTTGTTTGAGTCGCGTCGGGTCACCCTGAATGCGCCGAGGTACGCCATTTTCCAGGCTGACGTAGAGGCGCAGACGCTTGTCCAGCGCCTGGCCGGTGAACAGGCTGAGCGTCTCGGAAATCATGTCTTCCAGGTCGAACTCAATCTGTTCCAGGCTGAGCTTGCCTGACTCGATGCGGGCGTAATCGAGAATGTCGTTGATCACCGCCATCAACGAGCTGCCAGAGCTGGAAATGGTGTCGACATAAAAGCGCTGGCTGCGGTCCATCGGTGTTTCGCGCAACAGCTGCAGCATGCCCAGCACTCCGTTGAGCGGGGTGCGGATCTCGTGACTCATCTTGGCCAGGAAGCGGCTCTTGGCCTGGCTCTCGAAGGCTGCCTGCTCGGCTGCGCGGCGTGACTGGAAGCCTTCCTCCTTGAGCAGGTTGATGCGGTCGGCCAGGCCGATGGACAAGGTGATTAGCTCGATGGTCACGCCGATCTTCACCACCGTGGCGCCGAACACGCCGAGCACTTCCAGCCCCAGCGAACCGGTGGTGGCCTGGATGAAGGCGAACAGCAGAATGGCCCAGGCCAGGGTGTAATAGGAGCCGTAGCGCACACCGCGGCGCCAAACGTAGATGCCGGTCAGCAGAAGGATCAGCGAGACCAGGGAAACCGTCACGCTGGCGAGGATGTTCCAGGCTGCGAAGCCGATCAGCGGCACCGACAGCAGGCAGCCGACGCAGATCAGCATCATGAGGCGCAGGTAGGTATCCAGGCGCGGGAAGTACTGCGGGGCGTGAAGGAAGTGGCGGCTGAACTGGATGGCCGTGAGGCAGTGCACGTACATCAGGATATAGATGCTGACCGACTGCAGTGCCACGTGCTCGGGCAGCAACTTGAACAGCATGCCGTCGAAGCAGGCAGCGAGCAGACCAACGTTGAGGTTGTAGGCCAGGTACCAGAGATAGGCCGATTCGCGCAGTGAAATATAGAGGAACAGGTTGTAGCAGAACATGGCGAACAGCACGCCGTAGAACGCGCCGTTGAAGCCCATCAGATTTTCCTGTGCTGCTGCGCTGGCACCGTAGGTGGCGAAGAACAGCGGCACGAATACCGTGCTGGTGGTTTCCACGCGAACCAGCAGTGTGCTGACGCCAGGTTCGAGCTGCATGGGGAACCAGAAATTACGGACCTGCACCGGCCGCTGGGAGAAGGCGAAGCTATCGCCGCTTTCCTGTTGTAGATGTTTGCCGTCCGGGGTGATCAGGTGAACCTGCAGGTGGTCGAGCAGCGGATAGTTGATTTCGAGGTAGCCGCCCAGCTCCTGCTCCAGGGCATTGACCAGGCGAATCTTGAACCACCAGACCGAGGCGTTCTTGCCCAGGTTGATATGGTCGCCACCGACTTCGTGGAAGGCGTCGTCATCCAGTGCCAGCACCTGCGCTACGCCAAGGGTGCCATCGGCATCTTCGTAATAACCGGTGTAAGGGCCCAGAGACAGGCGCAGGTCGTCGCTGTCCAGCGGCGCAGGCGTGAGGGCCAACGCTGGGCAGGCAAGCCACAACAGCAACAAGGCCAGGTAAAGGCGAGGCATCCGTGAACCTCAGAAGATGTCTGCAAACCGCGCTGTTTGCCAGGCGCCTTCTCAATGGGCCATGCAGCATGGCCGGAAGTCATTCTTTTCACGTCACGCGGTGACGTCCCTAAGGGTAGCCGACCGGAGCGCTGGCCATAAAAAGGGGAGCTGATGCTCCCCTGTCGTCCTTCATGTCACTTTGCCTTTATGTGTCGGCGCCTTCAAGCGTCGCGATCGTGTTGCCCGACCAGGCTGTCCACGGGCGGGACGCGGGTATCGCTTTCCATCTGCGCATCGTGTTCCAGCTGATGGCTAAAACGCTCCAGCGAACCCTGCGCCGGCTGGGCGTCGCTGGCGAATACCGGCGGGCTCATCATATAGGCGGTGAGCAGGCGGCTGAGGGCCTTGAGGCTATCGATATGGGTGCGTTCGTAGCCGTGGGTGGCGTCGCAGCCGAAGGCCAGCAGGGCGGTGCGAATGTCATGGCCGGCGGTGACGGCCGACTGTGCATCGCTGTGGTAGTAACGGAACAGATCACGGCGCACCGGCACGTCCTGCTCAGCAGCCAGGCGCAGCAGCTGACGTGACAGGTGGTAGTCGTAGGGGCCGCCGGAATCCTGCATGGCCACGCTGACCGCATGTTCGCTGGACTGTTGACCCAGGGCGACCGGAGCGATGTCGATGCCGACGAACTCGCTGACATCCCAGGGCAGGGCGGCGGCTGCACCGGAGCCGACTTCCTCGGTGATGGTGAACAGCGGATGGCAGTCGATCATCGGTTGCAGGCCGTGGTCGCGAATCGCCTTGAGCGAGGTCAGTAGAGCGGCGACGCCAGCCTTGTCGTCCAGATGGCGGGCACTGATATGGCCGCTTTCGGAGAACTCCGGCAGCGGGTCGAAGGCGACGAAGTCGCCGACCGAGATGCCCAGCGAGTCGCAATCGGCACGGGTCGCGCAGTAGGCATCCAGGCGTAGCTCGACGTGATCCCAACTGATCGGCAGGGTGTCGACGGCGGTGTTGAAGGCATGCCCGGATGCCATCAGCGGCAGTACGCTGCCACGGATCACGCCGTTGTCGGTGAACAGGCTGACGCGACTGCCCTCGGCGAAGCGGCTCGACCAGCAGCCGACCGGCGCCAGACCCAGGCGGCCGTTGTCCTTGATCTCGCGAACGATGGCGCCAATGGTGTCGAGATGCGCGGAAACCGCGCGATCGAAGCGCTCGTATTCGCTCTGGCGCCCACGCAGCGTGGCGCGGATGGTGCCGCGGCGGGTCAGCTCGAAGGGGATTTCCAGCTCTTCGAGACGTTCGGCGACATAGCGCACGATGGTGTCGGTGAAGCCGGTAGGGCTGGGGATGGCGAGCATCTCCAGCAGCACTTTCTGCATGTAGTCGAGATCGGGTTCGGGTAGTTGTTGCATGCAAGCTCCTCGCGTTCGCATCGCCCTCTCCCAAATTCCGGAGGGGGCCGGGGAGAGTTTTCAGCTCGTTGCCTGGCTGAGTGGAAACAGCAGGTCGACGAAGCGCTCGGCAGTCGGCTGCGGTTCGTGGTTGGCCAGGCCGGCCCGTTCGTTGGCCTCGATGAACACGTAATCAGGCTTGTCGGCCGCTGGTACCAGCAGGTCGAGGCCGACCACCGGGATTTCCAGGGCGCGGGCAGCTTTGATCGCCGCGTCGCGCAGCGCCGGATGCAGGACTGCGGTGACGTCCTCCAGGGTGCCGCCGGTGTGCAGGTTGGCCGTCTTGCGTACCGCCAGGCGCTCGCCGGCCGGCAACACGCTGTCGTAGTCGAGGCCGGCACCGTGCAGGGTGCGCAGGGTTTCGGCGTCCTTGGGAATACGGCTTTCGCCGCCGGTGGCGGCCTGGCGACGGCGGCTCTGGGCGTCGATCAGTTTGCCGATGCTGTGACGGCCGTCGCCGATGATCTCGGCCGGGCGGCGAATAGCCGCTGCCACCACTTCGTAGCCGATCACCAGGATGCGCAGATCAAAACCCTCGTGATAGCTCTCCAGCAGCACGCGCTGGTCGAACACACGGGCGCGTTCGATGGCTTCCTGCACTTCACCCGGCGTGCGCAGATCGACCGCTACGCCCTGGCCCTGTTCGCCATCCACCGGCTTGACCACCACCGAGCCGTGCTCGGCGAGAAACGTGGCGTTGTCCTCGGCGCTGCCGGCCAGGCGCTGGGCCGGCACGCTGAGGCCGGCGCGCGACAGTGCGCGGTGGGTCAGGCGCTTGTCCTGGCACAGGGTCATGCTCACGGCGCTGGTCAGGTCGCACAGCGACTCACGGCAACGGATGCGTCGGCCACCATGGCTGAGGGTGAACAGCCCGGCTTCGGCGTCGTCCACCTGCACCTCGATGCCGCGACGCAGCGCCTCGTCGACGATGATGCGCGCGTAAGGGTTGAGTTCGGCTTGCGGGCCGGGGCCAAGGAACAGTGGCTGGTTGATGCCGTTCTTGCGCTTGAGGCTGAAGGTCTGCAGCTCGCGGAAACCCAGCTTGGCGTAGAGCTTCTTGGCCTGCTTGTTATCGTGCAGCACCGATAGGTCGAGGTAGCTCAGGCCACGGCTCATGCCGTGCTCGATCAGGTGACGCACCAGCACCTCGCCGACGCCTGGGCGGCTGCATTGCGGGTCGACTGCCAGGCACCACAGGCTGCTGCCGTTTTCCGGGTCACGGAAGGCGCGCTGGTGGTTGAGGCCCATGACGCTGCCGATCACCGCGCCGCTGTCCTCGTCCTCGGCCAGCCAGTAGGTCGGGCCGCCTTCGTTGTAGGGCGTGAGCTTGGCCGGGTCGATCGGCAGCATGCCGCGGGTCTGGTACAGGCAGTTGATCGCCTGCCAGTCGGCATCGTTCTGCGCCCGGCGAATGCGAAAGCCCCGGAAACTGCGACGCGCCGGGCGGTAGTCGGTGAACCACAGGCGCAGCGTGTCGGAGGGATCGAGAAATAGCTGCTGCGGGGCGTGGGCCAGCACCTGATGCGGCGCAGCGACGTACAGAGCGATATCGCGCTCGCCGGGTTGCTCGTTGAGCAGCGCTTCGGCCAGCACGGTAGGGTCCGGGTAGGTGTGGCCGATCAGCAGGCGGCCCCAGCCGCAATGGATGGCCTGCGGCTGACTCGGCTGGCTGGCGTGATCTTCAGCCAGGCGCGCTTGCAGGCGCTCGTAGGAGGGCGTCTGGCCGCGCAGCAGGCGTTGGTTGAAGGCAGTGGAGCGCATGGAATAGTCCCTGTCCGTGTTCATTACGTCCGGTCTGAGCCGGATCGTCATTGAGTCGCGACAAATCCCGGCTTTGCCGGGCTACGACCATTGATCTCGCAGGAGCGGCCAAATGGCCGCTCCGTCTCTGTTACAGACCCTGTTCGCTCAGCCACAGGTTGAGCGCCGCAAGCTGCCACAGCTTGGAGCCGCGCAGCGGCGTGAGCTGGCTCTGCGGATTGGTCAGCAACTGGTCGAGCATGTTCGGATTGAACAGGCCTCGATCCTGGCTCGGGTCGAGCAGCAGGTCGCGCACCCAGCCCAGGGTGGCGCCTTCCAGGTGCTTGAGACCGGGAACCGGGAAGTAGCCCTTGGGCCGGTCGATCACCTCGCTGGGGATCACCTTGCGCGCCGCTTCCTTGAGCACGTACTTGCCGCCTTCTGGCAGCTTGAACTGCGCCGGGATACGCGCCGACAGCTCGGCCACGCGGTAGTCGAGGAACGGCGTGCGTGCTTCCAGGCCCCAGGCCATGGTCATGTTGTCCACCCGTTTGACCGGGTCGTCGACCAGCATGACGGTGCTGTCCAGGCGCAGTGCCTTGTCTACCGCGGCGTCTGCACCCGGCATGGCGAAATGCTCGCGAACGAACTCGCCGGCCATGTCACCGGTCAGCCAGGCAGGTTGCACGCAGGCTGCATACTCATCGTGCTCGCGGTCGAAGAAGGCCGCACGGTAGGCGGCGAAGGCATCCTTGGCGCCATCGACCTGCGGGTACCAGTGGTAACCGGCGAACAGCTCGTCGGCGCCCTGGCCGCTCTGGACCACCTTGCAGTGCTTGGCGACTTCACGCGAGAGCAGGTAGAAGGCGATGCAGTCGTGGCTGACCATCGGCTCGCTCATGGCGCGGAAAGCCTGCGGCAACTGGTCGAGAATCTCGTGCTCGCCAATGCGCAGCTGATGGTGGCGGGTGGCGAAGCGCTGGGCGATCAGGTCCGAATACTGGAACTCATCACCACGTTCGCCGCCGGCATCCTGAAATCCGATGGAGAAGGTCAGCAGGTTTTCCACGCCGGCCTCGCGCAGCAGGCCGACCAGCATGCTCGAGTCGACGCCGCCCGAGAGCAGCACGCCGACATCGACGGCAGCGCGTTGGCGAATGGCTACGGCCTCGCGCATGGTTTCCAGCGTCTGATCGCGCCATTCTTCGAGGCCGTAATTGGTCTCGTCGCCTTGTGGGCCGAACTGCAGCGTCCACCAGGTCTTCTGCTCGATCTTGCCTTCGGCATCGATACGCATCCAGGTGGCCGGCGGCAGTTTTTCCACGCCTGCCAGGATGGTGCGCGGCGCCGGCACCACGGCATGGAAATTCAAGTAGTGGTTCAGCGCGACGGCATCCAGCGTCTTGGCGATATCGCCACCTTGCAGCAGGGCCGGCAGCGACGAGGCAAAACGCAGGCGCTCACCGGTGCGCGACAGGTACAGTGGTTTGACGCCGAGACGGTCGCGGGCGATGAACAGGCTCTGCTGGTCGCGCTCCCAGACGGCGAAGGCGAACATGCCGTTGAGTTTGGGCAGAAGCTTTTCGCCCCAGGCGTGATAGCCCTTGAGCAGCACTTCGGTGTCACCGCCGGAGAAGAAGCGATAACCCAGCGTTTCCAGCTCGGCGCGTAGCTCGGGGTAGTTGTAGATGGCGCCGTTGAACACCATCGACAGACCGAGATCGCTGTCGATCATCGGTTGGCCTGAGGCTTCGGCCAGATCCATGATCTTCAGGCGGCGATGGCCCAAGGCGATGGGGCCCTGGCTATGAAAGCCGTGGGCGTCGGGGCCGCGAGGGGCGAGGTGGTGAGTGATGCGCTCGACTGCCGCCAGGTCCGCGGGGCGTCGATCAAAACGTAGTTCTCCAGCTATTCCGCACATAGTTCCTTACCGGTGTTGCCGTTGGGGAGTGGCTCGTGGCCGAGCCTTTTACACCAAAACAATAAAATGCTTTCATGTCAAAGTGTTGGTGGTTAAGGATTGGTGCTTATGAGTGCTAAAAAAGTTCCTGCTGAAATAGATTTGTCATCTGTCATGGCTTTTGAAATGCCACTATTCCAGGCGCTGCGGCGCCTGCAGCAGGCAGGGGAAGTGCATGCCAAGCGGTTGGCCCGTTTTGGTGGACTGACACCCATGCAGTTGATGATCCTGCAGGTACTGGCCAGCGAGACGCGCATGACTGCCAGCGTGCTCAGCAGTCGCGTGAGCCTGACCGCAGCAACGCTTTCCGGCTTGCTCGACCGCCTCGAGGAGCGCGGTCTGCTGCAGCGTCAGCGCGATGATCAGGATCGCCGACGGCAATGGCTGCTGATCAGTGATGCCGGCCGTGAGTTGATCCAGCAGGCGCCGTCGCTGATGCCGCCGGAGTTCAACCAGCGTTTTGCCGTGCTGGCCGACTGGGAGCGCCACAGTCTGACTGCAGCCTTGCTGAGGGCCGCTGAGCTGTGCGGCGAGATGGACTGAGTCCGGCACGCTTTTTTCAGAAAAAATTCAAGCAGGGTGTTGACTTAGCTTCGCCACCTGCATAAAGTGCGCGCCTCGCTAAGGCACATGGGTGGTTAGCTCAGCCGGGAGAGCATCTGCCTTACAAGCAGAGGGTCGGCGGTTCGATCCCGTCACCACCCACCATAGCGAATTCGGACGAAAGTCCGGCCGACGCGCAGCGGTAGTTCAGTCGGTTAGAATACCGGCCTGTCACGCCGGGGGT
>ENA-UOXB01000630-UOXB01000630.1-bioreactor-metagenome-genome-assembly--contig:-NODE-630-length-21223-cov-12.780990_pt1 | contig 21223 bp, 24 predicted proteins | sample MGYA00238158_ERZ761615 | MGnify/ENA primary metagenome ERZ761615 (study PRJEB28904, sample SAMN06267902) | bioreactor metagenome | isolation source: Joint BioEnergy Institute, California, USA...
GGGGGGGGGGGGGGGGGGAGTGGGTTTCTTTTTCGACTCACATTTCACCGCTATCCAGAATTCTGTATGGGGTTTATTCCTCCATGGTGGAAAATCCTTCAAATGCTCGATGGCCCGACACTCACTGGAGGAACTGTGCCCAGGCCCTTGCCGTGACCACTGCCCGTGGGGCATCGATTGCCATCATTTCTCGAAACATCTGCTGCTGCATGTACCTTTTCCCAGACTTCCCGGACTGGATAGTCCCGGTTTCCGCTCCCTCCAAGAACGCTTCCAACATCCGGTCATTCTCCAGGTGAATCTGGAATCCGTCTGTTAATAGCCGTTGTTTCTGAGCCACAAAGAAGGCTGGCTGGCTAACTAACGAACCTCTTCTTCACTAGAGATATCCGTAACATCTGTGGTAGTAACAACAACAATAATAATAACAATATCAGTTATGTTGATCCGTGACCGGACGGGACCGGCGTACCATCGTGGAGAAATGCCAACTCACTTGCGTAGGAGATAATCTCCATCCTCTCAGGGATGTCTTCCGGAACGGCAAAAGCCATGATATTGCCATGGGGACCCAGCCCCCGCCCCGGTAGGGTTCTTCCAACGTCCGACATATTTCTTCCAGTCCCGCTGAGCCCGCAGAGAGCCGATCTCTTCGGAAGCAGGATAGTTGCTTGTCCGCAGGCCCAGGCATGGATCACCCAGGCCCTCCAGGTCGTACTCGAGCGGATCCGACCAAGGAAGAATACTTGAACTGCATTGGGGGAAGAGAAGATGAGTGGGAAAGAGTATTGTATAATAATACGGGGTGGAAGAAGCCTGTTACTGTAAGAAAAAAAAAAAGAATCCCCTTTGTGATGATGGCTTCCCGGATACCTACTATACTATATAGCGGCTTGCCCCCCATGCCATTGTCAGCAATAATGCTACGTCATGTGCACCAATCCTATTTTCTCACATATTTACATGTGAGTGGATGCCATTGTATCTTGATAAAAATCCTGTAGTTGCTTGTGTGGGCTTCCCCCCCCCCCCCCCAAATAGCACTATCGGCCCGAAATGTTGCAAGATTGCAGCATACCTATGATTACACACTCATTTTGGTTACACAAGGGGATAGTATGGGGTGGTAGTACAGGATGAATAATATCTATCTCATTGGTGTTTTGACAAGTCAGATTGGAGATGATGTTGTCCAGCTGGATGTGAATGGCAAGTCTGCAATCTGTATGTACATGTACTGTACAGTAGATATGTCTTCTACCTTGCAGGTAGTCAGTCTCATGTCTTGATGCATCATGTTGAGTCATTTCTCTGTAGAACCTCAATAATAATAAAAGAGGGTGAGCACAACACCCATAATAAAAGGTGTCAGCTTTGGGCAGCAAGCTTTATTTAAGCCTTAAGGGTGGATGATGCTGCTGTACATGAGTCCGAATAACGTAAGCACAAGAAGCGAATGTATGTATATATATGCATGCAGTATAGCAGGGTAAAAAAATATGTTCAATCTCGAAACAGATAAAAAAAGGTGAAGAAGGCTCATCCTCATCCTCATCCAGTAAGGAAAGGGAAGTTAAGTGCTCTCCTTTCAGGCTCCATCCAGTCATACCCACATTCAATTCAATTCCATTTAGCAAGTTATGTTCGTGAATGATAGACCAAACCAGTCCAGCCAGCGTCACTTGTTCTTGTCTTGTCTAAAGGAGACAGACAGACAGACAGACAAAAGACACAGATACCACTATGTCTTTATATGTCTTTCTCACTCACTCACTTCAGCTGTGCTGGGTGGACGCGGTGGCGTTGACGGACACGTTAGCGACAAGGCTACCACCACCGTCGATATTGACGGAGAGCCCTGCGGCGGCGGCATTGCTGCTGCTCTGGTAGACCTTGAGCGAGTTGACGGTCCAGTAGGCGTCGCGGAAGGCGGACGGGTTGTTGGCGACGTAGGTGTTGCAGTCGCTGGCCAGGGCGCTGCAGCTGCCGGAGCTCCAGACGTTTCCGGCCCAGTCGCCGCAGAAGGTGGTGTCGAAGATCTGTATTAGAGACCGTTAGTCTCGAGGACGGGATAGGGAGGTACGAAAGAAAAGAGAAATAGAAAGACATACGATCTGCTGCGGACCAAAGTGCGCGTCGATGTTGCAGTTACCCTGGAACTTGGCCGCGGGCGTTCCCCAGCCGCTCGGGTTAGGGTTCCCGCTGGTGATGTCCCCCGGGATGCTGCCGCGGGGGAAGAACCAGATGCTGATGGCGCCGCTCGTCCACTCGGTGGCATACACTCCGCCCCCGATGCTGTTGAAGCCGGCACCGTAGGACTGGGAGCTGGTCGACTGGATGCCGCAGCCGGCGTTGTTGGACTGGCCGGCGGCGTTGACGTAGCAGTTGGACGTGGAGAGGGTGCCGGTGAAACCCGAGTTGTTGATAGTGCAGCCGTCGCTGGTGTGAAGAGTCATGGCGTTGGTCGTCTGCTGGTTTACGCCCTCTATGATATCGATCTCGCCGTTGTTGGGCCAGTTGGCGCCCACCGTCCAGCTAGTCGGGAATGTAAGTACTGCACATACTTCATCTGTACTGAATTTTCATGGATGGATTGACTCACAAGGCAGGCCAAGTGCCGCAGATGCCACCGGGCATGTGAGAGAGATCCAATATGATGAGCCCATGTGTATAGCTGTTCTTGCTGCTTATGCGGACGCTTCGACGCCCGCTGCCAGAGGCGACATTGGTATAGTCAACGCCTATGTAAACGGAGCCACCGGACGCGGAGATGAGTCCCGCACTTTGCGCGGTGGCTTGGTCAACATAAGTGACGTATCCATGTGTAGGATCGCCGGACTTGACGAGACGGATGAGCATGGACATCACTTGGTGATGCATGGGGCAATATAAAAACTCACTGTGAAAAAGTCAAAGTGGTCGAAGAACGAGGCAGAATTGCCAAAGTCTTCCTGTAGCACATACGCAGCTGTGCTAAGCTTGGCAAAAGCGACCAAGGTCCGAAGGAGTGTAGATGGACGCATTGTCAAAATTTGTCTCTACCAATGGCTGTGATATTTTCGAATGGGCAGGAGCAGGACTGTGCTCTTGATGTGTCTGCGGGGTTGAAAAGCAAAAAAAGGAATGGTCCTGAGATATGCAATATCTTAAACAAATTCCCCGTTCAACAAAGGAGTGACGAGGGCAGGCTGTCCTAGAAGGAAAGCAGGAAAACTTCTGACTCGACGAGCAAGACCAGCTGCGGGAATCAGGCAAATGAAGGAACAGACTTGGTGAATTGAATGCCACCGACAGTGAACAAACAGATACTCTAGAAGTTGAAGGCGCTCAATGGAGAGCTTTATACTTCGAAGTCAGGCCAGGAGATGGACACCCCACAGCCGTCTAGCACACGCCACGGCGGCGTCCACCAGACCAGTCCTTAGGACCTGCGGGAAGGTTTGGGGCAGAACTCAATGACCGATTAAACAGGGGACATGTGGATGGTGGGGAACGTCACAAGAGAGGAACGTTGAACTCTTGGCTGATGATAGGAACTGAAGAATGGAACGTTCCCCGGGGAAGTTCAGTGTCCGGTGTTTGGGAGGGTAGCATCAAGTGAGTATATCACCTCCTGCCTGGAGTTCTTGCCGGGGAGGAAGCTAATATACCCTGAAAAGACGGGATGAAAAAGAAACATGAGTTATATACTACATGATTGGTAAGTTTGAGATGCGAGGACCCCGAGCCCAGTGGGCCACCAAGACGGCCTGGAGAATTTTTTTGATGTCCAAGAAACACATGGATAAGCTGCTAATGGTGCGCTAGATTGCATGGGGATCGAATGTTTAGCAAGATATATGTACCTGCATTACCGGATTAGCGTATTATTGATTGCAACTTAGATCTCCAGGGTCCTTCTAGACCCTTGAAAGCCACGCAAATAGGGCTATGGAGCGCCTAAGAGCCGGCTAACATTGTGGACATCTGCCCCACAGATCTTGTATCGTAGATACCGTCCTTCTTGCGGTGATGATACACATCCTGCATGAGGTTGTGATGAAGATCTTAAAGAAACTTCCATCAGGTCGCATCATCTGCCGTGGATGGCCACAGGACCCCGGAGGAGAGAGCCCTATTGGGAAGATCGATGTGGATCGCAGTGGATCTCCCGGGGGATTTGAAAAACTCCGAGGCGCAGTTTCTGCACGACATCGATGCCACCCGGGGACGTCATTGGGCTGACGAGCAAGGATTCAACTCCGAACCGGTTTTGCTGGACGGCCACCCATCTCCCCGGCTCCTGAGCCTCCCATGTGAGATGAAACTCTGGACGGGAGAGGTGCAACGATGGCCAGGGATGGGCTCCCGGGAGTCCGTCGAAGAAGCCCCCAATGGGATCGGGAGTGTGTGTGACGAGAACCAGGCTGGTGGGAGACCGAGTCCTCCGTGTTCATGCTCCGTGCCTGGGAGTCTGGAAGCTGTTCTATTCGTTAGCGGGGGCGGCCATGACAGATAGACGCAGATGCAAGGGGATCAACCGACCAAAGGGCTCGACCGAACGTCCAGTTAAGCTCCTGACCGGGCGTTTCATGTTCAAAGCAGGCCAGGCTGGCATCAGACGTTTTGTCCGGTGCGCGGGTGTGGAGGAGTTGATGCCCTGTCGTCCTCTCTCTCGGGGCCACGCGCCCTGGCGATGGGGGATCGAAGAACGTCTGTCGGGCCTCTCTCTGGGCGCGGGGATTGTCGCTCCAACAAACCCTGCTGAGCGGAGAAGGTACCCGACGTCACCCATGGCTTTTGGTAGGGTCATCGTTATTGTATACATGCACCTTCAATCCCAAAGCGGCATACATCGATGCCTGATTAGTGCACATGCATATCCTGTATGCCATCAACGCTGTTTTAAGTCGACAAAACAGCAGACTACGCCTGCACCTGGGCATGTATGCAGTATTCTCCCTGTGTCACCGTTACCACGCGGGCCGTCGAGCGACGACCTCACGCGGCCACCACTGCCATCTCAGGCATATCGCCCATCTCTCCCCTACCCTTCAGATGACTAAGTGCTCTTCAACCCTCGTACAACATCCTGGAGCAGGTCATCGATCATCCCTCCGTCTTCCGTCCTGCACGAATTCTGCAGATCTTCAGACTCCATACACAGCACAGTAGCTACTAGGTAATCTAGCTTCTGATCCTGACCCGACCGCCACGTTGCGTTGCATCAGTCTCGACTTCCAAGAGAGCAAAGGCCCTTTTTAGTACGGCATAGTACACACAGTAGACATCAACCATGTGGCATACGCCAACCACAGACCACACTCCGTAGCCCTGGACGACCGCTGGCGTCATTTGTGTAATTTCTGTGTAGACCAATGATAATGGCCTGCTGTGTACTCGTTTTCTCTTCTGGTCCCCGCCCTCTCCCCCTTACCTGAATCTTTTTCTTTCCCCATCATTTCTACAAGTGAACAACACGCTGTGCGCATTCTTCGGCAAAGACTCATCATACAGATCCGTGAGAACGTTATTTGTTAGGGTCTCGCGATCGGGCTAGATCAAGATGGGCCCACTTTGGGAATACTAATAGTGTCCGACGTAGAGCGGACCTTTTATTTGTCTAGTTGGAACTATTTGTACATGTACTTTACACATGAATGTGAGACGGGGTTATGCTATCCATCATTTACCTGGACCAGCTGGAAACTACTACGGGCATTAGGGACATTATAGTTTTTGTGATTTACACTCGAGTTGGAAAAGTTCCTTCAAGGTTCGTTTTTTATACTTCCACAAACTCCATACACCGGGCTCGAAAAGGAACGGGCCGGAGGCAGACGAAAACCAGGCACAGGAAAATTTCGCCTAGGAGCAGTGATTAGGAATATATAATAAAACCAATCATATAAATAAAGGTGTTGCGAAAAGGAGGAAGAGTCACTACATAACATGTTCATTCAACAATCGTCAATACCCAGGCCCAGACAGTACTTGAACCTATGTGTATGTACAAGCCAGACAGGACAACTCATGGCCAGAGCCGTCATGCAGGGCATGCGTGTGACTCTGGTCCACCTGGAGCCCTCTTGGCTGGGGAGGCCGCGGTGCATCCAGCAGACACTGCCGGTGGTACAGATGTCTGCACGCAAAGACCACCACGGGCCCTAGGTCGGTGCCATCGCTGCCCCGACCGTCCCCTGGTCCTTGTGTCGTATTACCGCCCCCATGCTCGTCAACACCAGCAGAATGGTCGAGGCGATGCCCGCCTACGGTTTCGGAGGGACTAGCGGCAGCCTTGCCTTTCCCCCTTGAGTTCGCATGGTTAAGGCTGCTTTCAAGGCGCTTGGCCTCCCGACGCCTACTCTCCTCCTGTTGTTTGCTTTCCCACGCTTCCCACAGGTGCGCCCCTGCGCCGGGGCCCCAGATGCGGCGCCGGCAGATCTCACAGACCTGACCCCGTGGCCGCCACCCGCGCTGGCGGAGCTTGGTCACCTCGTTGACGTGCACGAACAGGTCCTTGTCCAGCATGTCATTTGCCAGTGAGAGGAGTGACTCCTCGTAGGTGTAAGCGGAGAATATCGAAGCAAGCACGGCGCGCAGTTCGGAAAGTGAGGGAGACCAGCTCGCCGCACGAGTGAGGAACGCGCGCAAGATGCGGAGAAAGGATAAGTCTGTTCGCTCTGCAGATGAAGTTCCGCCCGCCTTTGCAGTGCTGGTAAGGAGCGCTGTGAAGACCTGCTGCACTAGTGCGCGAAGCGAGGATGTGAGCTGACCGTTGTCATCATAATTAAATCCCGAGGTTGTCGACCCCGTGGGTTGCGCCGTTTCGATGCCTGCACGATCCCGCTGCAACATAGAAGAAACGTTGCGCGCGATCCGGACCACCGCCTCGACGAGATCAAGCCAGAGATTCTCCTCAAATGACAGCGGTTCCTGGAAGATGGCGGCGCCGCGCTTCCCTGCCTTAATACCGTTTCGAGACCGTTTGGCCGTCTTTGCCTGACCTTCACATAGCCATGTCCCGACCCGGACGTACTTGTCCAAAGAGGCGACGAGGTCACTGACTGCCTCTGCAGTGCTAGCAGAATCGGGGCTCTCCCCCGCGTTCTGCAGAATACCCACAAGGGCTGATTCGAGCGTGCCAAGGTGTGCAATGAGTCGGTCCATCGCAGTCCGAACCTGGCCCTGCCTTGCCAGCAGAACCACGGCTGCGTCCACCACGCCGCTACCCTCCAGCGAGGGTAGTACTTCTTCCAGTCGGAGGTCGCCAACTTGGAGGACATCCACGAAATCTGCAACGTGGGATGGGTTGTATTTGCACATGAGTTGCACGTAGCGTTCGACCATCCAGTTCTCAAGCCGCTTGAAGGGGCCGCCATCTGCAGTTGATTTCTTCTCCGGTTCGAGGAGCGTGGCCAGGTACACATACTGCTTGTATGGATCTTCTTCTAAGGCGCGCAGGAAAGTCTCATGTAGATCTGGAGCAAGGTCCTGCATCGTTTGGGCAGCCTTGACCACATCGATACCGGCCAGCTGGCCAGCATGACTCCTGATTACATCGAGGACATCTCGCCGCTGCTTTTTGCTTAACCCAGAGCTCGGTCGCAGACAGTCCTGAATGCATGTAAAGACAGACTCCTGCTCACTCTTATCTTCAAGGTACGTGAGTATCAGGTCAGGAAACTGCTTCTCCGATCTGTACGTCGACTTGAGGATACGGAAGAAGCGGGCCTCTTTGAAGAGCGGTATTAGGCTTTGGATGTCTGGCGGATGATAAATCGACAGCAAGTACTCCACACTGAGTTCACAGTCCTCGGCCATCTCCTCGCTGGGGTACCTGCAGAGTCGGACAAGAGCCTGGTGGAGGGTGGTGCCGGAGAGAAGAATGTACTGAGGGTATTTTGGAAGGTTTCGCGCGATGAACATGTCAAGGTAGATGGTTTCAGCTGGACCAAAGCGGGGTGGGCTCATAATTTCAAGCAGAATGCTAATGAGGTATTGTCGGTTAAACGACAAGCCCTGGAACGAGCTTTCCTCCAATTCCTGCTTTGGACTGCCCATCTGGTCTACGGCCTCGTTCAGAAAGCTGTCCTCAAACGCTTCATTGAGCATGCTCATGAAACTGGACGGATCAAATTCAAGTATTGTCCGGAGGTTTGCAAAGGACTCTTGCGCGTGAGAAACGCGCTTTCTGTCTGAGGTAGACTGAGTGCCGGAGAACAGGTAATTGTACAGTGCAGCCTTTGCCCTTGCAGACTCAACATCATCCATATCATCTCCAGTCGGATAGACCCGACCCGTGAGGATGAAGGAGAGGTAAGGGAACATCTTCATCGCATTATGATAATTCTTCGAGTGATCGGCGGCATTTCCATTGACCAGGGGCTCCGCCAGATGTCGAACAAGACCGAGAAGCTCTTCCAGCGGTCCGACATAATCCCCCAAAGTGCGATTCCAGACGTAGATGAAAGCGTCATATAGATTATATTGCTTGCACAGGGCCGTAACCTGGTCGATATCCATGGTCGTGGTATCGAGGAGACATATAATCTCCTCTAGCCGGCTGGAGGAGTGGTTCGTAGCGTAGTGATTGATGAGAGCCTTGACAGCAGTAGGAGGGAGTGATCGCACGGATCCATCGACAATGTAGGGCTCAAGGACGTCGAGAAAAATGCCCTCAGATTCGTGTTCTTCATACCAATTGTAGACTTCATCCCATAGGAACTCATATTCTCCCATGCAGACGCAAGCCGCAAGGGACGCGTCGGCCAGATCTTCCAGCTGTGAGTTTTCGAGGCGCTCCATGTTGGTCTCTCTGTTTCTACCGAACGCATATTTGAGTGAAGCGGATATCATCTCTAGGAGTTTTTCCTGAACAAGAGAGTGCCTCAACTCATCTTCTTCAGGAAGCCCCACAGTAAGCTTCTCCGCGTCACCCTTGTAGTACGAAGTCGCCAGTCGGATAGCTCCAATAAAATCTCCAGCTTCCATAAGGGCAAGAAGCCTGTCTGCCCAGTTCGACAGGCTACCAACTGATATGTCATTATAGCCAAGAAGAAACAGACGCCCTTTGTAGGCGCGGAAGCTCATGTAGAACGCATCCGCAACCACCCCGTGCATGGAGGGATCTTCCTCATTAAACTGCTCAACCAACGTATGCAGCTGAGAAGAAAACAGGTCGACGTGGTAGATATGTTTGTGAATAAGGTCAAAGGAATCTGTGACGCGTAGGGTATTATCTTCAAGGATAAGCAGCTGCTGCGTTATGGTCAGCACCGCAAGGACCGAACGGCTCAGCCATTGAACAGCGACAATAGCCTCTCCGGCTCTCCACCTGCTCCGCGGTTTGAATTCAAGATTAGGTGGTCGATCCCTATCCGGTGGCTCACCAGTGTCGACCTCAGAGACCTCAAGTACAGTCAGCACATTTGACCAGCAATAAACGAGCTTTGTTTTTGAAGTCTGTGAATCTTTCCCTTTCAGCTTTATTGCTGGAAACCAGGCCAGAGCTGCGGTCATGACACCATGTGAAGCAACCTCTTTCGGTCGTGGCGCCTTATGTTGAGTCTGCGCAACGGGCGTGGTCGAGACAATAACCAGAAGGTAGGGAGTAAGCATTGCAACCAAACCGAGAGGATCGGTTGGTTGCTCAACATTGCCCAGAGGGAGAGGAGAGAACGCAAGCACAGAACTTGGCTTTCGCGGCCGGCCGCCTTGCGCTAAGCTCTCAGGATACCGACCCAAGATTCGCGTCGTCTTCACCGTTCGTCCAAGTGCCCCCATACCTCTCGTGGCGAGGTGCGAAAAGGCCATACCGCGCTCGTCAGCGGAAACAAGGGCAGTATGCCTCGTTCCCAGAAAGCCCAAATGAATAACGGAGGCACCTGATACATGGCCATCAGACCTCCGCGTCTCGACCTGGTCAGAAGGGATCGGGGGTATATGAAGAAACGGCCGCGCGGACCGCGATATTTCCCACGTAAATATGTCGCCCGAGGCATGACCTCCTGCCAGCGTCGTGTGGTCCGCAGAGATCGCCAACGATGTCACCGCTCCAGACTCAACAGCTGCAACAATGGTCAACGAATACACGTAAAATAAACGGGGGCATCCAATATACCTTTGGTGCCCGGTCCAATAATAGTTTTGAGATTCTGTTGATAGTCGAACACCAATATGATACCCTTGGATGTTCCGATCACGATAGTAGTAGAAACTGCCATACACGTAGGCCGTCCGAAGTTGCGCTTGCCAACTTCAGAAAAAGCTTGTCCGGTTATTTTCCTCAGTTTCGTCCATCGAACGACATCCCAGGGAGCTTGCGGTAACTCTTGTTCCGAGTCCGTCGGGCCTGGGGACACCTGGCTCGCGAAGGAGGATTGCCGGGAGTGGCGGTAGTCTATATACGGAGAAGATGGTCGAAGACTGCTTATAGATGGCGAAGAGAGTCGGGATTGAAACCGAAGGTCGAAAGGACGATGCGAGGGGCTGGGACTGGGTCGAGGAGACCCTCTAAGCGCGAATGCACTGCTGCTTGGCGACGAACGGAGAGATCCCTATAGCCATCAGCGGACATGCAGCTCAGAAATCAAAGATATCAACGAACATGTAGAGATGGAGTGTCATCCGGAATGGAAGCCGTTTCATCCACGCTACCGGGAGGTTTGACGGGCTGGTGATTCTGGGAAGACGGCGCATCGTCAGACCCAACTTCCACCACAGGACCAGCGTGCGGACCAGCCTTATCTGGGCTGTCTGCTGAAGCCGCTTGATCGCCATTATGTAGCGGTACATCTACAACTTCCTCTAATCGATCGTCATCGTCGCTGACATGACCGTTCGTCCGCGGGGGCTGCTCCTCATCTTCCTGGCCCAGATCGAGCTGATCCTCTCGTGCCCAGTCATCACTCCCCTCAGTCGTGGAGCTCATCGGCAGCGTCCTTGAATGACCATTGCTCCCGCCACTGAGATCAAGTTCCGGTTGTTTAGAAAGCGGCGCCGGGCTCGTCGGCAACACCTGCGCGAATATTCGAGTCGGTCCTTGTCGGTGCCTAGATGGAGACGGAGATTTCGCTTGCGGCAGGGAGCTATCGCAGTCGGGCGCAGGGCCTCCTCAAGAGTCGCCACAGATCGTCGTCTATGGCGCGCGAAGCAGCAGGACGACTTGGCAGAAGGAATAGCAAGCTCCAGCGGATTCCAGCGTTGTTCGACGCCCGGACGGGGATCGATCAGATGCGGCACGAGCTGCTGGCCAAAGCGGTGTTTCCGCTCAGCGGCTCCGGGTCCGTCGCCGACCCCACAAGCCACGAACAGTCGTTCGTTTCCATCCGTACAGTGGAATCAGAAATTGATCCCTTTGGGCGCAAGCTCTTGAAATATCTAGTAACTATTCTGACTTGATCTTGACTCTCTGTCTCTCCATTTTGTTCCTCTCGTCTACCGGTGCACAAGTCCTTTTTTCCGACTCCCATTTCTGGTACCAAATATCATCGACATGATATTCGTCCATGCGATCTCTCGTCCTTGCAGCCATGCTGTAATGATTTTCCCTCTTTGCTTCCATTTTTGATTATACGGTTTTTTTTTTCCCTCCTACAGATCCCAGCTCCCTTAGAGGACACGCCAAAGGCGTCTATCTGGGTACATAGCTATTTGATTACGTGAATCACATATGGTCATATTCCCACCCTGCTGATCATCGCGGCTCTGATGCTCGATGAAGCAGGTATCACAGCCGTGATAAGACTGGGTATTTAAATTACACACGGGCACCATACGTGGACACGCTGGATATGTCATGCTTAAACGCATGCTGTCTCTCTTACATGTCATGCGCAAGTGCAACTCGTGAGGAAGGCAGGTGAATGGGATCTCCAGTGTGCTCTGCACGACTCTCATTGTTCAAATGCCTATTGGCTTGTGCCTTCTGGCCCCTCCAGCATGTGGTAAAAGTGCAGCTTCAAGCCCAAGACCACGAGGTGAATGTCTGGTGACGACCACCACCCCACCTCCCGGCTATGGGTAGTGAAGCTGCAGCAGGGACAGATGGATACTTCCCATAAATATGAGAATTAGAGACCATATGCTCGCGTAAGTTCGACCGCTTCTGGGGCTTTTGAAAGATAACTACATCGATCACCCAGAGACCTGAACCCATTTCTAGGAAATTGGAAGAGTTGGGTTACCCCGCATTATCAAGTGGGATGTACTAGGCATCCATGTGACTTTGCACATATTATAGATTTAATATTTGCTTCCATATAAAAGGTCACACTATTTGCCTGCCCGCTTAATGCCTGATATCCGCAAGAGACTCCGTCCTACCTAAGCGAGGCGATTTCTACTGTCCCATATTGGGTAGGCAGGGAGGTAGTATCTGCCCTCCGTGCATATGCATTTGATACATGGAACGGCAGAAACTGTGACAAGCCAAACTACCGGCACAGGTATCGGGCGATTGGCCCTCCTTTAGATAGAGGGTATAATAAATGCCTAGGTTAGGTAGTTAATATTTAACTTTAAGAAATACCGCAGAGCTTGGCATCGGACGGAATCTGTCAAGAGGTTCAGAGCTTCCGCTCTCGAGGCGCCGGCGCCCCTGTCACGTGTGGTTTCGTCCTATCCCGGTGCACCGTTCATGTGGAGTGCCGTCCACAGTCAAGGGTTCCCTTGACCATTTGCAGAGATGTCGCAGTTGCATCGCATGCCTTGATCATTTGGTTTGCTATTGTCTATTATCTTGCCCCGCTTTTCTCTTGTTGTGATGCCCTGTCAGGGCTATATACTATCTGCTAACTTACTGCCATGGTACCTGTATCTATACGCATCTATACCTTCAGTTCTACTACTTTGCTTGATTTACTTCCAAAGAAACTATATCTACCGTTTCCCCTCCTTCAAGGGAGGGACTGACGTCTTTGCGATTTATTCCCTACTGGGAAACTTTCATTTTGAGCCGTTTCGTCAGCTATGGCCCTCTACCGGCTCCTCATTGCTTTCTTCCTGTTTCTCTCTGCCGTGGCTGCGCAGACGACATGCAACGGCCGCGCCGAGTACTGCAGCCGCAAGTACTCGAACGTCTCTTTGATCGGAGCTCACGACTCTCCATTCGTTGGACCTCTGCCCCAGCAGAACCAGAACCTCGACGTCACCGCGCAGCTCAACTTCGGCATCCGCTTCCTGCAGGGACAGACGCACCAGCATGAGAACGGCAACCTGGAGCTGTGCCACACGTCCTGCCTGCTCGAGGACGCCGGCACCCTCGAGTCGTTCCTGGTGACGGTCAAGACGTGGATGGACAGCCACCCGAACGAGGTCGTTACGCTGCTCCTCACCAACGGTGACAGTCTCCCAGTCAGCAGGTTCGATGAGGCGTTCACGAGCAGCGGCATCAAGCCGTATGCTTTCGTGCCGGCCTCGAACCCGAACGTCCTTGCTATCGACGCTTGGCCGACACTGCAGGAGCTCATTGACCGTGGAACTCGCTTGGTGGTGTTCCTGGGTAAGCATGCGGAACTCTCTATCCTTCTAACCGGGTAGCATCATCGTTAATTATCAGGAACATAAACTAACAAACTTGAAACAGACTACGGCGCTGATGTCACCACGGTGCCATACATCTTAGACGAGTTCGCCTACTTCTTCGAGACGCCGTACGACGTGACGGACCCCTCATTCCCGAACTGCAACATCGACCGTCCCGCCAACGCAAGCCCCAGCGGACGGATGTATATAGTGAACCATTTCCTGGATGTCGACTTCTTCGGGATCCTCATCCCCGACAGACTCAACGCACCCAGGACGAACGCCGCGACGGGTAACGGGAGCATCGGCGCCCAGTCCGACTTGTGCAGGTCGATCTACGGGCGTGTGCCGAATTTTGTCCTCGTTGATTTTGTTGATCAGGGGAATGTTCTGCAGGCGCAGGCTGCACTCAATGGGTTGTAGATGAGGACGATTCGATCACCAGTGATGTGTGCTTCTGAAGTGTTTTCCTCTCTCTTGAAACAGGTTTTTTTGTATTGACACTTGACCCCTGATGATACGACGATATCCATGATATCGATGTAAATCTAGTGGCATGAATGATTCCCTCACATGAATGAGCTGAAGATGGTTTTCTAACTTGGAGACGAGAGTCCTATGCTTGTAACATGCACGACATTCTTAGATCTAAGACCTGAGAAATACGTTGTCGGGCTGAAGCCAAGTGCCTCGAATAGAACCTTCACAGACGAGATGGCAGATGTCATCTTGTACTGTGCACTTTATCATCGTACCGTACTTATCACTGCTCTTGGATCCGATAAATGCAGAAATGCTGTTTAGTTATTCGCCAACTGCAGCTAGCAATCCTTGGCCTATGCGTCTACTACTGGACATCACAGCTGCAGCCTTGGTTGAAGGGACTATGGGAGATTGGGGGCGGAGAGTGCCCGCACCGTCGATAACTCCCGCTTCAGGATAATGCATCTGCCGTGATGGAGATGGAGCAGGCGTGCCAAGACCGGCGCGGTCTCTCCGGTCGACGCTCCGCTACACGGCACGAGGTGACGGGATTCCAGAGGACTGGTCTAGAGACCGGGGAACCTGGGACCCGATATGGGGCCATATTCCTCATTATGAGGTGCGTAGTATCTGATCGACAAGCCTTCAGCCCGAGTATGATACATCACAAAAGAGGGACTACCTTAGGTAAATTTCAATAATAATTAAACACTCCATCGGGTTACCCGGAAAGGAAGACTCGGGGCGGGTGATAATCCGAGTCCAAGAAGAGCAGGTCGGAGTACGGAGGATAACGCCCGCCCGACATCCTGACGTTCGAATCGATCCCCTTTTGGGAGACTGCAGATATCACCGTTCTCGCCACATGGAGGGTCTGACTCTAAGGCTGAAACGTCGAGTTTCGCCTCCGAAAAGACGCAACCCCACCGTTCGGCAATTCGCTTCTCCATCGAGTCCATCCCGACCTCGGCAGGTGTCTGCTCTACCATCACCGATCCGACCGGGCTCTGCTTCAAGTTCAACGCTGTTTGCAGGTGCCCACATACGTCGTGCGATCTTCGTCTTACCTCTGAGGGTTATCGTTTTTTTCTTATCCCATCCCATCCATAGATCTGAACCCACACGTCTGCGCCCGAAGATGAAGGAGACATTGTGCGATCTCGAAGCGCGTGAAGAAACTCGCCAGGGGTCCACTCCAGGGGCGCCGGCTCCGCACCGGCCGGGGCTGGACCGTTCGGCTAAGGGGCCGCGATCTGATGCCGGTCGATCAAGGTCACACTGCTAATCCACAGAACAACAGGCACTGCATGCTGTACCGTACAATTAGATATGCACAGTACATTGTTCTGTGGTGTCCGGTTCGATCGTTGCCAATGCCCGTGTCAGCCGTGATAGGGTTGAGGACGATGATTTGTCCCTCACATAAGTCCTGTCCATGCCAGAGTGACAAAAGAACGAGAACAGCCCTAACCAGACACCAGGAGGATCCCCGGCACAAAGTCCGTAGGCGAGAAAATCCCGCCCTTCTTTCATTCGTACTGTGCATCCAAGATGCCCCAAACCTAAAAAAGACATTGCTAATAATTTTCTGGTTACATCGTCAGCCTCCCGTCTCGTCTGGACAGCCTCCGCAAGTCTCCTTACCCACCTAGGAAGGTATCATAAAACGGAGGACATATGGACATGCATCATGATACATCAAGACATTTTTCCGCCGCGTTCTAGCCACTCAGAGTTCAACATGACCAGCCCGGTACGACGGGACAAGATTAAGGTTATGGAGCATCTTTGCCTTTTCCGCAGCCACAGGGTAGCATGTGTGATGGAGCGTGTTTACTCCAGACGCGCGGACTGGTCCAGATGGACGGAAATTTGCTAGATCGTTTCATGTTTTCCTTGCTGTCCATCTGCAACTCTACCTCGCCGCCCTGGAGCCCAAGCGATGTATCCTGGCCATCCTACTGGTGGTCGCCTGATCTTCTGGTGCCGATTTGCTCTGTTCACGGTGCATATATAGATGCCGTCTGATTTCCATTTCAATCGTCCTTGGTAAACCACCGACTTTTGTCTGCGTTTTCTGGTCGAGGCACCGGGAGGCATCTATAAAAAAAAAGGAAGAGAATGAAGGCATTCGCAGGACTTTGCGCGCTCTGCGCACTGTCCGGTCTGGCATCAGCCTGGCTCCCCGGCGAACACAGGGACATCTTCTCCTCCGACGGGAAGAACCTCTTCAACCAAACCATTCCCTCGTCCTCCAGCAACGGCACCGAGAAGCGATGGCTCCCCGCGTCCGGCAAGATCCGCGGCGTCAATCTGGGCTCCCTCTTCGTCTTCGAGCCGTGGATCGGCGAGTCCGAGTGGAGCAGCATGGGCTGCGGCGGGCAGAAGTCCGAGTTCGACTGCGTGATGCATCTGGGCCAGGATGCGGCCAACTCGGCCTTCCAGGGCCACTGGGGTAGGTGGATCACCAGGGATGACATCCTTCAGATGCAGAGCTACGGTCTGAACACGATCCGCATCCCCGTGGGGTACTGGTTGCGGGAGGACATCGTCTACAGGGACAGCGAGTACTTCCCCGAGGGCGCCTTTTCGTACCTCGCGCAGATCTGCGACTGGGCCGCTGATGTGGGATTCTACATCATCATCGACCTGCACGGTGCGCCGGGTGCTCAGGTGCCCCAGAACCCTTTCACGGGCCAGGTATCGGAAAGTGCCTTTTTTTTGTACTGTATCGTGGTGGCTGACTTGCTCATTCAGTATGCCCCGACCGCCGGCTTCTATGTGGACTACCAGTACGAACGGGCGCTCGAGTTTCTCGAGTGGATGACGCAGAACATCCACACGAACAACGCCTTCCGCAACGTGGGCATGATCGAGATCGTCAACGAGCCGCTCCAGAACCCGGACCAGGTCGCGTCGATGCGGACAAGCTACTATCCCAATGCATTCAAGGTATGATCCTCTGCCCTGAAGGCTGTGCGCGTACATGTTCTAAAATCGAGTCCAGAGAATCCGCGCCGTGGAACAAAACCTCGGCATCGGCCAGTGGGACCAGCTGCACATCCAGATGATGAACGCCAAATGGGGCTCCGGCGACCCCAACCAGGCGCTCACGGACCTCTGGTTCGCCGCGTACGACGACCACCGGTACCTCAAGTGGGACGGCAGCGTGGCCGTCTCCAAGGACAACTACATCAGCACGTCCTGCAACGACGACCGCGGCGGCAACTGGCCGACGATCGTGGGCGAGTTCAGCCTGAGCCCGCCCGACAACGTGCAGTGGACCGCGGACTGGGCGCCAGACACGAACAAGGACTTCTACAAGAAGTGGTTCGCGGCGCAGGTCATGGCGTACGAGAAGCAGGACGGGTGGATCTTCTGGACGTGGAAGTCCCAGCTGGGTGACTATCGGTGGTCGTATCAAGGTGAGTCATCAACCATAATAGATAGATCATTTCATCTTGACCGTTGTCCGTTGCGCGCTGTTACTGACGTTGGGGGAAAATTCCAGACGCCGTTGCCGCCGGCGTGATTCCAACGAACATCGACGATGTCTACAGCATGGGAGTTTGCTAGATAACTTACCTACTTACCTAGGTAGGTAGGTTGCTTACCTCGTCACCTTACGGGAGAATAAATATGTATCTGTATATATTTACATATCCATACATCCGTCTGTACATACTCTTGCCATAGTATTACATCTAGATATATTTACTTCCTGTATATGTGTATGTCTACTCTAGACGAATACATACCTGTATAGTATAGCGTCGAAAAAAATGACATACATACATGCATGCATACTGAATATCTTATCTCTACGGCGATGAGTTTTAGAAATGCTACCACAGACAGACAGGATATATATATATATATATATATATATATAGTCTGTGGTTCCTAATTCATATAAGGAAAGCAGGCGCAAGTACCCCCAGAATACCATAACACAGTTAAAGGCACTACATTACAAAGCAACAGTACTACTGACAATCCTCACACACCCGACCCTGTCCTTGCTTCTGTTCCTGTTCCTGACCCCTTTCCGTCCCCTTCTCCTCCTCACCACCCGTACCTGCTCTCGCAGCGCCCGACGCCGCCGCAGCCGAGCCCGACGTCCCCATCCCCGGCGCCGTATTCACGTCCACCGCGACCGTCTCCGACGGCCGCGCCGCACCCGCGCGCGCGCCGCCGGTCGTGCCGGGCTCGGACACGCTCACCGCGGCCGCGGGCGCCGTCTCGGCGGCCCTGTTCTCCCGCCCCAGGGCGCGGTCGATGTGGCCCAGGTCGCGCCCGGGGTCGACCACGTTGCGCACGAGGGATTTGAGCTGCTTCACCTCTGGACACCGACAACACGTCAGTTATATATATATAAAGGGAAGAATGGGAAGGGGAGATATACGTACCAGGGAATCCACCCATCTGCTTGCGGTCCCAGAGGAGGGTTTCGCGGGTGGAAAAGTCCGCGGGGGACGCGTGCAGGATGGAGACGGTGAAGACGCCCCCCGTCGTGGGGATCAGGGCGACCTCGCCGAGGGAGGTGTTGAATGTGGAGAGGAGCTCCTGGGCGAACTGTTTTGTTTCGTCAGTGGGCAGAATAAACATTTTTTGGGGGAGGGGGGGGGGATGCATCATGGGAGTTTGAATGGGGTAATAGAAAGGTAAAATTTTAGAAAGGTGAAATTTTGTAAATGATCGTCTGACGATGAATCATGAGGTCTTGGAAGAAGAAGAAAGGAAAGGCTATATCTGCAAAATAAACCCAGTAACATGAAATGAATACATAACAAGAACTGTACAGCAAAAAAGATATATGATTAAAAGAAAGCAAAAATAATAATACCCAAACCGGAACGAGTCCTAGAGAACCATATATAGGGTATGTATGTACCTGTACCTAACTAGGTACTAGGTGTATCTAAAAAGAAGTCCCATCCGCAGCCAAACAAGCATCCGGGACAAGAGCTTCTTAATTTAAAAGGGTTCGGAAATATCAACCCAAAGAAAAATTGAAAAAAAAAACAAAAAATAGAAAAAAAAATACATACATACGCCGCGCGCAGCATCCACTTGCACTGCGTGCAGTACTTGATGGTGATGCGCGGCAGGAAGACCTGCGCCGTCTGCTGCAGCGGCTGCTGCTGCCGCTCCGTCGGCGTCTGCTGCTCGATCGGGGGCATGGGCTCAGTCATTTTGCTTTTCCTCGGTGGTGTAAAAGATATGATTCAGGACGTCAGATTCGGATAGGTAGAAGGTAAATAATCTATTTCCGTTGGGAGTCGAGTAGAGTAGTAGTACGGAGTGCTGCGTACGTACAGTGGTGGTAAGCTCGGCGTGTTTGTTTCTCGCCACAGCGGGTTCCGAACGGGACGGAAGAAGCTTCCCCGCGGCCGCATTCGGGATGGGATCGGAGACGGGTAGTATTATCCCTACCTAACAGTGGACCGTTCAGCGCTGCAGATATCAAGTACATTCGACATGAAGTGCTAATGTTTTTTTTCTTCCTTCCACGGAAGAAGAGCGAGGAACCATTATCGAAACATGAGATCGATGTGCGCAGTACTGTACCCGCCAGGAACTTTCTGAGTGTCTGACGCTCATCTCTCATCCCACTCGGGCCATCCCACTCGGATCTTATCTCCAGCATATAGCATCTCTCTACTTTCTCTCTCTCTCCACTCCATGCCACAGCACCGTACCGTACACCTGGACAAGGCAAAAAATAACCAAAAAATAGATTCCACTCTGATGCACCATCAATCCAACTACCTCCTTATCCAGAAACAGGAATAATGAAGATTCGATGCCAGCGCCTCCCGCTCCGGAGGACAGCCACCATCGACCGTCGTTCCAATGCCCGCACCCCGGGTGCACCGCGACCTACCGGCGCAAGGAGCATCTGACCCGCCACGCGGTGCGGCACTCCCGGGACCGAGCGGTCTTCGCGTGCGACGAGTGCGGGGGTGTCTTTGAGAGGAGGTAGGTCTGTCTGTCTGTCTGTCTAGTCTAGTCTATCTATATATATCGATTCGATTCTCTTTCTCGTCCTGTATCTTTATCTTCGTGAATAAATTGAAAAGCCCTTCCTTCCTCGTCAGCATGACTTTTTTTTCCTTCTTCTTCTCCGGTGATTTTTTGCTCGAGCACTCGTTTATACTCCCCAGGTCTATATCTTGGATTTTTTTTCCTTTCTTTTCCTTTCTTTCTTTCTTTTTTTTTCATGGAACGCATATATCATTGAGAAAGAGAGAACCAACTAACAGAAGCTTCAAGCGACACCCTGCGCCGACACAAAAAGGTGGTACACGATAAACAAAGAAAGAACCACGAGCCCACTACGGGCCTCATCCGAGCCCCCAAGGCCTGCAACCGCTGCCGCGCCCAGAAGTCGAGATGCGACGGGAACTTTCCCTGCGGCGCGTGCGTCAAGAAAGGTATTCCCTGTTCCTTTGATCGGGACGGACAGAGTATCGGCAGCAGCAGCAGCCAGCAGGAGAAGAAGAAACGCGAAGGAGATGATGAGAGAGGATCCACGGAGGGAGACTCTCATGATAATACTAGTAAACGACGACGTCTGGATTCCTCTGAGCCTCCTTCTCCTCCTCCTCCTCCTCCTCCGACGGTGGCAGTCGCTCGAGGGAGAGAAGCCGAGGAAAATGCAATCTCACTAGGAAATTCCTCGGGCCATGCAAGAGACAACGCAGCTGCCGCACCTCTCACCTCCGGCGACAGCCCCGATATCAGACAGAAATTGCGCCAACACGAGGAACGCCTTCGCCGGGAGGGCATGTACCTGGCCCTTGAGACTCCAAGGACGACGCGGTCACAAACGGAAGATGCCCTCTCTCGAAATTCCTCCGGCGATCAGGTCCGTCTCGAAGGCGACGACGATGATGGCACCATGCAGCCCATCGACACCGCGTACTACGCCAGCCTGTACTTCGCGCACTTCCACCCGCAGTGGCCATTTCTGCACGAGCAATCGTTTCGGCATGAGCATGATCCCCCCGTCCTTGTCCTTGCGGTTGTGATGGTCGGTCTGTGGGTCACTGGGGAGGGCAGGGCGCGGCGGTTGGCGTGGAAGATACACGAGCGGTTGCATGTCTTGCTGAAGGAGCAGATGGTGAGTGGGATACATGCGACCCAAGAATTCCTCCTGTCTTGTAACCAATTGAGTTCTTTTTTTTTTTTTTTTTTTTTTTTTTTTTTTTTTTTTTTTTTTTTTTTTTTT
>ENA-UOXB01000631-UOXB01000631.1-bioreactor-metagenome-genome-assembly--contig:-NODE-631-length-21195-cov-50.941391_pt1 | contig 21195 bp, 23 predicted proteins | sample MGYA00238158_ERZ761615 | MGnify/ENA primary metagenome ERZ761615 (study PRJEB28904, sample SAMN06267902) | bioreactor metagenome | isolation source: Joint BioEnergy Institute, California, USA...
CACCCTGCTGCTGTAAGATGTAACGCGCAATCGCATACAGATCCGCATAGTATTTTCCGGCCTGTTCCCCTGCCTGAAATGCACTGTCCAGTTCAGGATATTTGGAACAGAAAGCTTCTTTTACTTCTGCGCCAATTTCAAAACAAGGCTGGCTGATCGCTGCACCAAGCCACGCCCAGGTAGGCTGGGTCTGCATCGCGGCAATGGTATTTTCAACGATACCGCCTGCCAGCCCACGCCAGCCAGCATGCAGATTGGCCACTTCAGTGCCTTCAGCATTACCCAGCACCACCGGCAAGCAGTCTGCCGTCATCATCATCAAGGCATGGGCCTTGCGCTGTGTGACCAGGCCATCGCCGACCAATGCCTCAAAAGGCATCTGCTCATTGATGGTATGACAAATGGTGCTATGCGTCTGTGTCATCCAGGTAATTTTGTCCACACCAAAAGGCTGGAAGTCTTTCAACAGCTGGATGCGATGCTTCTGTACACGTGCAGCATCATCATTGACATGCAAAGCCAGGTTAAAGCCGGCCAGTTCTGGCTGGGCTGATGGCTGTACCTGTTCATGATGAACACGGGTCTGACCCACATAAACGCCTTGAGGCAAACCTTGTACAAATTGCATGTCGCTTCCCTTTTAATGACTGCTAATAGAATGAAAAATTAATAGGCCTTGTTTTCGCTACGCAGCACTTCAACCAGATTGGCGAAGTCTTCTGGCCATGGCGCATTAAAGGTCATTTCTTCTTTGGTACGTGGATGTTTCAGGCCTAGAGTCGCTGCATGCAGTGCCTGACGTTTAAAACCACGCAAGGTGTCATCTAGCAATTGCGAAGCACCGGCTGGCATACGTACACGTGGCATATAGACCTGATCACCCACCAGACCATAGCCCAGGTAACTAAAATGCACACGAATCTGGTGCGTACGACCGGTTTCCAGACGTGCCTGAATACGGGTGAAATGCTGGAAGCGTTCTTTCACATTGTAGTGCGTCACCGCTTCCTTACCGCCTGGCAGGACTGCCATTTTCACACGATCCACTGGATGACGTTTAATCGGTTCATCAATGGTACCGCCGGCAATGATGTTGCCATATACGATCAGGTCATACACACGGTAGACGGTCTTTTTCTCAAGCTGCTTGCTAAGCGCAAACTGCGCTTCCAGATTTTTAGCAACAACCAATAGACCACTGGTGTCTTTATCAATCCGGTGTACTAAACCTGCACGCGCCAGTTCAGAAGATTTCGGATAATGATGCAGCAAGGCATTGACCAGTGTACCAGTCATATTACCTGCACCCGGATGCACCACCATGCCCACTGGTTTGTTAATGACAATGATGTCATCATCTTCATAGACGATATCCAGTGGAATATCTTCAGGCAGACTACGGGTTTGTGCCTCCAGTTCAACGTTTAAAGTCAGGGTTTCAAAACCGTCACTTTTAAATTTCGGCTTAACTGGTTGACCATTCACTAATAAATTGCCGTCTTTGATCCATTGCTTGAGCTTTTCTCGAGAAAAATCGCTCCAGACCATGGCCGCAATCTGGTCGATACGTTGCCCGATATAACTTTCATCCAATTGAAATTGCAACGATAAACGTGTTGCAGTTGCGTCTGAAGTATGGTTATCTGCATCCTCAGAATCTTCAAGTAAATTGAAATCAGTATCAGGGATATTAGAATTGGAAGATTGTGCTTGACTCATTTGCTCATTCAGACAAAAGTGGTTTAATAGTGCAATTGTAGCTCATTGCCCGTATTAACAGAGGAATTTTTATGTCGCTACCACATTATAAAATGACAATGCTTGCTGTGACGTTAGGCATTGCATCGGCAATGGTAGGCTGTAGCAGTAATCCAAAAAAAGAAGTCGTGGACAAAGGTCCAGAATCTAGCGAACAGGTTTATATCCAAAAAGCACAGAACGCGCTAGATCGCAAACAATATACTGATGCAGCAAAACAGCTCGAAGCACTGGAAACCTATTATCCAACCAGCCAGTATGCACCGCAGGCGCAACTGGAACTGCTGTATGTCAAATTCCAGCAAAAAGATTATGAAGGTGCAGTTGCACTGGCAGAACGCTTTATCCGTCTGAATCCGCAACATCCAAATGTCGACTATGCTTACTATGTTCGTGGTGTAGCGAATATGGAGCAGAACTATAATGGCCTGCTGCGTTATACCTCACTAAAACAGTCACACCGTGATGTCAGCTACCTGAAAGTGGCTTACCAGAATTTTGTCGATTTCATTCGCCGCTACCCATCAAGCACCTATGCAGTTGATGCTGCACAGCGTATGAAGTTTATCGGTCAGGAACTGGCAGAAAGCGAAATGAATGCGGCCCGTTTCAATATCAAGCGTAAAGCATATCTGGCTGCTGTTGAACGTGGCTTATGGGTGATTGAACATTATCCACAAACGCCACAGATTCCAGAAGCGCTGGCAACCGTTGCTTACGGCTATGACAAACTAGGTGACAAAGCGACAGCACAGCAATATATCGAAGTACTGAAACTGAACTATCCAGGTCTAGTGAATGCCGATGGTACCGTAAACCTGCGTGCAGCACGTAGTGAAGGCAGTTTCTTCAACCGTGCGACTTTGGGTATTTTCGGTAAAGAAGCCAAAACCGTGACCGATACGTCTAGCCAATCATCTGAAGCACAGGCAGAAAAACGCAGTTTGACCAATCGCATGACGTTTGGTCTACTCGATCGTCCAAAAACCTCTGAAACTGAGCTACCTGAACCGACTGCTGAATAAGCCGACTCTCGAAGGTGCAATTTCCTCAAGGGCAAGTTATCATACTTGCCCTTTTGCATTTTCTGAGCAATGCTTGAACAAATTGTGCAAACAGGTTATACCAATTAATTCATTTATAGCGTTGGATGAATCATCCTACTCTTAATTTTCAATGATTTAACACCTAAATAACGCAGCACGAGAAGCTTAGCAAACCATGGCCATTCCTCAGCATACGATTGATCAGATTCTCGATCGCACCGATATTGTCGATGTGATTGGTCAATACGTGAAACTAAAAAAAACTGGCCGTACTTATTCGGGCTGTTGCCCTTTCCATCAGGAAAAATCGCCTTCTTTTCACGTCTACCGTGACAAGCAGTATTTCCACTGCTTTGGCTGTCAGGCCAACGGCAATGCCATCCGCTTTTTAATGGATATTGGCAGCCGCAATTTCATTGAAGTGATGAAAGACCTGTCCAGCCAGACCGGAATTGAACTGCCTAAAGACAATAAAGATTCCAACCGCTTAAAATACAAACGCGAAGCCAAACCAAAACCGGTTGCTACGCCACCAGCAAAAACTGCGGATACATCTACAAATCCAGTATCCGAACAACCTGCTTATTTTGATCCATTTGCTGAAATTCAGGCACCTGAAGCTGAATTTTATACAGATGATCCTTTTGCCGCTTTTGAGCAAATGCCTACAGCAGAAGCACAAGCAGATGGCAACTTATACGACCTGCTGGAAAATATCGCGCAGTTTTATGAGCGTCAGCTACCCAACAGTCCAAGTGCCCAGCAATATTTTAAACAGCGTGGTCTGACCGCAGAAACGATTGCTTACTGGCGACTCGGTTATGCACCGGAAGACTGGCAACATCTGGAAAAAGCCTTTCCACAGGATATTGAAGGTCTCAAACTTTTAGGTCTGATTCGTACTAGCGATAGTGGTCGGGATTTTGACCTGCTCCGTGATCGGGTTATTTTTCCGATTCGTGATAGTAAAGGCCGTGTGGTCGGTTTTGGTGGTCGTGCACTGAATGACGAGATCAAACCGAAATACATCAACTCACCAGATTCAGAAGTTTTCCATAAAAACCAGTTATTGTATGGCCTGTATGAAGGTCGCAAGCAGAAAGCTCAAGACTGGCTGATGGTGGAAGGCTATATGGATGTCATTGCCTTGCAGCAATATGGCATTCATGGTGCAGTAGCTACTTTGGGAACAGCAAGTAATACTGATCACCTAAATATTCTGTTCAAGCAGAATAACCGGATTACCATTGCTTTTGATGGTGATGCGGCTGGACAAAAAGCGGCACGCCGTACTCTGGAAATTGCTCTACCCTTACTGAACGATGGGCGTGAGCTAAAATTCTTTGTCCTGCCGAATGACCATGACCCAGACTCCCTGATTCGTCGTGAAGGCATTGAAAATTTCCGCCGTCTGCTGGATCAGGCACCGCTGCTCTCTGACTTTGTCTTTGCTCATCTCACCCAGAATCACGACATTGCAACGCCTGAAGGTAAAAGTCAGGTCATGGGCGAGCTGCGTCAATTAACCGAATTGTTGCCCAAAGCTGGCTCATTCCGTTATCTGCTGCAACAGTTCTTCCGGGAAAAACTCGGTTTTAGCCGCAAATGGCAACCCAAAGTCAATAATGACGCCTCTCTAAGCTTTAGCACCAAAATTGATGCCGAAGAGTATGTCATTGCGATTCTGTTGAATCATCCATATCTGTATATTCATTTTGAACCATTACGCGCACTGGTCAGTGAAGATCAGCTGTTGTTCAAGATCCTGAATATATTTAATGTGATTTTTGATGAATTGCCGGATGATCCGGAATTGTCGACCTATTATGTACTCGGTGCCTGTGCTGCACATCATCATGAGTTACAGCATATCCTGCAACATGCCAATGTCAGTGATTACACCTCTTCTCCTGAGCAGGCAGATAAACTGGCGGCAGACTTCTCAATCAAGCTGCAATATCAGTGTCTACAACACAAATTAAAATCGAAAAAGTTTAGTAGCATCGCGGAGATGAAAAATCTCAAGATGCGGATTTATGAAATTGATAAAAAACGTTCCATGACCTTACTCGAAGATTAAAAACCAAGAAATAAAAAAGGCGTTTATTTTAAACGCCTTTTAAATATCGGAAAGTTATTCCAACATCATTTTAATGTTTAACCTTACGGCGATGCTGTACCACGTCCTGCAAACTGTTCTGTAGCATTTCAAAATAGCTTGGATCTTCAGCTTTGGCAGCTTCACGCAGCATGATTGAGGTCGGATGCAGAAGTTTTTGGGTCAAACGATGCGAAAATTCGGCCAATACTGTTTCAGCACTTTCACCTTTGGCAATACGTTGCATAGCAGTTGCCAGTTCTTCCTGACGTAAGCTTTCCCCATAATCCCGGTAAGCATGAATCGTACTACCCGCCTCACTCACCTTCTGCTGGGTGATCAACTCAGTCGCCAGTTGATTGACCATCACTTCCGCTTCGACCGCTGCCTGACGACGCTGTGCCAGGTTTTCATCAATCACGCTTTGCAGATCGTCCACGCCATAGAGATAAACTCCATCCAGCTTTTCAACTTTTGGATCAATATCACGCGGTACAGCCAGATCGACCAACAGCATTTGCTGGTAACGGCGCTTCTTTAAGGCAGCTTTGACATCCGGATAGTGAATGACTTGATGCAAACTACCGGTACAACTGGAAATCACATCTGCACGATGCAAGTTTGCTGCCAACTGATCAAAATCAATAATCTCGACTTCTGCACGGTGGGCAATTTCCTGCGCCAGATTCTCTGCACGAGCACGAGTTCGGTTACAGATAATGATTTTTCCGACGCCCATTTCTGCCAGATGTTTGGCCACCAGACTGTTCATTTCCCCGGCGGCTACGACCATTACAGTTAACTGCTCAGGCCGGCTAAATACTTGCAATGCTAATTGTGCAACTGCATAGCCCATCGATACTGCATGACTGCCGACTGCTGTTTCCGAGCGCACACGCTTGGCCGCATAAAAGGCATATTCAAAGATACGATTCAGGTTTTGCGAAACGGTTTTAGATTCTTTGGCAAGAGAGAGTGCAGTTTTGACCTGTCCCAGAATCTGCGGTTCACCAAGCATCAGGGAGTCGAGACCACTGGCGACACGCATCAGATGAGTGACGGCTTGCGCATTCTCATAGCGATAAACATGATTCTGTAATTGCTTGGGATCAATACCATTGGTCTGGGCGAGCCAGTTCAGCACCATGTCGACATTGTCCGACATCGCGTAAACTTCGGTCCGGTTACATGTAGACACCACCACCATATCATTCAGTACAGGGTGCTGGCTTTGCTCGGCAAGTAAAATGCTTAACTTTTCAGGGTTAAAAGCAATCTTTTCGCGCAGCTCTACAGAGGCAGTTTGATGGTTGACACCCAATGCAAAGAAAGACATATCAGGTCATCATTTCACTAAATTTATGCTATTGTGCAACATCGGTGTCATAAAAAGCATTACTTGGATAAAGAAAAATTGCGTCTAACAACTAGCCGTATAAACGGCCCTACCATTAAGCAATATTCTACCACATTCTTGCTGGTGGTTAGCATGGCTTCAACTGCTCATCTTTATGCAGCAGAAGCAGTTTACCATGCAAATCAAAATTATGATGCGATAAAACAAAGTATGATAGCCGAGTTCGCACTCGCCTATCGCGATATTCCAAACGCTTTACACAACTATACTGTGCTGGCCATTAAAAGCAATTCCACCGCGGTTAAACAGCGCGCACTCAATATCGCCCTCGAACATGAAGACCTGAATGCAGCGCTGGATATTTCTACCCACTGGGTCGTTCAAGAACCACAGGATGTGCCGGCATTATTCTATCTGGCGCATATTGCCTTAAAAGCGCATGAGTACGAACTGGCGGCAGAAACGCTGGAAAAGATCCTGAAAATTGATGATAACGCCGATCTGGAAGAAATTCTGGCCGGGATTGCCCCGGATGAGCCGGATGACCGTGAATATTTAATTCAGGCTCTAAGTACTAGCAAAGCCAAAGACAATCCTTCGATTCTGGTGCTGGTCGCCGGTCTGGAAGCACAAAAAGGTCAGCTAGAACAGGCTCTCAATACCATCAACCGCGCCTTAAAAAAACGTCCAAAGTCGACTGGCTATATCCTGATGAAAGCCAATCTGTTGGCGGCATTGGGTGATGATGCGGAAACGCTGAAATGGTACGAGAAAGCCAGTCGCAAACATCGCAATAACATGGATATACGTCTGGCTGAGGTTAAATACCTGATCAAGCTGAATGAAGCTGAAAAGGCCTTACAGAAACTAGAAACGATCCTGAAAAAATCACCACAACACGAAGAAGCACTGTTTATTGCCGGTCTGACCAGTATTGACCTGCAGCAATATGAACGAGCTGAAAAATACCTGGTTGAGCTCCGTTATTCGGCTCAGTACCAGAATGAAGCCTATTACTATCTGGCGGTCAATGCAGAACGCAAACAGCATTATGAAACCGCCAAGGCGTATTACCGCCTGGTGGATGGCAGCCTGTATACGGTCTCACGACGCAATATCATTGCCATCTTTGCCGAGCAGGATAAACTGCATGATGCGCTGCGCTTTCTGACTCAGGAACGGGTCAATTATCCGCAACATGCCAGTTTCCTGTATCTGGCTCAAGCGGATATTCTGAAACGCATGAATAATAAGAACGCAGCGATCCGAATTCTGGAAGAAGCCAGCAAAAACCTGCCGGATGATCCGGAACTGGTCTATGCTCAAGTTTTATTGTTAGATCCACATGAAGATCGTGATCAACTGGATCAGCTGTTAAAAACCCTGCTTAAAATCGAGCCGAATAGTCCAACCTATCTGAATGCTTATGCCTATACACTGGCGCGACAAAATCGCCGTCTGGATGAAGCACGGCGCTATGCTGAACAGGCACTGGAATACGCACCAGAACAGGCTTCTATTCTGGATACCTATGGCTATATCTGTTATTTGCAAAATGACTTTACCACGGCTGCCCAAGTCTTGCTTAAAGCCTATGAACTGAATCCAAGTGCAAAAATTGGCGTCCGTTATGCACGTTCGCTTTATATGAAAGGCGATCTACAACAATTCCATCAAGTGTTACAACAATTACAACAAAACCATCCAAATGACCCAGAATTAAACCAACTTAATTCGCTATTGTTAGCACCACAATCCTGAACGAGTCCATTCTTTTATGCGCAACATAAGTACTTTAGGCTGCTGTTTCCTTGCTTCTACTGCCCTATTCATGAGTGGCTGTCAGCAGATGGTGCAGCAAAAAGCGCCTGTCACGCCATCGGTACAGGCTGAAAACCAGTTCCAGCTGCAAGGTAAAATCGGGGTACGTACACCTCAGCAAAGCGGCAGTGCCTTTTTTACCTGGGTGCAGCAGCAGGAAGAGTTTGATATTGAACTGACTGGTATCTTAGGTGCCGGAAAAACCCAGATTTCAGGTACTCCTGGCCAAGTGACTTTGAATAGTGCCAAAACCGGTCTGATCAAGGCAGCAACGGCAGAAGAACTATTGCAACGTGCAACCGGCTGGCAAGCTCCGATTAGCCATTTAGTCGATTGGGTACAGGCACGTCCTGCGACACAATCTGCCCAGATCCAGAAAGACAGCTCACAGCGTATCAGCCAGATTATTGAACAAGGCTGGACGGTAGATCTGAGTTATAACCAGCAGGCAACTGTTCCAAACCGCTTGATTTTAAAGCAGTCGCTTGAGAATGGGGGTGAAAACCGTATTACAATGGTGATTCAAAACCGTTAACTGGTCTGATGCAAGCCTATGATGATTCGTGTTCCCTCACCTGCAAAACTGAATTTGTTTCTCCATATCACCGGTCGCCGTCCGGATGGTTATCACGAGCTGCAAAGTATCTTTCAGTTGATAGATTTGTGTGACTGGCTAGAGTTTGAGCAAACAGATGATCAGCAGATTCAGATTGAAGGTCTAGCCTCAGTCGATCTGGAACAGAATCTCATCTATCGTGCAGCGCAGATTTTGCAGCCTTATGCCAAAACGCCTTCTGGTCTGATCATTCGACTAGAGAAGAATATTCCCATGGGTGCAGGTCTTGGTGGTGGCTCATCCAATGCAGCAACGACCCTGATTGTGCTGAATCAGTTATGGCATTGTGGCTTAAATTCTGAGCAACTGGCAGAGCTCGGCGTCAAGCTGGGCGCGGATGTGCCTATTTTTGTTCATGGTCGCAATGCCTGGGCTGAAGGTATTGGTGAACACTTAACATTCATAGACTTAGATCAAAAACAGTTCATTGTGTTAAAACCTGACTGTTTTATCAGCACTCAACAGCTTTTTTCACAAAAAACGTTGACAAGAGACACGAAGCCCTCTAAATTTTGCGCCTATCAGATAAAGCCATCTGATTTCGGAAATAACTTTGAGCCAGTGGCACGAAGCCTATATCCAGAAGTCGATGAGGCAATGCAATATCTCGATCAATTCGGTGTTGCAAAGCTTACAGGTACAGGTGCTTGTGTTTTTATCGAAGTGACTGATGATATGAATGTGACCGACATTCTTGAGAATGCACCATGTAAATCTTACCTGGTGAACAGTCTGCAAGAATCGCCATTACATCATTTCAAGGTTCAATAGGGGTATCGCCAAGTGGTAAGGCACCGGGTTTTGATCTCGGCATCCGTTGGTTCGAATCCAGCTACCCCTGCCATTATTCACCTGTAGATGTACTGTATTAGGGGTATCGCCAAGTGGTAAGGCACCGGGTTTTGATCTCGGCATCCGTTGGTTCGAATCCAGCTACCCCTGCCATCTTACAGTCATCAAATTAGGGGCGTCGCCAAGTGGTAAGGCACCGGGTTTTGATCTCGGCATCCGTTGGTTCGAATCCAGCCGCCCCTGCCATTTTCTCGAAAAAAGACAGAACATCATTTGCTGTAAGACTGTTAATTTACCTTGACACAATACCGCAAAAATATTAAAGTTCTGCCGCATTAGGGGTATCGCCAAGTGGTAAGGCACCGGGTTTTGATCTCGGCATCCGTTGGTTCGAATCCAGCTACCCCTGCCATCTACTTCCATACATACCAACCGCCAAGGGTGCTTCATGCCCAATCTTGTCGTTTTTAGTGGAACCGCGCATCCACAATTCGCTCAAAAAGTCGTAAGTCACTTACATATTCCTCTAGGCGCTGCCTCTGTAGGCCAGTTCTCTGATGGCGAAATCGCTGTTGAGATCACTGAAAATGTTCGTGGTAAAGACGTATTCATCGTACAACCTACTTGTGCACCGACCAACGATAACCTGATGGAAATCCTGGTCATGGCTGACGCGTTACGCCGTGCAAGTGCTGGTCGTATTACTGCCGTGATTCCTTACTTCGGTTATGCCCGTCAAGACCGTCGTCCCCGTTCAAGCCGTGTGCCGATTACTGCAAAAGTTGTTGCAGATATGCTGACCACTGTAGGTATTGACCGTGTGGTGATGATTGACCTTCACGCTGACCAGATCCAAGGTTTCTTCGATATTCCTGTAGACAACATCTACGGTACGCCAGCCCTGCTTGCTGACTTACGCCAACAACAGCATCATAACCTGATGGTTGTTTCTCCTGACGTGGGTGGTGTAGTTCGTGCTCGTGCTGTTGCGAAACAGATGGGTGATATCGACCTGGCGATCATCGATAAACGTCGTCAAAAAGCGAATGAATCACAAGTGATGCATTTGATTGGTGATGTGAAAGATCGTGACTGTGTGATCGTTGATGACATGGTGGATACTGCTGGTACGCTTTGTAAAGCTGCTGATGCGTTGAAAACTTTCGGTGCCCGCAAAGTAGTTGCTTACGCGACTCACCCAGTATTGTCTGGTAAAGCACTTGAAAATCTGAAAAATTCTGTGATCGATGAGTTGGTAGTTACTGACACCATCCCTCTTTCAGAAGAAGCTTTAGCTCTTGGCAAGATTCGCCAGGTTTCAGTTGCAAGCATGGTTGCTGAAACAATTCGTCGTATCAACAACGAAGAATCTATTAGCGCAATGTTCGATTCTTATCTATAATAGTGCGCTGAATTTCCAAAGCCCTGCCATTTGGCGGGGCTTTCTATCACCGGATCGGTCGCAGGTCCGGTTCATTTAAAACTTAAATAGGATGTCTATCATGGCAAACTTCGTATTAAACGCAGAAGCACGTGAAGTAGCACAACAAGGGAAAGGTTCGAGCCGCCGCCTTCGTCATGCTGCTAAAGTTCCAGCGATCATCTATGGTGGCGAAGCTGCTCCTGTAGCTGTTTCTCTTGAACTTCGTCAGCTTGTTAAATTCTTAGAAAGCAACTCATTCTTCGAAGAAGTGATCGAAATTGATGTAAACGGTAAAGTTGAAAGCGTTAAAATCCAAGCGTTACAACGTCACCCAGCTAAAAACACTCCAATGCACGCTGACTTCAAACGCGCATAAGTGTTAATGGTGTAGATTAGTGTCAAATATTTCACTGATTGTTGGTTTGGGCAACCCAGGTTCTGAGTATGCTCAAACCCGCCATAATGCAGGCTTCTGGTTTGTAGAACGCCTTGCAGATCAATATGGCATTAGCCTTAAAAAAGACCCTAAATTCAATGGATTCAGCGGTCGTGGCAATATCGAAGGTCAAGACGTCCGTCTCCTTCTACCTACAACATTCATGAACCTTTCCGGTAAAAGTGTTGTTCCTTTCGCCAAATTCTACAATATCGCACCCGAATCAATCCTGATTGCCCATGATGAACTGGATATGAATCCAGGCATTATTCGCCTGAAAACTGGCGGTGGTCATGGTGGACATAACGGTTTACGCGATATCGTGCCGCATATCGGTCCGAACTTTCATCGTCTACGCATTGGTATTGGTCACCCAGGTTCTAAAGACCGTGTTTCTGGTCATGTCCTGAGTAAAGCACCAAGCAGTGAACAAGAGTTAATGGACGATGCAATTGCCCATGCACTTGCTCGCGCCAAAATGCTGGTGAACGGTGAAGTACAACAGGCAATGAATCAAATCAATGCTTATAAACCGAACTAAACATTCATAAATTGCTGGACAATTCCGCTTGCCTTGCTGGCCATTTAGGCGCAAAATGCGCAAGCCTACCCACTTATCCAGTGTCGTAGAAATTGATTCAACCATAAGATCAAAGTCTTAGGTCAACTAAGGGGACGCTAGCCATGCTATCTCGTTTATTAAAATGCAAAATTCATCGCGCTTTTGTTACACATGCAGAATTACACTATGAAGGTTCATGTGCAATTGATGGCGTTTTGATGGATCTAGCTGGCATTCGTGAATACGAAGAAATTCATGTTTGGAACGTGACCAATGGTAAGCGTTTTACTACTTATGCCATTCGTGGTGAAGATAATTCAGGGATTATTTCTGTGAATGGTGGTGCTGCGCACCAGGCTGATGTTGGTGATATCGTGATTATCGCAACATTTGGTGATTTCACTGAAGCCGAAGCCAATGCTCATAAACCACGTCTGGTTTATGCCAACCCGGATAACACTGTGAATCACACTGCAAATTGCATTCCGGTACAGGTTGCCTAAGCTGGTTCAACAAGATTCTCAAAAGCTCGCTTCTCGCGGGCTTTTTTATGGGCTGATTAAAATAAAACTAACGCCCCTGCCACCAGCTTTTTCGGTTCTCACAGTTTAAGGACTTAAGATTTTGATCTACCAGGTCAGCCAACAAAGTTTCTCCATTTTCTTTTAGCTTTAATTCGGCGAATTTAGCATTACGATAACAAGGCTCAAGTCCCTCAGCGAACATAAAACTGTTGGCAGCCGGATATAAGCCTTCAAAGGTATTCCGTGGATTTTTCAGGATTAGTCGCGCTGAGCGTGGCTGATCCAGCGCACTTCGATTAAAACTGGTTTTGACAACTCTTCTTTGCTCATCAAGCTGTACATAGCTTAGTACACGGGACTGGTTTTCAAAATCTTGAATACTGATTTTAGGTTCTGATTGTTCTGATCTATTCTCCGCTGCTAGTGCACTAAAATGCAGATCATAATTCAGCGCCATATAATCGCCTTGCAGAATTGATCGCGGATCTACTGGTGCCAGCTCCACATAAATACTTTGGCTATCTCGAAGATGCCATTCATGTTGCGCAATCAATCCACAAAATAAGGCAATACTGAAAATAGCCAGATGCAAAGGAAGAAACTTTTTCATCTTGCCTCTCCTTGCTCATGTTGTAGTTTTGACCCCTTTAAAATATAGGCCAGCAACAAGACCAGTATCCCTGAAGCAAAGATACTGATGCTTTTTAATAGGAAGCTTAAGCCCAGATTGTAATACAGCATCCATAGCCAGAAGATCAGCAATAAAATGGTAAGTGCCTGTATAAGTCGTTGCTGATAGACCACTGCCCACGCCATAAGCAGCATAATAATAAAAATCTCAAAATAGCCCAACAGAATGAGTAAGATGCCAAATACAGGAATCAGCCAGAGCAATTTTTCAGAAAATTGCTGCCAGTTTTGCCAGATAAAACCAAGCAACAATAAGCTCGGAAGAACATAAAACAGCAGAACGTGGTCAAAGCTGATCTGCCCGATGCCCTGCCAATGCTCTAATCCAGTCACAGAATGAATCACGGCTGAACCTGTCAGCATAGCGATGATCCAGAGCAGAATACTTTTCTGATAAATTGAGGACTGCCAATATCTAGCAGTTAGGAATAGCCCGATAAAAATGACATAGTTCAAGCTTAGGGCAAGCGTGATTACAATATCATCATGCTTAAAGGAATTCTCTAATGCCAAAACCACAATTGCTAAAGCATGAGCTATCAAGAGCTGTAAGGTCAGAATGAACCAGTGCATCCGTTTGATCACAGTCAGAGCCAGCATCATTAATTGCAACAGCCATACTATAAACAGACTATCGGTGAGCAATTCCGTATGAATTAATACTGCAGCTTGCCCGCAAACCCAAAGACAATAGGCAAACTGACGTAGAAATATGGAATTCTTTTGACTTAATAATTTCCAAGCGATGCCAATAAAAATGAGACCTAAAACAATTGAAACCGCTTTCCAATAGGTCAGCAACAAGACTGCCAGAATAATTCCAGCTATCCATGCACCAAGTGCCAAAGGAATGACGGAGAATTTGGTTTGTGGAAAAATTTTCTTTAGGGCAAAACTGATCATCGCAAACCAGCCAAAGATCAGCATTGCCAAGATAAATAAGCCCGCTGCTGAATTGGTAAGCTGATCGTCCACCAGTTCAAACAGCCATAGGCTCAAACTGGCAGCCAAGCCTGCAATCAGTAAAATGGTTTCTAGTGCCTGATGCTTACGATAAAAATAAAATGCAGCCCCTGCTGGTAGAACAACTGAAGAAGCCAGATAGATCAGCTGAAAATGATGGGTAAACTGCATCATACTGCTGATCGAAATCATGATAATGAATGCAATAAACAGATATCGCAGTAACGAATAATAACGTATGGCAAAGGCAAAGCTGATGGCTGTCAGTAGGTTCAAAGTCAATAAATACAACCCTTCTGCCCGTATCATCCAGAAACTTTGCTTAAAGTAAAAATACAATGCCAGCTGACTGACCACACAAAGCATGGCAAAAACCCCGATATTTGGTCGATATAGCCACGGCAACAGCAATACGGCCCAGAGCAGAAATAACTGATAACTATCCGCACCAGTCTGATAGATCTGCCCAATCACCACCAGACTTAAGCCCAGCATCAGGCCAGATACAGTATCCAGACTCTGTCTGATCCATTCCCGCTGATTAAAGTAAATGCTGGCTATTGCACTACAGAGTAAAACCAGCATTGGAATTGCTAACTGTACCTGATTCGGTAGCATCCACCAGTTCGCAGCCATTAAATACAGCAAACTGACTGCAATCAGCGCAACGCCCAAAATATTGAGATAACGCAAAACCTTTGCATCACAAAACAGCAAGGGAGAAAATGGATTATTATGGATCAGCTCGGTTTTCTTCATTGTCAGAATGATTGATCAATTTCTATTCTTAATAGCAACATAACATGTTTCCAGTTTTTTGCTAAAGGACTGTAGTAATTCAGATAATCTGTTTTGCTTATCTGAAATTCTGCAAATTCGTGACTGGCCAAACTATCCCATCTTTTAAAAATCAGGACTATAATGGCCCTACATCGCTTCAGGGCGGGGTGAGATTCCCCACCGGTGGTAATTTCAGGGTAGTAAATCTCTATTCCTAAATCAGCCCACGAGCGGTCAATTTCGATTGATCTGCAGATCTGGTGCAAATCCAGAGCCGACGGTATAGTCCGGATGAAAGAAGACGAAAGCAGTACACCCTGTTTTATGCCTGGCATGAAACTGTTTTGCTATAAGCCTATTTTCACTATGTCCTGAAATGTTCAATCGTACTTTTACTTTACGTGAGCGTTTCAATGTCAAGTTTGATTCAACCCGAAATTTTCTTTTCCGCTTTAGCTCCCGCTGAACAGCGCATCCAACAAGCACTCGAAGACATCCGCCAAGGCAGACCTGTTCTGGTGATGGATGACTTTGACCGCGAGAATGAAGCCGACCTCATCATTGCAGCAGAGACTTTGACTGTAGAAACCATGGCTCGTATGATTCGTGATGGTTCCGGTATTGTGTGCCTATGTCTGACTGATGAACTGGCCAATCATTTAGAACTGCCACCTATGGTGCAGGATAACTCTAGTCAGTTTAAAACTGCATTTACTGTCACCATTGAAGCTGCGGAAGGTGTGACGACTGGTGTATCTGCCAAAGACCGTACCACCACGATTAAAGCAGCCATTAAAGACGGCGCTGTCGCCAGTGACCTGAATCGCCCAGGGCATGTCTTCCCTTTACGTGCCCGTGAAGGCGGTGTGCTGACCCGTCGTGGTCATACCGAAGGTACAATTGACCTTGCTCGTCTGGCGGGTTTAAAACCTGCTGGCGTACTGTGTGAACTGACCAACCCAGATGGCACCATGGCTTCTGGCATTCAGGTATTGTCTTATGCACAGACTCATCAGCTGACCGTGATCACTATTGATGAACTGGTGCATTACCGCCAGCAGCACAATGTCTAAGACGTAAAGATAAAAAATCCCGGCTTAAGACCGGGATTTTTATTTTATATAAATATTTTTAGATGAGTACAGACAATATTCCATAGACTGCGACTACCAATAAAATCAAACCGCACAAACCAAGCAAATAAGGATACAGCCTGGATTTAGCAAAGCGTTGAAAGCCTAAATAAACTAATGACAGAGTCAAAAAATCCAGCACAATCCAGCTGATCGTCAGAATCACTAAGCTGGAATCTAAGTTTGGAGTAATGCCGATAAACTGCGGGAAAAATGCAGCAAAGAAAATAATATCCTTAGGATTGGAAATCCCCACCAGAAAACCGGTTCGAAATCCTCCCTGTACTGGCTGCAAGCCTTGTGAACTGGTTGAACCCTGCCCTTGCCAGACTTCCCGGAAAATCTGGATTCCCAGCCAGGCAATATATAAACAGCCAAGCAGCTTGATGCCATTCAGCCAGTTTTCATTAATGACCAATAAGCCTTTTAAGCTAAAAATAGATAAGGTGATCAATACCAGAGAAGCAAAATTCGTCCCGAAAATGGTCTGCAAAGCATGCTTATAGCCACCTTTCAGTCCAGCACTAGCGACCAGCAACATCACAGGCCCAGGTGTGGCAATCATGATAACGACGGCCAGACAATAGAGAATATATTCACTGATATTCATGCCATTTCCTCAGCTATCATGATTTTACTAAATAAAAAAGAGGACTTAGTCCTCTTCCTGCATATGAATCAGATGCTGGCTGATCCCATCTGCCCGTAAAAAAGCCAGGTCATAACTGGCTTTGGCGAGTGCCAGTACCCGACGTTCGAATTCATCCCAAAGCGGGCGCACCTGTTTGTAATGAATGCCTAAACCGCTTTCATCAGTAAAATGACGATTCTTTTCACAGAGTTTTAAGGCATGGTAAAGCTTACGACCTTTAGTCGCATCTTCACGTAGACGCACCCGTTTAGACAGGACAAATGTTTCCACTTTGGCCAGATTCGCCATCGGCAGCATCGGGACCAAAATCTGATCTAGCTGTGCATCCAGCCGCTGCCAGACCGCAGTATGTTGATCTGCGTTATAACTATTCCAGTGAATCACTTCATGATTAAAACGGCGGCAACCACGACAGACCGCATCACCAAATACGGTTGAGCAACGCCCTGCGCAAGGGGTCAAAGATGCAATACGACGATCCGAACTCAAAACTTACTCCAACTGTGCTGCAACTTCCAGCATCTGCATCATTGCATCAAAATCCTGGGTCGGCATGACTATACACGCTCTCCCTATCGATTTGAAGTCCGTTAAAACCCGGCCTTTTACTCGCTTATTCATTCAAATCACGTTAAAATATGCGCCTTTCAAATTATCATGCTACGTTGGAGTATTCCATGAACGCTACTGTAGAACAGCTTGCACCTGTAGAACAGCAAGCGACGACTGGTTGGGTTGTTGCCGCACTTTATCAATTCAAAGAAGTTCAAGATCCTGAGGGTCTGCAACAACGTCTTTTAGACTTGGTAAAAACCATCAACCTTTGCGGTACTCTAATTGTGGCAGGTGAAGGCATTAACGGTACTGTTGCGGGTAACCGTGAAGCCATCGACAAAGTACACAAGTTCCTGCTTGATGAAGGCTTCAACGAAATGGAATACAAAGAATCGCATAGCTCTGACAAACCATTCCGTAAAATGAAGATCAAGCTGAAAAAAGAGATTGTGACTTTAGGTGTGCCGGTTAAGCCACGTGATCTGGTTGGCCATTATCTTGATCCTAAAGAATGGAACGAGCTGATTGCACGTGATGATGTGATTCTGGTTGATACCCGTAATGATTACGAATACAAAGCCGGTACCTTCAAAGGCGCAATCGATCCAAAAACTGAAACTTTCCGTGAATTCCCTGAATATGTGAAAAAGAACCTGGAACAGCACAAGGATAAGAAAATTGCCATGTTCTGTACCGGTGGTATTCGTTGTGAAAAATCAACTTCTTTATTGCTTCAGGAAGGCTTTAAAGAGGTGTATCACCTGAAAGGCGGTATTCTGAAATACCTAGAAGAAACTCCAGCTGAAGAAAGTCTTTGGGAAGGTGAATGTTTCGTATTTGATGGCCGTACTGCAGTTACACATGGTGTGGAAGAAGGTCAAAATACCAAATGTCATGCGTGTGGCTGGCCATTAACACCTGAAGAGGCAGCGCTGCCAAGTTATGAACACGGCGTATCTTGTGTGTACTGCATCGATAAAACTACCGAGAAACAAAAAGAAGGTTTCCGTATGCGTCAATCGCAAATTCTGGCTGCAAAACGTAAACGTCTCTAATTCCAGTTTTGTAACTAAAAATATCTAAGCCCTCTTCGGAGGGCTTTTTGTTTACATAAGCATTACATCTGCAATAAAAAACTTACCAATCCCTTACCAAGAACAGCATATTTTTACAGCTAAGCTTGATAGTCTTTATATCACATTACTTTGTTACCATAAGTCTTTCATTATTAATTAATTTTTTAAATGAAAAGGAAAACAAAATGGCCAATTCACTTGCTCGGGATCCAGATAATATTGTTAGATTCCAACCTAAAGAAAATACAAAACTGGAACGTATTACCCAACTGACAGATGAGCTAGAAGCAGAATCACATCTGTTTATTGTGATCTTGGGAACTATCATTGGTGCCATTCTTGCCCTGTTTATTGGCTACCATATTGAGGCTACAGCAGCACACTATTTACTGCTCAGTGCTCTGCCAGTTTGCCTGGCTTACAGCTTACGTAAAGTTTACATTTATACCTTAACCCATAGTTAATCCGCACTTGGCCATTTATATAACTTAACTTTACCCTCTTAAAAATACTGCTTAGGATACAAGCAGTATTTTTTATTTTGCCAATTTTATGAATCTGACTGAATGGATTATTTCTGTCATGGAACAGCTGGGCTACTGGGGCATTGCCTTGCTCATGTTTCTTGACAATGTCTTTCCCCCGATCCCCTCTGAAATTATCATGCCTTCTGCCGGCTATTCCGCATCTCAAGGAGAATTACTGCTGGTCGGAGTCATTATTGCAGGCAGTATCGGTTCGTTATTGGCAGCGGCATTGCTCTATTGGATTGGCTATAAATTTAACCACGACAGTATTTTCAGATTCATAGACCGATATGGAAAATTCTTGTTTATCAAATCTGAAGACGTGAAAAAATCTCTGGAATGGTTCGAGCAGTATGGACACCGGATTGTATTCTTTGGCCGGATGGTTCCGGCAGTACGTTCCCTCATCAGTATCCCGGCTGGCATGAGCCATATGCCTTTCTGGAAATTCATGTTCTATAGTGGACTAGGTACTGTTATCTGGACCACGTTCCTGGCCTGTGTCGGTTTTTATTTTGGTGAAAACCAGGAATTGATGCACAAAATCTTCAGTCAGGTCAGTTATGTGATTATTGCGATTGTCGTGATCATCGTGGGCTGGGTTTTATACCGTAGACATCAACGTAAAAATCGTCCATCCTGAAGAGACCTCAGCATAAGGAGGCTAAAACGATGTCGCATTATCTTAAATATTTTGCCACCGTTTATCTGACTCTGGTCTTAATAGTCGGCATACTCATCTACGTGTTCAATCTGGGCGCCATTCTGCTGATTCCTGCCCTGATTGCCTCCGCCTTTCTCAGCGCCCGATACTTTGTGAAAAAAGAACTCCGACTACCCACCCAGGAAGAGAAAAGCAGACTGGTCTGGGGTTCCACGATTATTGCCATGACCTTCGGATTTATCTTTTTGTTTATAGTCATCTGGCTGCATCCGCAGACGGAGGAAATCTATAGAAGGATGGCCTATACAGGACGCGGGCCAAATTCGTTTCTGGTAGCTGCAAGTATTGCTTTACATGCCTTGCTGTTCCATATCGCCTACAATGGCTATGCGCGTTACAGCTTGAGCAAGCGTACCGGTGCTGATCATAAACCTTAGATTAAATCATCCACTAGTCCAAACGTTGTACAAAACACCTGAGCTAAAAAAAGCACCTGACGGTGCTTTTTCATGGCGGCGCATGACTTATTCTGGTGTGTGGTACATCAGATATAATTCATTCAAGTTTTCTGGAATCTCTTCTGCAAGCTCATCCATTAACTGGCCATTGCGACGGAAAGATTCCATTTGCGGATCTTCTTCATCGATGCCACTGAATACCATAATTGGCAGCGTTAAATCGACCAACTGTTCTTCAAATTCTTCTGTAAACCAGGCTTCTTCGTTCAGGAACATGGCATCTACAAAGCCCACGCTCCAGTCACCTAGACTTGATTCGGTATCTGCTTCTTCAATTTCAAATGGGAAAGTGATCCCTTCTTCATTGGCCAAGCTTTGACGGATTGACTCTAACCATGCTTTAACCTGATTGATGATTTCTGCAGGCACTTTTTTCTGGTTGCCTTCAAAAAGTTCATCCATCCATTTGTCAAATTGCGGGCCTACTGCGATAGCACATAAGAAACCATGAGTTGCCGCAAAATCCAGACCATACTCATTTTGGTCGCCATCCAGATATTCACTCAACAGGTCTAAATCTAAAGCACTCATTTAACATCCAAACTTAGAAAACCGAAAGGATTAGCATAGCATTTATTCAGGCTATGCTAAATCTGAATTCGTTAATCTTCGTCGTCAAAGTCGTCATCATCGTCGAAGTCATAATCAAAATCTTTGAGTTCGCGTTCCAGGCGGCGTTGCGAGAGCAGATCATCAATCAGACGACGTTTTTCCAACGACTCTTTCGCACTTAGCTTACTCGATGCCTCATCGAAATTAACATCATCATCACCGTAGCTATCATCTAGTTCAAAATCTGTCGAAGACACTAAAACTACCTCGTAGTGAAAAATGTAAATGGGTCTAGGCGCTATTTATCTTGCCTTTAAAAACTTGTCAAGTTTTATTTATATATTTTGTATGTTTATACTAGTTAGCTCTTGTTTTTCTACAGCATAATTGTGTATTTATTAGCTGGTTAGATAGTGAACGCTTTTTATCCCATGGATGAGGGACGTTTCTAAAATTAGATTGGGAAATACACTTGAAAAGATAAACTTAGACCCAATATCGATATTCAATTGTTATTCAAACATATTTATAAAATCATGCTTGACTGATCAATTCCAAAACTATTTCAGGTGAATTGTGCTATCATGCACGGTTTTTCACTGCCACAGATTCAACGAAGAGTAAGCAAAGATGAGCGATATGACTTCCCCTA
>ENA-UOXB01000635-UOXB01000635.1-bioreactor-metagenome-genome-assembly--contig:-NODE-635-length-21101-cov-10.001568_pt1 | contig 21101 bp, 14 predicted proteins | sample MGYA00238158_ERZ761615 | MGnify/ENA primary metagenome ERZ761615 (study PRJEB28904, sample SAMN06267902) | bioreactor metagenome | isolation source: Joint BioEnergy Institute, California, USA...
TCGAGACCCACGACACCATCGAGGACATGCTGCGCTACGTGCACCTGTCGCCCGAAGAGCTGATGACCCACTACCGCGACAAGGTGGCCAGCGCCAAGATCAGCGCCCGTGAGCGCACCCAGTTCCTCGATGCCCTGCGTCTGGGGCTGACCCGCTCGTCCTACCTGGCGTCCTGATCGAGCGCCGTCGCCAGCCGCCGGGCCAGGTGCAATGCCTGCTCGGCGCTGGCGATATTGGTAAAGCCCAGTAGCAACCCGCTGCCGCAGGGATACGTCCGAGCCCATTGCGACAAGGCCATCACGGCCAGCCCTGCGTCTTGCGCTCGGGCGGCGAGGGCGACGTCATCCTGCGAGGCATCGAGGCGCGCCAGCAGATGAATGCCGCCTGCCTGCAACTCCACCCGTAAAGCTGAACCGAATACCTGCGCCAGTGCCGTTGCCAGAAAACCGCGACGCTCGGCATAGAGTGCACGCATGCGCTTGAGGTGACGGGCGAAGTGACCCTGATCGAGAAAGTCCGCGGTGATCGCCTGGGGCAATGCCGGGCAGCCGTGGTCGAAGGTGCGCGCGCAGGCCGCGAAGCGCTCCACCTGCTCCGGTGGCACCACCAGGTAGGCGAGACGCAGGCCGGGGAACAGCACCTTGCTGAAGGTGCCGCAATACAGCACGCGACCGTGGTGATCGAGGCTTTTCAGTGCCGGTAGCGGACGGCCGACGTAGCGGTATTCGCTGTCGTAATCGTCCTCGACGATCCAGGCCTGGCTGGCCTGTGCCCACTCCAGCAGCGCCAGGCGCCTCGGCAGGCTCAGGGAGACGCCGAGCGGGCTCTGGTGCGAGGGCGTGACCAGTGCGCAGCGGGCATCGACGGCGAGCCTGCGTCCTTCGTCCACGCATAGGCCCTGGTCATCCACCGGCACTGGAATCAGTTGTAGATCGGCACCTTCGAGCGCCTCGCGCGCCTTGAAATAACCCGGGTCTTCGAACCAGCAGGAATCGCCTGTTTTGAGTAGCGCCTGGCGAATCAGCAGGAGGCTGCTGCGATAGCTGGCGGTGATGAACACCTGGCGTGGCTCGCAGGCAATACCGCGCGACACGCCCAGATAGCGCACCAGGCTGCGGCGCAGGGTGGCCAGACCCTGCGCGTCTGGGTAGTCCAAGTCGGTTGATGCCAGCTGGCGCAAATGACGGGCGCCGAGGCGGCTCCACAGCTTGCGAGGGAAGGCGTCCAGCGCGGGTAAACCGAGCTGGAAGGGCAGTGCTTCGCGGGGCGAACGCTCGCTTGCTGCAGGCCTGGTTTGGGGCTTGGTCGACACGCCGGTGCCTGCCGGGGTTTGTGGCAGCTGCGGTGAAACCACTGTGCCAGCCGGGCCGCGGGGCAGCAGATAGCCTTCACCGATGAGCAACTGATAGGCCGCCTCCACCGTGCCGCGCGCCAGATTCAGCTCGCTCGCCAAGGCGCGTACCGACGGTACGCGTTCGCCAGGTTGCACGCGACCATCGGCGATGGCTTCGCGCAAGCGTTGATAAAGCTGCAGATAGATCGGCGCGGCCTGGTCGCGCGCGGGGGCGAGGTGGACGAGCATTCCTATGTCCTACTCAGTTGGTAAGTTCTTGGCTCTATTGACTATGCCATGTTCTGCCTAAAGTGGCGGCTGTCTTCGCTGGAGAACCGCCATGACCCCTGACTGCCGCTACGAATGGTTCGATACCCCGGAGCAATGGCGCACCTGCTACGAGCTGATGCGCGTGTTGCGCCCGCAACTGAGCGATACCGATGACTTCGTCCAGCGTGTGCAGCGCCAGGCCGAGCAGGGCTATCGCCTATTGGCCGCATGTTCCGCTGGCGAGGTGGTGGGGCTGGCCGGCTGTCGCTTGCAGGAGAACCTGCTGCATGGACGTTTCTTCTATGTCGACGATCTGGTGACGCGCGAGGATGTGCGCAGCCAGGGCATCGGCGAGCGGCTGCTGCACGAGGTCCGTGCCCAGGCCCGGCGCCTGGGCTGCGTCAATCTGGTACTGGATACCGCGCTGGGCAATGCGCGCGGGCAACGTTTCTACTACCGTCAGGGCTTGCTGGGTCTGGGCATGCACTTTCGCGAGGCACTTTGAAATGCAACGAATCCTGTTACTGCACTGCAGCCCTTATGGCCGTCAGAGTCGAGGCAGCGTCCTGGCCCTGGAACTGGTCGAGCGTCTGCGCCGGCGCCATCCCGGGGCACAGTTGCTCGAACGCGACCTGGCCCGTGCGCCACTGCCGGCGCCAGACTCAGGCTATGCCACGGCATTGGTGGCGCGGGCGCCGAACGAGGACCCTGCGCTGAGCCTGTCCGAGCAGCTGATTGGCGAGCTGGAGAACAGCGATTGCCTGGTAATCGCCACGCCCATGCACAACTTCACGGTACCGGCGACGCTCAAGTCGTGGATCGATCACGTGCTGCGCATCGGCCGTAGTTTTGCCGCCACCGAGACGGGCAAGGTGGGCCTGCTGGAGGATCGTCCGACCTTCGTGGTGGTTAGCGCCGGTGGTGTCTATCGCGGCGAGCAGGCACGCCAGCCGGATTTTCTTACGCCCTATCTGCGCCATGTGCTGAGCACCATCGGTATCCATGACCTGGAGTTCATTCATCTGCAAGGCCTGGTACGCGGCCAGGAACATGCTGAGTCGATGCTGGCGCAGGCGCGCGAGCAACTGGCTTTCAATCCCCATCTCGCTGCACAGGAAGAGTTGTCATGAGTGCGCTACGTCAGCCCTATTACGAATTATCCGCCGAGGCGATGCAGGGTCTGCTTGCCACCAAGGCGGCGCTGGAGCGCGGCCCTTTGGGCAAGACGCTGGTGGAGCTGCTCTATCTGCGTGTGTCGCAGATCAACGGTTGCGCGTTCTGCCTGGAGAAACACAGCCAGTCACTGCGTGAGGAGGGCGTGCCGCAGCTTAAATTGGACAGCCTGGCCGGTTGGCGAGTGAGCCGGCATTTCGATGCCCGCGAGCAGGCGGCGTTGGCCTGGGCCGAGTCGCTGAGCGACATCGCCAGCAGCCACGCTGCCGATACAGATTATCTGCCGCTGGAGGCGCATTTCTCGCCCAGGGAAATTTCCGATCTGACCATCGCCGTGGCCCTGATGAGCGGGCTCAATCGTCTGGCCATCGGCATGCGCCTCTGATCACGGAGTTGCTGCGATCACCCCGAAGCCGCGCGCCATCAGCGTGGCCAGCAGCGGGATTACCAGCAACAGCAGCAGCTCGATACGAATGCTCCAGGTCACCAGGCGTACCTGCCGAGCGCTTGGCTCGGGCACCCGGCCGGCTTTCACCGTGCTACGCCATTTGATGAACACCACGGTGGGCAGGATCGACAGCAGGCCGACCAGCACGAACAGTCCGAGCTTGGCGTGGAACAGGCTGTTGCCCATGTAGTAGGCCGCGCCCTTGCCGAACCACAGCACGCGGGCGATACCGGTGAGCAGTACCAGGCCGGCGCAGAGGCCGTAGGCCAGGTCGGTGGTCATCAGGCTGCGTGCCCGGGACAGATCCAGCGGCGCCTTGAACAGCACGTGTTCGATGCTCAGCAGGGCGAACAGGGCGAAGATCGACAGGTAGTGCAGGTAAGCGACGAATGCGGCAGTCATGTGAATTTCCTTCAGTGAGCACTGGGGGCGAGTTCACTGCGGTTGCGACCGCCACGCTTGGCTCGGTACAACGCCTGGTCGGCTCGTTTGAGCCCGTCCACGGCGTTCTCGCCGGGGCCCAGCAGCGTACAGCCGAGGCTGGTGGTCTGCTGCAGTTCGGCATTTTCCAGCTGCATCGGCTGGCTGGCGATGGCCAGGCGGATGCGCTCGGCAATCTGCAGTAGCTCCTGCTCATCGTGCACCTGGCAGAGGATGACGAACTCCTCGCCGCCGTTGCGTGTGACCACATCCTGAGGGCGTACCGCTGCGCTCATGCGTCGTGCGCTTTCCCACAGCACGTGGTCGCCACCGTCGTGGCCGTGGGTGTCGTTGACCTGCTTGAAGTGATCCAGGTCGCAGTAGATCAGGCCCAGGCGCAGTTGATGGCGCTCGGCTGCGGCTTGCTCCAGGGGCAGAAAATGCAGCAGCCCGGCGCGGTTCCAGAGTTGGGTCAGCGCATCGAGCATGCCCTTGCGCTGTTCACGGCTGAGGGCATCACGCAGGTCACTGGCCTGCTGCGAGCAATGCTGCAGGTGCAGGTAGTTTTCAGTGAGGTAGGCCAGATCGCGTAGCTTGAAGCGATCCTGGTGGCCGAACTGGCGCGGCTTCGGGTCTGCCACGCACAGGGTACCCAGCGGCATGCCGTTGACGTCGCGTAGCGGCCAGCCGGCATAGAAGCGTACATCAGGGGTGTTGAGTGCCAGCTCGGTGCCGGCGAAACGCTGGTCTATCTGACTGTCTTCGACGATCAGCGGCTCGTCATGCAGAACCACGTGTGAGCAGTACGACAGGCTGCGCGCCGTCTCTGCTACGTCCAGCCCCTGGCGACTCTTGAACCATTGACGGTCACGGTCGACCAGCGTGACCAGCGCCAGTTTCACCTGGAACAGGTCATGGGCCAGTCGGGTCAGGGTATCGAGATAGGGGTCGGCAGGTGTGTCGAGCAGTTCCAGGCGATCCAGGGCTTGCTGACGCTCGGCTTCATTCGGCGGGATTGGCACGCTGAGCATGGGGCGATCTCTCCTTAAGCTGGGGAAGGGAACCACAGGTCGCGACGGCTCAATTGCCAAGCATAGCCAGCCAATACCAGGCTGCGCAGCCCCATGAATGCCAGAAATGCCAACCACAGCCCGTGGTTGCCCAGGCTTTGCAGCCACCAGCCCAGCGGCAGCGTCACCACCAGGGCGATGAGCATGGCGTCGCGCATTTCCCGGGCACGTGTTGCGCCGATGAACAGGCCATCGAGCAGGTAGCTCCACACTGCCAGCAGAGGCAGCAGCGCCAGGTAGGGCAGGAAGTTCAGGGCCAGTTCGCGGACTTCGGCAATGTTCGTGAGCAGGCTGACGAACCAGTGCCCGCCGAGCAGGAAGAACAGCGCGAAGCCTGCACTGGCCAGCAGCGACCAGGTGCCGGCCACCAATAACGAGCGGCGCAGCGCATCGCGGTCACGCGCTCCCAGCGCATGGCCGCACAGGGCTTCGACGGCATGCGCCAGACCGTCCAGGGCATAGGCTGTCAACGTCAGACCATTGAGCAGCAGGGCATTGGCCGCCACCGTGGCATCACCCAGGCGCGTGCCTTGCACGGTGATCAGGAAGAACACCAGCTGCAGCGCCAGGGTGCGGATGAAGATGTCGCGGTTGACTGCCAGCAACGGGCGCCAGTTGCTCCAGCGTTTCAGCGCGCTGTGATCGAGGTGGCCGGGATAGTGCTGCAGCGCGCCACGGGCCAGCCACACGCCGACCAGGGCGCCGCTCCATTCGGCAATCACCGAAGCCCAGGCCGCGCCGGCCACGCCCCATTCCAGACCGAGCACGAACAGCAGGTCCAGCGACACGTTGATCAGATTGGCAGTGAGCAGAATGGCCAGAGGGCCACGAGCGCTTTGCGTGCCCAGCAGCCAGCCGATCAGTGCATAGGTCGCCAGGCTGGCGGGCAGGCCGAACAGGCGAATCTGGAAGTATTGGCGCGCCAATTGGTCCAGTTCTGCCGATGGCTGCATCAGACTCAGCGCTGCGCTGCTGAAGGGTAACGCCAGCAAACCGAGGAGCAAGGCCAGGAACACGCCCAGGCCGAGCCCCTGCACCAGTACCTGACGCAACGCTCCGCCGTCCCCGCGGCCGGCGGCCTGTGCGGCGAAACCGGTGCTGCCCATGCGCAGAAACCCCATCGCCCAGGTCAGCAGGGTATAGAGGCTGCCTCCGACCGCGACCGCAGCAAGCTGGTGAGCATGCGGCAGGTGACCGACCACGGCGGTATCGACCAGCGCCACCATGGGCACCGAGAGGTTGGAGAGAATCATCGGTGCAGCCAGCGCCCAGACCTTGCGTTGGGTCGGGGTGTGGCGCCAGGCATCGAGCAGGGCGGACATGGGCGGCTCCGGCAAAACGCCGATTATAGGCACAGCCCCGGTGTGCTCGCACATTGCCCCAGGAGTGTGAGTGGCTTGGCGAATTCGTCGGGATGACTCGTCGCCGTGAGGGCGCCTCGGCTATAGTTGTCGGCCTCTGCGCCCCCCTGATTCTGGAGCCCGCAATGCCGAACAAAGGACTGCTTCTGGCCTTGGCGCTGACCCTGCTCAGCGCCTGTGATTCCTCTGAACCCCCAGCCACGGTGACCCCGGGTACCCCTGCTGCGCAACAGCCGCAGGCGCCTGCCCCCGCGGTCGACCGCGAGGCGCTGGCCGAGCGCTACGCCGGGCGCGAGCTGGAGGTGGTCGACGTCTCCGAAGTGCAGCTCGATGGTGCCAGTGCGCTGTCGGTGACCTTCTCCATTCCTCTGGACCCCGACCAGCCCTTCGCCGAACGCCTGCATCTGGTCGATAGCGTCTCTGGCAAGGTCGATGGCGCCTGGGAACTGACCGACAACCTCAGCGAGCTGCGCCTGCGCCACCTGGAGCCGCAGCGCAAACTGGTGCTGACCATCGATGCCGGCCTCAAGTCGATCAATGGTGGCAAGCTCGCCGCCGAGCATGTCAGCCGCTTCGAGACTCGCGACCTGCAGGCCAGTGTCGGTTTCGCCAGCCGTGGCTCGCTGCTGCCGACCCGTCTGGCCGAAGGCCTGCCGGTGATCGCCCTGAACGTCGACAAGGTCAATGTCGAGTTCTTCCGCATCAAGCCCGAGGCGCTGCCGAACTTCCTCTCGCGCTGGGGCCGCGCCAGCAATCTGGATACCTGGGAGGCGCGCGAGCTGCTGCCGATGGCCGAGCTGGTCTATGGCGGCCGCTTCGACCTCAACCCGGCGCGCAACACCCGCGAGACCCTGCTGCTGCCCATCGCCGGCCTGGAGCCGTTCAAGCAGCCTGGCGTCTATCTGGCCGTGATGCGTGAGGCTGGCAGTTACAGCTATTCGCAGCCGGCAACGCTGTTTTCCCTGAGCGATATCGGCCTCTCCGCCCATCGCTATCGTGACCGCCTGGATGTGTTCACCCAGGCGCTGGAAGGCGGTAAGGCGCAGTCCGGGGTGCAGCTGGAACTGCTCGACGGCGACGGTGCGCTGCTTGCCGAGGGCAAGACCGACTCGGCGGGCCATGCGCAGTTGCCGCTGCCGGCCAAGGCCCAGGTGCTGCTGGCCAAGCAGGACGAGCAGACCAGCCTGCTGCGCCTGAATACGCCTGCGCTTGATCTGGCCGAGTTCGACATCACCGGCCCGACAGCGCATGCCCTGCAGTTCTTCGTGTTCGGCCCGCGTGATCTCTATCGTCCCGGCGAGACCGTGCTGCTCAATGGCTTGTTGCGTGATGCCGACGGCAGTCCGGTCAAGGCTCAGCCGGTGAGCGTCGAGGTGCGCCGTCCGGACGAGCAGATCAGCCGCAAGTTCGTCTGGAATGCCGGCGATGATGGTCTCTACCAGTACCAGTTGCCGTTGGCCGAGGAGGCACCGACCGGCCGCTGGCAGTTGTTGCTGGACCTGGGCGATGGCAGCCCGCAGCTCTATGAATTCCTCGTCGAGGACTTCCTGCCCGAGCGCATGGCCCTGGAGCTCAAAGGCCAGGACCAGCCCTACGCGCCGGGCGACAGCGCCGAATTCGCGGTGACCGGGCGTTACCTCTACGGCGCGCCAGCGGCCGGTAATCGCCTGACCGGGCAGCTCTACGTGCGTCCGCTGCGTGAGGCGGTGGCGAGCTTGCCGGGCTATCAGTTCGGCGACGTCACCGAAGCCGACCTGAGCCAGGATCAGGAGCTCGACGAGCAGAATCTCGATGACCAGGGGCGCGCCGTGCTGCGCCCGGAAAACCGCTGGGGTGACGCCAAGTCGCCGCTGCGTCTGATCCTCCAGGCCAGCCTGCAGGAGTCCGGTGGCCGCCCGATCACCCGCCGCATCGTCCAGCCTGTATGGCCGGCCGAGCGCCTGCCCGGCCTGCGTGGCCTGTTCGACGGCGAGGAAGTCGACGCCGACAGCCTGGCCGAATTCGAAATCCTGGTGGCCGACGCCGCCGGCAACAAGCTGGCAGCCGACAACCTCAACGTGCGCCTGGTGCGCGAACGCCGCGACTATTTCTGGAGCTTCTCCGACGGTGAAGGCTGGCGTCACAACTACAACGAGAAATTCCTCACTCTCAGCGACGAGCCGCTGAAGGTCGCCGCGGGCGGCACCGCCAAGGTCAGCTTCCCGGTGGAGTGGGGCCCGTATCGGGTCGAGGTGGTGGACAACCAGACCGGTCTGGTCAGCAGCCTGCGTTTCTGGGCCGGCTACCGCTGGCAGGACAACGCCGATGGCGGTGCAGTGCGCCCGGATCAGGTCAAGCTGGCGCTGGATAAACCCGCCTATGCCGCTGGCGACGTGGCCAAGATCACCGTCACCCCGCCGGCTGCCGGCAATGGCTACCTGCTGGTCGAGTCCAGCGACGGGCCGCTGTGGTGGGAGGAAATCAGCGTGCCGGCCGAAGGCAAGACCTTCGAGCTACCCATCGACAAGAAATGGGCGCGCCACGACCTCTACCTCAGCGCCCTGGTGGTGCGTCCCGGTGAGCGCAAGGCGCAGGTCACTCCGAAACGCGCGGTCGGCCTGCTGCACCTGCCGCTGGAACGCGCCCCGCGCAAGCTGGCGGTGAGCCTGGAGGCGCCCGAGAAGATGCGGCCCAAGCAGCCGCTGAAGGTCAAGGTCAGCGCACGCAATGCCGACGGCAGCATCCCTGACAAGGTGCATGTACTGGTCGCCGCGGTGGACGTGGGCATCCTCAATATCACCAGTTATGCCACGCCCGATCCTTTCGCCAACTTCTTCGGGCGCAAGGCCTATGGCGCTGACCAGCTGGATATCTACGGCCAACTGATCGAAGCCCAGGGGCGTGTCGCCAGCCTGGCCTTCGGTGGTGATGCCGGCCTTGCCGCCGGTGGCAAACGCCCGGATACCAGTGTGCTGATCGTCGCCCTGCAGAGCGATGCGCTGAAACTGAACGACAAGGGCGAGGGCGAAGTCAGCCTGGACATTCCCGACTTCAACGGCGAGCTGCGACTGATGGCCCAGGCCTGGACCGACGAACGCTTCGGCATGGCCGAGGCCAAGACGGTGGTCGCTGCGCCGCTGATCGCCGAACTGTCGATGCCGCGTTTCCTTGCCGGTGGTGACGAAACCACCCTGGCGCTGGACCTGACCAACCTGTCCGGTGCCGAGCAGCAGCTCGACGTGCAGGTCAGTGTGGAAGGCCAACTGCGTCTGCTCAACCAGGGTGAGGCGCCGATCCGTCTGAACGACGGCCAGCGCACCACACTGCGGATTCCGGTGCGCGCCGAAGGTGGCCTGGGGCAGGGGCGTATCCACGTCGAGGTGCAGGGGCTGGCGCTGCCGAACGAGACGCTGGGTGACTTCAGCCGCGAGTGGACGCTGGGCATCCGTCCGGCCTATCCGGCGCAGCTGCAGCACTTCCGTGCAGTGCTGGGGGAGGGCGAGCCCTGGACCATGCCGGCCGGAACCTTGAACCAGTTCGAGCCTGCCGGGCTGGAAGCTGTGCTGGCGCTGTCGAGCCGGCCGCCGCTGAACCTCGGGGAGCAGGTTCGTGCCCTCAAGGCGTACCCCTACGGCTGTCTGGAGCAGACCACCAGTGGCCTGTACCCGTCGCTCTACGCCGATGCTGCGAGTCTCAAGCGTCTTGGCCTGGAGGGTGAGCCGGACGAGCAGCGACGCAAGAGCATCGAGTTGGGCATCGAGCGCCTGCTCGGCATGCAGCGGCATAACGGCAGCTTCGGCCTATGGAGTGCCGAGAGTGAAGAGGAGTACTGGCTCACAGCTTATGTCACCGACTTCCTCCTGCGCGCTCGCGAGCAGGGTTTCGGCGTGCCACCGGAGGCGCTGAAGAAGGCCAATGATCGCCTGCTGCGCTACCTGCAGCAGAGCAGCCTGATCGAGGCCAGTTACAGCCAGGACTTCGCCCACACCCGCTTCGCCGTACAGGCTTACGCCGGCTACGTTCTGGCGCGCAGCCAGCAGGCGCCGCTGGGCGCGCTGCGCAGCCTGTTCGACCGTCGCAACGAGGCTCGCTCCGGTCTGCCGCTGGTGCAACTGGCCGCTGCGCTGAAGCTGATGGGCGATGCGCCGCGTGCCGATCAGGCGCTGAACCAGGGGCTGATCCAGCAGCGCGATGGCGAGCGCTGGATGGCCGACTACGGCAGCCCGCTGCGTGATCAGGCGCTGATTCTCGCCTTGCTGGAAGAGCACGACCTGGCTGCCGGCCAGCGTGAGCAGCGGCTGTTCAACCTGGCCGATGAGCTGGCCGGTCAGCGCTGGTTGTCGACCCAGGAGCGCAACTCGCTGTTCCTCGCCGGTCGCGGCATTCTCGGCAAGCCGGAGCAGGCGTGGAGCGCTGCGCTTGCCAGCGGCGCCTTCCAGTTCGAACTGAGCAACCAGCAGCCCGGCATCAAGCTGGAGCGTGCCGAACTGGCCGAGCCGTTGAGCGTGAGTAACGCCGGCAGTACCAAGCTGTACCAGCAGCTGACGCTGTCCGGTTATCCGAGCCAGGCGCCACGCGCCGGTGGCGAGAACCTGAGCATCGAGCGCGAGTATCTCGGCATGGATGGCCGTCCGCTTGATCTGCAGCGCCTCGATAGTGGCGAGCTGGTGCTGGTGCACCTGGCCGTGCGGGCCAGCCAGCGCGTACCGGATGCCCTGGTGGTGGACCTGCTGCCGGCCGGCCTGGAGCTGGAGAACCAGAATCTGGCGCAGAGCGCGGCGAGCCTCGATGACGCCGGTAGCAACGTCAAGGAGTGGCGCCAGTCGATGCAGAACGCGCGGATCAAGCACCAGGAGTACCGTGGCGATCGCTACGTGGCAGCGGTGGACGTGGATGATTACGGCACTACCCATCTGCTCTACCTGGCCCGCGCAGTGACGCCTGGCAGCTACCGGGTGCCGCCACCGCAGGTGGAGTCCATGTACCGGCCGAGCTGGCAGGCGCTGGGTAGTGCGCCGTCATCGTTGGTGGTTAGGGGGCGTTAAAAGCGACCCCGGATTGCATCCGGGCTACAGATCGCGTAGCCCGGATGCAATCCGGGGATTTTCGAGCACAAGGAGGTGCCGAATGGTGAGATACCGCAGAGCCAAGGTAGCCGGCGGCTGTTATTTCTTGACGCTGGCTCTGCAAGACAGACGTAGTGATCTGCTGTTCAAAAGCGCGGCGCTTTTACGTCGATGTTTGCAGAACACACAGGTTCGATTGCACTGTCGAGTACCTGCGTTGGTGGTGCTGCCAGATCACCTGCACATGCTTATGGTGCTACCACCTGATGACGCCGATTTCTCTGCGCGAATCCGTATGCTCAAGGCCTCGTTCGTGGGAGCACTACGCCAGCAGGTTGGCAGCGAAGTGCGTACCAACGCCAAAGGTGAGGCCAACATCTGGCAGCGACGATTCTGGGAGCATCTGATTCGTGACGAGCAGGATTACTGCCATCATGTGGACTACATCCATATCAATCCGCTCAAGCATGGCCTGGTCACTCGCGTGCGCGATTGGCCGTTTTCCAGCTTTCATCATTATGTGCGTCAAGGTTTGCTACCCATCGACTGGGCCGGCGGAGCAGACGTCGAGATCGAAGATGCTGGTGAATGAGGTGTTCCCCGGATTGCATCCGGGCTACGCGGGATCTGTAGCCCGGATGCAATCCGGGAGGTTGTGCTGACCATGCGACTCAAGCGCCTACGTCGCTGGCTTATCGTCGCTTGCGTACCCTTAGCCCTGCTCTGGCTAGCCGACCGCGTGTTCCCGCTGCCCCTGCCCGAAGACGACCTCGCCCGCGTGGTGCTGGCCGAGGACGGCACGCCGCTGTGGCGTTTTGCCGACCGTGACGGTGTGTGGCGCTACCCGGTGACGCCGGACGAAGTGTCGCCCTATTACCTCGAAGCATTGCTGACCTATGAGGATCGCTGGTTTCGCCAGCACCCTGGGGTGAACCCGCTGGCGCTGGGGCGCGCGGCCTGGCAGAACCTTACCGGCGGACGCGTGGTTTCCGGTGGGAGCACGCTGTCGATGCAGGTGGCGCGGCTGCTCGATCCGCATGGCCGTGACCTGCCCGGTAAGCTCAAGCAGCTATGGCGCACCGCGCAGCTGGAGTGGCATCTGTCCAAGGACGAAATCCTCACCCTGTATCTGAATCGCGCGCCCTTCGGTGGCACCTTGCAGGGCGTGGCCGCCGCCAGCTGGAGTTATCTGGGCAAGCCACCAAGCCAGCTCACCCGCGCCGATGCCGCGCTGCTCGCGGTGCTGCCACAGGCACCCAGCCGCTTGCGCCCGGATCGCCATCCCGAGCGCGCCCAGGCGGCGCGTGACAAGGTGCTCAGGCGTCTGGGCGAGTTCCAGGTGTGGCCGCAGGCCCAGGTGGACGAGGCTCTGGAAGAGCCGGTATTCCTCGCTCCGCGCCGCGAGCCGAGCCTGGCGCCTTTGCTGGCGCGGCGACTGAACCGCGCCGGCAGTCCGCCGCTGATTCGCACCACCCTCGATGCCGCTTTGCAGCAGCGTCTGGAGGACCTGCTGCTGGGCTGGCGCGCACGCCTGCCGGAGCGCACCTCGGCGGCGATTCTGGTGGTCGAGCACGAGAGCATGGCGGTACGTGCCTATCTCGGATCGGTGGATATCGGCGACACCTCGCGTTTTGGCCACGTTGACATGGTTCGCGCCCTGCGTTCGCCCGGTTCGACACTCAAGCCCTTTCTCTACGGCATGGCGCTGGATAGCGGGCTGATCCACTCCGAATCGCTGCTGCAGGACGTGCCGCGACATTACGGCGACTACCGCCCCGGCAATTTCGCCGCCGGCTTCATCGGCCCGGTGTCGGCCAGTGAAGCTTTGGCTACCTCACTCAATCTGCCTGCCGTGCAGTTGTTGGAGGCATACGGGCCGAAGCGCTTCGCCGGCGAGCTGCGTAGCGCAGGGTTGCCGATTCGTCTGCCGGCGCTGGCCGAGCCAAACCTGGCGCTGATCCTTGGTGGCGGTGGCTCGCGGCTGGAGTCGCTGGTGGCCGGTTACAGTGCTTTTGCCCGCAGCGGTATGGCAGCCCGGCCACGCCTGCAGCCAGACGATGAACTACGCGAGCGCCGTCTGTTGTCGCCTGGTTCGGCCTGGATCATCCGACGCATCCTCAGCGGCCAGGCGCGACCGGATCGCGACCCGCGCGCACAGCTGGCGCAGCGTCCGACCCTGGCCTGGAAGACCGGCACCAGCTACGGCTTTCGCGACGCCTGGGCCATCGGGGTCGGTCCGCGTCATCTGATCGGCATCTGGATCGGCCGACCGGACGGTACGCCGGTGCCCGGCCAGTTCGGTCTGGCCTCGGCCGCGCCACTGCTGCTGCAGGTGCATGATCTGCTGGTCAATCGCGACAGTCAGCGTGGCATCGCGGCGCCGGTCGATACGCAGCCGGCCGAGGTGGGCGTGGCCGCCATCTGCTGGCCGCTGGGGCAGCCGATGAGCAGGGATGATCCCAACTGCCGGCGCCTGCGCTTCGCCTGGACGCTGGAGGGCACCACGCCACCGACCTTGCAGGCCGCCGATCAGCCGCTGGGCAGTGGCCTGCGCGAACGTTATTGGGTCAATACCGAGGGGCATCGTGTCGGGCCGGCCTGCGCAGGCGCCGAGGCGCGCGAGCTGGTGTTGTGGCCTGCTCCGCTGGAGCCCTGGTTGCCCCGTCGGGAACGGCGTGCCGCGCGCTTGCCGGGTATCGATCCGAGCTGTCCACCGCCAAGCAGCAGCCAGGTAGCGCCGCTTTCCATCGTTGGCGTACGCGATGGTGATCGTCTGCGCCGGCCGCAGGGCAATCACGAGCCGCTGCGCCTCAGCCTGTCGGCACTGGGTGGCAATGGCCGGCGCTGGTGGTTCCTCGATGGTCAGCCACTGGGTGACAGCGCCCAGGATGCGTCCTTCAACCATGCCTTCGACAGCGGCAGGCACCAGCTCAGTGTGCTCGACGAAGGCGGCCAGACCGCTCGTCTGGAATTCAGCATAGGGCCTTGAGTCGATCGGCCTGTCAGCCTGCAGGCGCCGGCTGCTCTGGCCTGGACCCTGGCCTGCGCCGTTAAGGATCGCGGCTGGTGTGGATAAAGCTTGGCAGTGGAGCGCCGATATGAAATCTGTCGGTAACCGGATTGCAATTTGTGTACATTTTTGTATCCAATTGCTCGGCCAAACTCCAACCACCACCGGGAGAAGCCCCATGCGCCTCTGGCAACGCAGTATTCAGTGGCAATTGATCCTCAGCATGGGCGCGGCCCTGCTGGCCAGCATTCTCATCGTCGTCGGCATCTATTCCGCGGTGGTCGATCGCCTGACCGAGCGCTACCTGATCGAGGAGGCGCTGCCGGCGCGGGTGCTGGCGATCCGTAACGACCTGGAGCGGGTGCTGACTGCGCCGATCACCGCCAACGCCTCGATTGCCGAGAACAGCCTGGTTCAGGACTGGCTCGTCGCAGGCGAGGACGCCGCTCGGCGTGACGAGTTCGCCCGTTATCTCGAAGGCGTGCGTGCGCAGCAGAACGCCATGACGACCTCCATCGTTGCCCTGGCCAGCGGCAACTACACCACTGGCGAAGGGTTGATGCGCACGCTTGACCGCAGCCAGGCGGAGAACCAGTGGTTCTATCGACTGGTCGACAGTGACCGGGATCGCGTGCTGGAAATCGACATCGACAAGACCACCCGGCTGCCTACGCTGTTCATCAACCAGCGCATCAAGCGTGGCGGCAAGACCCTCGGCGTTGCTGGCCTGGGTTATGACCTCGCGGACATGTCGAAGATGATCAGCGAGTTCCGCTTCGGCGAGCGAGGCCAGGTTTTCCTGATCGATAGCCAGGGCAACGTCAAGGTCCACCCGCATTCGCAACTGAGCGGTAGCGGTAAGCTCGGCGAGCTGTTCGGGGCCGACGCCAGCCGCCAGGTGCTCGCTGGTGACAGTCGTGCGGTGCGCTTCGAGCGTGATGGCGAGACCTTTCTCGCCGTTGCGCAGAAGTTCGCCAGCATCGATTGGCTCCTGGTCAGCGAAGTGCCGGAGGCCGAAGTCTACGCCGAAGCACGTCAGGCGCTGCTGCTGACCAGCCTGATTGGCGTGGCTGTAGCGCTGCTGTTCCTCGGTCTGGTGGTATTGCTGGCGCGTGGCCTGGTGCGGCCGATCCGCCAAGTAACGCAGGCACTGGTGGAAATCGGCGGCGGTGGTGGCGACCTGACGCGCCGTCTCGATGAATCGCGGGCTGATGAACTGGGTGACCTGGCTCGAGGCTTCAACCGTTTTCTCGCCAGCCAGCGCGACCTGATCGGCGATGTGCTGGCCACCAGCGAGCGGCTGCGCACGGCAGTCGGTCAGGTGGCACGGGTGGTGGAGAACACTGCCGGACGCGCCGTGCAGCAGCAGGAAATGACCGACATGGTGGCCACCGCCGTGCACGAGATGGGCCTGACCGTACAGGAGATCGCGCGCAACGCCAGCAATGCTGCGCAGTCCTCGCACAGCGCCCGAGAAGAAGCGCAGAGCGCGCGTCAGGTGGTCGGGCAGTCCATTGCCCATATCGAGCGGATGTCTGCCGATATTGGTAGCGCCGCGGGTGCGGTAAGCGAATTGGCCGAGCAGGTTGCGTCCATCGATCAGGTGCTGGCGGTGATTCGCGGCATCTCGGAACAGACCAATCTGCTGGCGCTGAACGCCGCCATCGAGGCGGCGCGGGCTGGAGAGATGGGCCGAGGGTTTGCCGTGGTGGCCGATGAGGTCCGTACGCTGGCCAGTCGCACCCAGGCCTCGACCGATGAGATCCAGCAGATGATTCAGCGTCTCAAGCAGGGTGCGGAAACGGCGGTCAGCTCGATGCATGCCGGCCAGTCGGCCACCAGTACCGGTGTCGAATCCAGTCAGCGCACGGGGCAGTCACTCGGCGCGATCACCTCGCAGGTCGAGCGCATCAGCGATATGAATACCCAGGTGGCTGCGGCGACCGAAGAGCAAAGTTCGGTGACCGAAGAGATCAACCGCAACGTGCAGGGCATCGCCGACCTGGCGCACGCGACAGCCGGCGAGGTGCGCGCCTGCCGTGAGGATTGCCAGACACTGAGTCGCCTGGCTGACGATCTCGCCGGGCAAATGGGCAAGTTCCGTCTGTAGTGAGTCGTGATGGTTTCGTCGGGTGTGCCGTGCGCGGCGCTTTTCGTCGCGAGGTCAACGGGGCGCGCAGCCAGGCGACCCGCGACCCCCCAACCTGAATTCGCGCGTGATCCTGAGGCAGGCGCGCTTCAGTGATCGGCCGCGACCAGGCGGTTGCGACCTTCGCGCTTGGCCCGATACAGCGCGCCGTCGACACGCTTGAAGAAGGCATCGGCGTCGCCATCGTGACGGCTGCTGAAACAGCCGACACCCAGGCTGGTGGTCAACGTCAGGCGCTGGCCAGCCAGCAGCAGGCCTTCGGCCTCCAGCTCCTGGCGAAAGTGCTCGGCCAGGTCCCAGGCCTGGGCTAGTGTGGTGCCCGGCAACAGTACGCCGAACTCCTCGCCGCCGAGACGCAGCAACGCATCGGCATCGCGGCGAAACACCTTGCGCATGCGCTCGGCGAAGGCACTCAGGCAGGCATCGCCACCGGCATGGCCGTGTTCATCGTTAACCTTCTTGAAGAAGTCGATATCCATCAGCACCAGCGATAGCGGCTCGCCCTGGCGCACCGCATTGGCCACCAGGCTGGGGAACAGGTTGTTGAACTGATAGCGGTTGCCCAGCTGGGTCAGGCTGTCGGTGCGGCTGAGCAGGTCGAGCTGGCTCTGCTGCTCCAGCAGTTTCAGCTCCAGGTCGAGCGTGGCGCGGTATTCACGATGATTGCGGCCGAGCACCAGGATCAGGTAGCTGAGGTAGAAGATCAGGGTGATCAGCACCGTGTGTTTTTGCTGCCAGTTCAGTGCCATCACGGTAAGGCCCGGCAGGTAGAGCAGGACCAGGGCCAGCAGCGCTCGGCCACGGCGCATGGCGAAATTGAAAGTCATCGCCGTGGCGAAGGCCACCGTCGCCAGGGTGGCGATCATTTCCGAGTCGTTGTAGGCGTCGCTGTACACCGCCAGCGCATGGGCCTGGCCCCAACACAGCGAGGTCAGGATGATCAGACCCCAGTGACGATCCAGCCAACGCTGCAGTTGCTCGGGGCTCTCCAGGCCATCGGGCCGGTGCAGCAGGCGTGCCGCCAGAAGTGCGCCGAACAGCGTACACCCCAGCACGCCACTGAGAACGAGCTCTCCCGGCTTTGCGCTGAAGACCCAGGTCAGCAGCCAGGCGAGCAGGTAGAAGATGCCACCCAGGCGCGTGCGGATGCGGGTGTCATCCACTTCGCGCCATAGGGCGAAGGTATTGGGTTGGCGCGGTACTTCGGCGTCGGTCATGGTCGTTAGCCTGCTGTCGCTGGTGTTCAGCATCCAGGCTGTTGGGGCGACGTCAAAGCTTCTCCGAAACTTTTGTGATCACAGTCAGGAGCTGAGCATAGCGCTTTTTCCTGCAACGTAGGATGTCCAATTGCCAGTACTCTTTCGCCGTTCGTCTTTCTCGGCCTCACCCGTGTCGCGACGAGCTGTCTGGCGAACCTGACGTGATGGTCTAGGCTTGATAACGATTCGCTCGGCAACGCACCGGGCGTCAGCCTGATTTGGGAGACCCACGATGGACATGAACCGTCGACAGTTCTTCAAGGTCTGCGGCGTAGGCCTTGGAGCATCGAGCCTGGCGGCTCTGGGCGTCGCACCCCCGGAAGCCTTCGCCGACCAGGTGCGGCACTTCAAGTTGAGCCGCACCACCGAAACCCGCAACACCTGCCCCTACTGCTCCGTCGGCTGCGGCCTGATTCTCTACAGCCAGGGCGATGCAGCGAAGAATGTGGCGCAGAACATCATCCATATCGAGGGCGACGCCGACCATCCGGTCAACCGCGGTACCCTCTGCCCCAAAGGCGCCGGCTTGCTGGACTTCGTCCACAGCCCCAACCGCCTGAAATACCCGGAAGTACGCGAAGCCGGCTCCAATGAGTGGAAGCGTATCGACTGGGACGAAGCGCTGGATCGCATCGCCCGGCACGTGAAGGCCGACCGCGACGCCAATTTCATCGAGAAGAACGAACAGGGCCAGACGGTCAATCGTTGGCTGAGTTCGGGCTTCCTGGCCGCCTCGGCGTCGAGCAATGAGGCTGGCTACATCACCCACAAGGTGGTGCGTTCCCTTGGCATGCTGGGGTTCGATAACCAGGCACGTGTCTGACATGGCCCGACGGTGGCAAGTCTTGCCCCGACGTTTGGCCGTGGAGCCATGACCAACCACTGGACCGACATCAAGAATGCCGATCTGGTGCTGATCATGGGCGGCAACGCCGCCGAGGCCCACCCCTGTGGCTTCAAGTGGGTGACCGAAGCCAAGGCGCACAACAAGGCCAGGTTGGTGGTGGTCGATCCGCGCTTCACCCGTTCGGCCTCCGTGGCTGACCTCTATGCGCCGATTCGCACCGGCACCGATATCGCCTTCCTAGGTGGGCTGATCAACTACCTGCTGGAAAATGACAAGATCCAGCACGAGTACGTACGCAACTACACCGACGTCAGCTTCGTGGTGCGCGAGGACTATGCCTTCGAAGACGGCATGTTCAGTGGCTACAACGCCGAGATGCGGCGCTACGACAAGACCAGTTGGGGCTACGAGATCGGTGAAGACGGCTATGCCGTGGTCGATCCGACGCTGAGCCATCCACGCTGCGTGTTCAACCTGTTGAAGAAGCACTACAGCCGTTACACGCCTGACCTGGTCAGCAGCATTTGCGGCACGCCCAAGGCGCAGATGCTGCAGGTGTGGGAAACCATCGCCGAGTGCTCGGCGCCGGGCAAGGTCATGACCATCATGTACGCCCTGGGCTGGACGCAGCACTCGGTGGGGTCGCAGATGATACGCACCGGCGCCATGCTTCAGTTGCTGCTGGGCAACATCGGTATGCCGGGTGGCGGGATGAACGCCCTGCGTGGTCACTCCAACATCCAGGGGCTGACCGACCTCGGCCTGCTCTCCAATCTATTGCCGGGCTACCTCAGCCTGGCGTTGGACGCCGAGCAGGATTATGCCGCCTACATCGCCAGGCGCGCGCCCAAACCGCTGCGGCCGGGGCAGTTGTCCTACTGGCAGAACTACGAGAAGTTCCACGTCAGCCTGATGAAGGCCTGGTACGGCAAGAACGCCACGGCGGAGAACAACTGGGGCTTCGACTGGCTGCCCAAGCTGGATGTGCCCGGCTACGACGTGCTCAAGGTCTTCGACATGATGTACGAGGGCAAGGTCAACGGTTACTTCTGCCAGGGTTTCAATCCTATCGCCTCGTTCCCCGACAAGGCCAAGGTCAGCGCTGCGCTGGCCAAGCTCAAGTACCTGGTGATCATGGACCCGCTGGCCACCGAGACTTCGGAGTTCTGGCGCAATGCCGGCGAGTTCAACGACGTCGACACCGCCAGCATCCAGACCGAGGTGTTTCGCCTGCCCACCACCTGCTTCGCCGAGGAGGATGGCTCGCTGGTCAACAGCGGACGCTGGCTGCAGTGGCACTGGAAGGGCGCCGAACCACCCGGCCAGGCGCGCACCGATATCGCCATCATGGCCGGGCTGTTCCATCGTCTGCGCCAGGCCTATGCCACCGAGGGCGGTGCCTTCCCCGATCCGATCCTCAACCTCGACTGGCCGTATCTGAAACCAGACGAGCCAGGACCGGACGAGATTGCCCGCGAGTTCAACGGCAAGGCCCTTGAAGACCTCTATGACCCGGCCACCGGAGCGCTGCAGGCCAAGGCCGGCGAGCAGCTCAGCGGTTTCGGCCTGCTGCGCGCGGACGGTTCCACCGCCAGTGGCTGCTGGATCTTCTGTGGCTCGTGGACGGCGCAGGGTAACCAGATGGCGCGGCGTGACAACGCCGATCCCTACGCCATGGGCCAGACCCTTGGCTGGGCCTGGTCCTGGCCGGCCAACCGACGCATTCTCTACAACCGTGCCTCGGCCGACCCCAGCGGCAAGCCATGGGACGTGGAGAAGAAGCGCCTGGTGTGGTGGAACGGCAAGGCCTGGGGCGGCACCGATGTGCCCGACTTCAAGGCCGACTCGTCGCCTGCCGATGGCATGAATCCGTTCATCATGAACCCCGAAGGGGTGGCGCGTCTGTTCGCCGTGGACAAGATGGCAGAGGGGCCATTCCCCGAGCACTACGAGCCGTTCGAGACGCCGATCGGGCGCAACCCGATGCACCCGGACAACGCGCTGGCCATCAGCAACCCGGCGGCGCGGGTGTTCAAGGCCGATATGGAGATGCTGGGCAAGGCGGACGCCTTCCCCTATGCAGCCACCACTTACCGCCTGACCGAGCACTTCCACTTCTGGACCAAACACTGTCGGCTCAACGCCATTACCCAGCCCGAGCAGTTCGTCGAAATCGGCGAGGCGCTGGCCAGGGAACTGGGCATCGCCGCCGGCGAGCGGGTCAAGGTGTCGTCCAACCGTGGCTACATCAAGGCGGTGGCGGTGGTGACCAAGCGCATCAAGCCGCTGACCGTGGACGGCAAGACCGTGCACCAGATCGGCATCCCGCTGCACTGGGGCTTCGCCGGTGTGGCGCGCAACGGCTACCTGACCAACACCCTGACGCCCTTCGTTGGCGACGGCAACACGCAGACCCCGGAATTCAAGTCGTTCCTGGTCAACGTGGAAAAGGCATAGGAGCAGCGTCATGGCCTCACAAGACATCATCGCCCGCTCCGCCACCACCACGCCGATGCCCTCCGTACGGCAGGTCGGCGAGGTGGCCAAGCTCATCGACGTTTCCAAGTGCATCGGCTGCAAGGCCTGTCAGGTGGCGTGCTCGGAATGGAACGACCTGCGTGACGAGGTCGGCCAGAACCACGGCACCTACGACAACCCGACCGACCTCACCGCCAGCTCCTGGACGGTGATGCGCTTCACCGAGCACGAGGACGAA
>ENA-UOXB01000636-UOXB01000636.1-bioreactor-metagenome-genome-assembly--contig:-NODE-636-length-21067-cov-9.740672_pt1 | contig 21067 bp, 24 predicted proteins | sample MGYA00238158_ERZ761615 | MGnify/ENA primary metagenome ERZ761615 (study PRJEB28904, sample SAMN06267902) | bioreactor metagenome | isolation source: Joint BioEnergy Institute, California, USA | place...
CGATGTTCAGATGGTGGCTGGGCTTGATGTTGGCGTGCCAGAGCGCGACGGCTGCAGCAGAGGTGCTGCATGTCGGCTTCGGTACGCACAAGCCGCCTTATGTGTACGAAGGTGAACCACGGGGTCTGGAGTACGAGATCGTCGAGCGAGCGGCGCACAATGCCGGCTTCGAACTGACCGCCTACTACGCGCCGATCGAGCGTCTGCATCTGATGCTGCGTCGTGGCGAGATCGACGCTATTACCACTACTCACGAGCGCAGTGGCGTGGTGGCTTACTATTCGGACGTTTACATCCACTACCATAATGTCGCCGTTGCTCTGGCCAAGCGCGGCTATCGCATCGAACAGGTCGCCGATCTCGGCAACTATGCCGTCAGTGCCTTTCAGCGCGCGCGAGTGCTGCTCGGGCCTGAATTCGAACGCATGGCCATGAACAACCCGCGCTATCGCGAAGAGGCGCTGCAGATCAACCGCAACCGCCTGCTCTACAGCGGTCGTACCGATGTGGTGGTGGGCGACAAGCGGATCATTCGTTACCTCGATCGTGAAGTGAACGATCAGGTCGACATCACCCAGTCACTCGACCGGTTCGATATCTTCCCTCCAACGCCTTACCGCCTCGGCTTTCGCCAGGACGAGCAGCGGCTGCGCTTCGATGAAGGATTGCGCATGCTGCGCGAGTCTGGCGACTACCAGCGCATCGAACAGCGCTATCTGACGGACTGAAACCTGAGGAAACTTTTGTAGGGCTGCCACGGCCGCAAGCCTGTTGCACTATGCCGGCTTGTCTGACGACTGGAGACGCCCCATGCCGCGCCTGAAACCCCTCGCAGCCCTCGGCCTGACCGCCCTGTTCGCTGCCCAGTACAGCCTCGCCGAAGACCGGCAGCTTTCTTCAGAGCTGGGCCCGCTGAACGTTCATACCGTCGCCGAGGGGCTGGCCAACCCATGGGCTGTGGCTTTCCTACCGGATGGCCAGGGGTATCTGGTCAGTGAGCGGCCGGGCGCGTTGCGTCGGGTAAGTGCCGAGGGTGAGGTGTCCGCGCCATTGCGTGGGCTGCCTGAAGTCTTCGCCGTCGGTCAGGGCGGTTTGCTCGATGTGGTGCTGTCGCCTGATTTCGCCGAGGACCGCCTGGTCTACCTGTCCTACGCCGAAGAGGGCGACGGCGCTGCCGGAACGGCGGTGGGGCGCGGCAAGCTGTCTGCCGATGCGTCGGCGCTGGAAAACTTCGAGGTAATCTTCCGCCAGCAGCCCAAGCTGTCCAGCGGCACGCACTTCGGCTCGCGCCTGGTGTTCGACCGTGACGGGCATCTGTTCATCGCCCTGGGTGACAACAACGACCGTCCAACTGCGCAGGAATTGGACAAGCTCCAGGGCAAGCTGGTGCGTATCCTCCCGGATGGGCGTATCCCCGAGGACAACCCTTTCGTTTCCCGTGATGGCGCGCGTGACGAAATCTGGTCCTATGGCCATCGCAACCAGCAGGGGGCAGCGCTTAACCCCTGGAGCGGCCGCCTGTGGACGCATGAGCACGGCCCGCGCGGTGGTGATGAAATCAACATTCCCGAAGCCGGCAAGAACTACGGTTGGCCGCTGGCGACTCACGGCATCAACTACTCGATGCTGCCGATCCCCGAAGCCAAGGGCAAAATGGTCGAGGGCACCGAGGCGCCGCATCATGTCTGGGAAAAGTCACCAGCCATCAGCGGTATGGCCTTCTATGATGCGAAGCGCTTTCCAGCCTGGCAGCATAACCTGTTCATCGGAGCACTGGCCGGCCAGGCACTGATTCGCCTGCAGCTCGACGGCGACAGGATCGTGCATGAGGAACGTCTGCTGGAACCACTGAAGGCACGGATACGCGACGTTCGGCAGGGGCCGGATGGCTATATCTACGTGTTGACGGATGCGCCGAAGGGGCAGTTGCTGCGCCTGGGGCTGGCGAGCGAGTAACGCGGGGAGGGGCTGGGTGCGCGATGCGCACCCGAGGCGATCACTTCTTGCTGATGGTGATCTGACGAGTGCCGCCATAAGTCTGGCCGCTGACGCCCTTGGCGATCTGCTGAATCTCGCCACCACCCTGGAGGAAGGCAGCGATCTGCGCCTCGATGGACTCGCGGGTTTCCACGGCAGGTGCGGGTTTGCTGACTTTGCTGGCGGACGACTTGACGCGAAGGGTGGCCATGACCTTGATCTCTTTCAGATGGGCGGCCGGCCATTATGCCTCAACCCGCCTGTTCTTGCTTGGGTAATCGCCCCTTTAGCTACCACAACGCTGCGCATGAGTGGTTTTTCGCGACACTTTATCGCTTGTTTTCCAGATACTTATGCGGTCTGGTGACCGGCTGTCGATTGATCGCGCAGCCAGCCCTGATGCCTCGGAACTCGGGTAGAATGGCCGGCTGTTTTGGCGAGGTGGAACACGATGGCCGTTATCGGACGGATGAATTCTTTGCAGGTGGTCAAGCACACCGACTTCGGTCTGTATCTGGACGGTGGTGCCGATGGCGAAATCCTCCTGCCCAAGCGTTACATCCCCAAAGACACGCCGAGCGAAGTCGAGGACTGGCTCAACGTCTTCATCTATCTCGACAGCGAAGACAAGCTGATCGCCACCACGCTCAAGCCGAAGATCCAGCTGGGCGAGTTCGCCAGCCTCAAGGTGGTGGATATCAACCGCGTTGGCCTGTTCTTCGACTGGGGGCTGCCCAAGGACCTGTTGCTGCCGCATTCCGAAGAGAAGCGCCCGCTGCAGATCGGTGACTACTGCGTGGTCTACCTCTACCTGGACAAGCGTACTCGCCGCCTCACCGCCACCGCGCGCCTGGATCGTCATCTGGACAAGGTGCCTGCCAACTACCAGGTTGGCCAGGAAGTCGATCTGCTGGTGGTCGAGCGTACCGACCTCGGCTTCAAGGCCATCATCGATGGCAAGCATTGGGGCCTGATCCACAAGAACGAGCTGTTCAAGTTCATCCGCAGCGGCATGCGCGAGAAGGGCTACATCAAGGAGCTGCGTGCCGATGGCAAGATCAGCCTGAGCCTGCAGCCCATCGGTCACGAGGCCGCCAGTGGTCTGGCCGAGCAGATCATCGAGCGCCTGCGTGATCAGGGCGGTGTGCTGGCATTGGGTGACAAGAGCCCGCCCGAGCTGATCGCCGAACAGTTTCGGGTCAGCAAGGGCAACTTCAAGAAGGCTATCGGCGGGCTCTACAAGCAAGGGCTGATCCGCATCCACGATGACCGTATCGAACTGCTCGACAACTGAACCAACGGTGACTTGAGCGTTTGCGCGGCAACTCGCATAATGCCGGCGTTTCCCGCCGGTGTAGCTCAGTCGGTAGAGCAGCGCACTCGTAACGCGAAGGTCGTAGGTTCGATTCCTATCTCCGGCACCAAAAAATCAGAGGGTCAGCTGCGGCTGACCCTCTGTCGTTTCAGGCGGAAAATTCCCTCGCGCTGTTGTCCAACCCGGTGTGATGATGATTTTCGGTGGTCAGGCATGTGCAGCCTGACCCTGGCTCAGTGGGAGTTGCTCATGCTCATGCTCATTCGTTCGCTTGTATTGATCCTGACTGTAGTGTTGGCCAGTGCGGCTTTCGCCGATCAGCCGCAGACCATTCGGGTCATTCCCAAGAGTTACGTCAGCCCGGGTGCCAGCGGCAGCGTCTCGGGCTCGTCGAGCTACCAACAGCACAATCTCTATGGTGGCCAGCGCCTGCCGCAGGGCAGCGTGCGTCAGGAAAGCCGCTACGGTAGCCAGTCTGTCGAGACGCGTGGCGGGATTCGGCAGAGTACCGAGTATCCCGGTGGGTTGATCATCGAGCGTCAGCCCGGCAGCGGCAGTTACCAGCAGCAACGCAGTCGCTGACTCGTCAGTGACGGGCGGTCGTTTCCGGCGCGTCGGCGATCACCGCGCGGTTGCGTCCTTCGCTCTTGGCCCGGTACAGGCACTCGTCGGCACGCTGCAACCAGCTTTCCCAGTGCTCACCACCATGCAGGATCGCGCCGCCGATGGAGACGGTCACCGTGCCGCCCGGGCTTTGCAGCTCGTTGGCGACCTTGCCCAGCAGGTTCTGTGCCGCGGTGCGCAGGCCTTCGGCTTCGGTGCTGGGCAGCAATAGCAGAAACTCCTCGCCTCCGAAGCGGAACAGGCGATCTTCCTTGCGACAGTAACGTTTGATCAGCTCGACGAACGCCACCAGCACCTGGTCGCCGACGTGGTGGCCGAAGCGATCGTTGATCTGCTTGAAGTGGTCCAGGTCCATCACCAGCAGCCCATAGCTGTCGCTGTGCCGGCGATGGCTGGCCATGGCGATCTTCAACTCCTCGTTCATCGCCCGGCGGTTGCGCGCGCCGGTGAGCGGATCATGGATTGCCAGCAGCTGCAGCTGGTCGCGTTGGGTTCGCGTGCGGAAAGCGAAGATGAAGCTGAGCACGCTGGCCATCATGGAGGTGACCAGAAACGAGACCATCTGGTAATGGCTTTCGAATACGCTGCCAGGTACCAGCAGGGCGTGGCTGACCAGGCTGACCAGCACCAGTGCGGTGGCCAGTAGCGCCTTGCCGGGGGAAACCATGAAGAAATTGAAGAGGATCAGCGGATAGATCCAGAACAACCCGTTGACCCCCAGGTTGATGGCGATCAGCGTGGCACCGACAGAAAATACTGCAGCCAGATAGATGCCGGGCTTGATCGTATCGCGCGTGACCCAGGCGTAGAGCACGGCGAACAGCGTGGAGAGGACGATGATGGTGTCGGCGATACCGACCAGATAGTTGCCATGGAGCAGGCGGTAGACGGCATAGGGCGAGATGCCGATCACGCCGAAAAGTCCCATCAGGGTGATGATCGACAGCTGGAAGTCGTTGCGCAGGCGCTTCAGCAAACGAGCGGTCTGGGTAGCCATAGCGTTTCTTTTCGTTGTTATGGAACAAGCATGCAGAGCTTTGACCGCTAATGGCAAGGGGCATTCCTGAGCAAAGTGCCAGTATTTTTGCCCGGGCGACAGGTTGTCTCCGGGGTCTCGCTGAAAAGAGCCTGGGCTCGATGATGCTTCGTTGGAAACGCGCAGGAATGCCAGCCTCACCTACCGCTTGTGAACGCCGCTTCTTCACCCGCCCTTGAGGCTCCAGCCTGAGCATTGCCAGATGATTTGGCGTGCCGAATCTAGTGGGCGCGCAGTGATACTAACGACTTGCTGCGCTGATAGCGGGCCAGCCGTTCGGCTAGTTCGGCGGGAAGGGGCTGGCTGGCCACGAAGCCTCGGCACTGATAGAAACCCTGCAGGTCGGGATGGCAGAACAGCCACACCGCCTCCGGGTGCTCTGCCAGGGCCTGATCGAGCAACGTCGCGGCCACTCCCTGGCGACGCAGTGCAGGCGCGACGAACAGGCCGGTGAGCCACTGCCCACCTGTCACGGCTCGCAAGCTGAGGGCCGCGATGATGTTCCCCGCATGCTCGGCGGCCCAGACCTCGTCGCCCGCCTGGCTACGCATCGGCGAGCGATGGCTGCGGTAGAACTTGTCGACCAGTGGGCGTAGCGGGGGCGGCAGTTGGCGGTAGTGGGGTGAACTCATCGATACAGGTAACGGGGGCGATGGGCCATTTAAGCAGAACCAGGCGGGTTAAGGGGCCGTGCACGCCGAGGTTCCGGATGCTCGCTGCGCACGGCACGGTCGCCGTCGATTCAGACTGGCGCCAGGCGACGGCGTTCGGCGCGGATTTCCGGCAGGTCGTGGCGGCGCAGGTAGACGCGCAGCGGCTCGCTGAGATTCACCCGGTCATCGATACGCTGCTCCTGCAGCCAGGCCAGGCGCTGGCGATCCAGGCGCATCAACTCGCCTTGGTCAGCGTGCCAGACGTATTCACAGGTCGGAGTGATGGTCTCGGCGGGCACGTCGAGGCCGAAGCTGTCTTCGGAAAAACGCAGCAGGTACTGGCCGGTCTTGGCGTTGAAGCCGACGAAACCCTGCAACTGGTCGGCGGCCTCGCAGATTTGGGCGGACGTGATACTCATGGCAAACCTCGTTTCCTATGGGGTCTGCAGGCAAGGCGAATGGTTCTGTTTATCGGCGCAGCCTAACGCCTGAACAGCTGGCTGCCGTTGCCGTGGATCAAGGAAGCCGTTGCAGGGCCGGCAATACCTGCTCGCGAAGCAGCGGCGCCAGGTCATCCGGCAGGGGCTGGGCGGTATCGAGCCAGCGCAGTTCTTCCAGCTCTGCTGCCGCTTGAACGCTATGGGGCAGGGCGGCGCGATAGATGTCGGCCTGCACCCAGGTATTGGCTTCGTTGGCGGCGGGGGCGTGGAACTGGCCGAGTGGTTGCAGTGCTGTGCTGTCCAGTTGCAGTTCCAGCTCCTCGAGCAGTTCACGCTTGAGCGCAGACAGTGCATCTTCGCCCGGCTCGCGCTTGCCGCCAGGCAGCATGAAGAAACGGGTATTGCGCTTGCGCACGAGCAGCAGGCGGCCGCGTTCGTCGAACAGGCAGGCGGCGGCGATCTGTAGGGTGTTGTTCATGGGATAAGCAGCGGGCGCCCGATCAGGGCGCCCGGCGGGCCTCAGCCAGCAAGGCCGACATAGACGTTCTGCACGTCGTCATGGCCGTCGATGGCTTCGAGGAAGGCCTCGACTTCTTCCATCTGTTCCGGTGTCAGGCTGGTTACCGGGTTCTTCGGGCGGTAGCCGAGCTTGGCCGAGTTGACGGTGAAGCCCTGCTCCGGCAGCGCCTTGCATACGGCGTCGAGGTCGGTCGGGTCGGTGATGAACAGGGTCGAGCCTTCGTCATCGGGCACGAAGTCCTGCGCGCCAGCTTCGATGGCGGCCAGTTCCGGGTCTGCGCCTTCTTCGGTGCTGGCTTCGATCAGGCCAACGTGGTCGAAGTCCCAGCTAACCGAGCCGGAGGCACCGAGCTGGCCCTTGCGGAACAGCACGCGAATCTCGGCGACGGTGCGGTTGACGTTATCGGTCAGGCACTCGACGATCACCGGCACCTGGTGCGGGGCGAAGCCTTCGTACAGGGTGCGCTCGTAGTTGATCACTTCACCGGACAGGCCGGCGCCTTTCTTGATGGCGCGCTCCAGGGTGTCCTTGGGCATCGAGGCTTTCTTGGCCTGATGCACGGCCAGGCGCAGCTTGGGGTTCATGTCCGGGTCGGCGCCGTTGCGCGCGGCGATCATGATTTCCTTCACCAGCTTGCCGAAGATCTTGCCTCGGGCATTGGCGGCGGCTTCTTTGGGTTTGGCTTTCCACTGGGCGCCCATCTGGGGTCTCCTGGCCGATAGGTGAGACGGCGTCGCGCGAATCTGGGCGTGACGATCGGATAGGCTGCGGATTCTAGTGCCTTGCGCGGTTGTCGGCACCTGCAATTTCCCGAAGGTACGAGTACGCATGTCGACGGCCGGCGGATCGTGTCAGTTGCCGGGGCTACGACGACGCTTGCCTGGCTTGCCCGGGCGAAGCAACATGGCGGCCCTGCGCAATCATCAAAAGGAGTTGTTCATGTCGCGTCGGGTCTTGCTTAGCGCTCTGCTGCTGGTTGCGGGAATCACTCAGGCGGCGCCCGAGCAGGTGCCGCTGTACCGGGAAATCAAGGATTGGGTCGTTGCTTGCGACAACCTGCGCGGATGCCAGGCATTGAGCGCCCCGGAAAGTTTCGGTTACTCGTCTTTCAGCCTTCAGCTCGAGCGTGCGGCCGGTGCTCAGGCGCCGCTAAGACTGTCACTGCACGATGCCGAGCAAGACGGCTATGCGCCGCTGCGGCTCGATGGCCGAGCTCTGTCCACTGCCGATCGCCTGCACCCGATAGAAAACCAGGGTGAAACCACGCTGGTGGCCGAGGGCGCCGATGCTCAGGCCGTGCTGGCCGAGTTGCGTAACGGCGTGCAGTTGCGTATGGAAGGGGAGCGCGATTACGAGGCGGTGGTTTCGCTCAGCGGTCTTTCCGCGGCCTTGCTGCTGATGGATGCCGTGCAGGGGCGGGTGGACAGCCGCAGCGCCCTTTATCGTCCCGGCTCACGACCGGACAGCGAGGTGCCCGCTGCGCCACAGGCGCCGCGTCTGCGTGCCTATCCTGGCGTCACCCCGCTGAGCGAAGTGGAGCAGCGTGATATCGCTGAGCAGGTGATGGCCGCGACTCGTAGCCAGTGGTTCGAAGAAGACATGAGCAGCGAGCCCGAGGCCGAAGCCTTTGCGCTCAATGATCGCGAGGCGCTGGTCATCATCCGAACCTGGTGTGCCGCCTACAACTGCGATTTTGCGGTGTATCGCGTTGGCCGCCAGGCGCCGTACGCCGAGCGTGATCTGCAGCTCGAGCCGCCGCCGCTGGACCTTGGCGCGTTGTCTGGCTGGGTGAGCTACAACCCCGACACTGGCGAGCTGGGTTACCTGTACAAGGGACGGGGGATTGCCGATTGCGGTGAATCGGGCAGCTGGCGCTTCGATGGTGAGCGTTTTCAACTGGCCTCGCTCAATTTTCTTGGCCGCTGTGCCGCGCGTAATCCGGGCGAGTGGCCCGAGTTATGGCGCGTGGCCGAGCCCTGATCTGGCGTGTCAGGAAGTGCCGGTACGCATGGTGCACTCTACGAAGTGGTGTTTACAGGTAGCGCCAGATCAGTTGCACCCCAGCCAGCAGAATGCCCAGCCGTGCGATGCGGTAGAACCACAGGTGGTTGACGCGTGACTGCAGCCACAGCCCGCTCCATACCCCCAGCGGTACGATGGGCGCGAGCATCAGGCTGAGCAGAAGGTTCTCACCAGTGAACTGACCCAGCGCGGCGTAGGGGACCAGTTTGGCGGCGTTGGTCAGCAGGAAGAACAGGTTGATGGTGGCGACGAAGCGCACCTTGTCCAACTGCTGTGGCAACAGGTGCATCATCACCGGCGGCCCGCCCGCATGGGCAACGAAGCTGGTGAAGCCCGCCAGGCTCGACAGCAACGTGCCGCGCCCCTTGTGCAGTGGGCGTGGCGCCTGGTTGCTAGCCAGAAACCCAAGACCGACGAAAACGATGGCGATGGCGCCGATCAGCAGGCCAATGGCACGCTCGTCGAAGAAACCGAAGGTCAGCGAACCGATGCCGATACCGATCACGGCGCCCGGTAGCATGACCTTGAGGTTGGCTATATCCCACTTGCCCCAGTAGGCCTTCAGTCCGACTACATCGGCCAGGCAGAGAATCGGCAGCATCACCGCCACGGCCTGTTTCGGCGAAGTGGCCAGTGCCAGCAGCGGTACGGCGATGCCGCCCAGGGCACCGCCGAAACCGCCCTTTGACAGGCCAGTGAGAAACACCGCCGGCAGGGCGAACAAGAGGAAATCGTGCAGGGTCATGGGCTTGGCGTAACGGCACTGAAGCGCGCAGGGTAGCAGCCGCGTGTGGCTGTGTGGCTTTTTTCCACGGCCTCTGTGTCTGTCTGCGTTTGAGCGAGGCTGCTCTAATGCCTGCTCATTCAAGGCGAGGCTCGTACCCCATGACACCCAAGGATCTACTGCTGGCGCTGCTGGTGATCGTCGTCTGGGGGCTGAACTTCGTGGTGATCAAGGTCGGCCTGCATGGCATGCCGCCGATGCTGATGGGCGCCCTGCGTTTTCTCCTCGCGGCCTTTCCGGCGATTCTCTTCGTGCGCCGGCCGCAGGTGCCGCTGCGCTGGATGCTGGCCTACGGCATGACCATCTCGCTGGGGCAGTTCGCCTTCCTGTTCTATGCCATGTACGTTGGCATGCCGGCGGGCCTGGCGTCGCTGGTGCTGCAGTCGCAAGCGTTTTTCACCCTGTTCTTCGCCGCGCTGTTTCTCGGCGAGCGGCTGCGAGGCAGCAACCTGTTCGGCTTGCTGGTGGCGGCCAGTGGCCTGGTTCTGATCGGTCTGCAGGGTGGGCAGGCGATGACCCTGGCCGGTTTTGCCCTGACCATCGCGGCGGCGTCGATGTGGGCGCTGGGCAACGTGGTGACGCGTAAATTGGGCAAGGTCAATCTGGTCGGCCTGGTGGTCTGGGGCAGCCTGATTCCGCCTTTGCCGTTCCTGGCCCTGTCGCTGTGGCTGGAGGGGCCGGAGTTGATCAGCCAGTCGTTGCGCACGCTAGGCCTGGATTCGATGCTGGTGCTGGCCTACCTGGCATTCGGCGCGACCATTCTCGGCTATGGCTTGTGGAGCCGGCTGCTGTCGCGCTACCCGGCCAGCCAGGTGGCGCCGTTCTCGCTGCTGGTGCCGGTGGTGGGCATCAGTTCCTCGGCGTTACTGCTGGGCGAACGTCTTGGCGCTCTGCAGATGGTCGGTGCAGCACTGGTGATGGCCGGGCTGCTGATCAACGTGTGGGGCGGGCGCCTGCTCGACAGCTGGCGCCAGCGTACGCCGGGCGCGGTCTGAAGCGAGTCAGGGTCAGGCTTCCGGGCGTTTCTCTGGCAGGCGCTCGAGGATCTGATCCAGGCGCTGCTGGATTTTCTGATCGATCTTTTCATGCAGGCGCATGATTTCCAGCTCCGCACGCAGGTTCACTTCGAAGTCCAGTCGCGCTGCGAGGCGGTCCTTCGCCGCCTGGCGGTTCTGGCTCATCATGATGATCGGCGCCTGGATCGCTGCCAGGGTCGATAGCATCAGGTTGAGGAAGATGTAGGGGTAGGGGTCGAAGGCCATGCCGAAGTGCGACAGCACGTCGGTGTTGATCAGCATCCAGCCGAGCATGGTCAGCGAGAAGCAGATGATGAAAGTCCAGGAACCGCCGACCGCAGCGACCTTGTCCGACAGGCGTTCGCCGAAGCTCGACTCTTCATCCGACGCGTCGGCGGCATCACGGCTGATGGGGCGGCGCTGGCGGATTCGCTCGAGAACGTGGGTTTCTTCCGGCTCCAGTTCATGCAGGGGTTTGCCAAGCAGGTTCTGGGCGAGTTGCTGCAGAGGGTGTGGGGTACCGTTGCTCATTGTGACCGATCATCCAGGGCTGACAGTTCATGGTGATGCTGAACCGCTTCGGCGGACTTGTCACCCTTGCTCAGCGCATTGCAGCTCGGCTCGTTCCAGGCGGTTGCGGCCATTGGCCTTGGCCCGATAGAGAGCCTGGTCCGCGGCCTCGATCAGCTTCATGGCCAGCTTGGCACTGTCTTGCGTGTCGGGCATCAGGCTGGCCACACCGACACTCGCCGTGATCCTCTGAAATGGGCTGCCCTGATGCGGCAGGTTGCACTGCGCGAGGCTTTCCATGAAGCCGATGGCGACGGCTTCGGCGCCTTCGCCATCGGTATTCGGCAGGATCACCACCAGCTCTTCGCCGCCGTAGCGCGCCGCCAGATCGCCGGGGCGCCGCACGCATCGCTTGAGAACTTCGGCGACGCTGCGCAGGCATTCGTCGCCAGCCAGGTGGCCGTAGTGATCGTTGTAACGCTTGAACAGGTCGACATCGAGCAGCATCAGCGCCAGGCACGAGCCGCGTCGCTGCGCGCGGCGAATCTCCACTTCCAGCGCCTGGTCGAAACTGCGGCGGTTGGCCAGGCCTGTCAGTGCATCCTGCGAGGCCAGTACTTCCAGGCGTGCGTTGGCGTCGAGCAGCTCTTCCCGAGCACTGAGCAGCTGGCGTTCGGCACGTGAACGGCGGCGAACATCGACCAGCAGACGCTGCCCGATGATGCCGACGGCGAGCAGCAGGATCAGGACCACCGTGGCGAACAGCCGGGCGTCACGGCGCCAGGCCGTCAGCGCTTCATCGCGGCCGAGGGCGACCACGGTGATCAGCGGCAGATTGCTGTTGCGCCGGAAGGCGTACAGGCGTTCGACGCCATCCAGGCGCGAGGTCTGCGAGGCAATCGTATGGTTGCGTTCGCGCAGTTGCTGGAAGATCGGTGAGTTCGACCAGTCCAGCCCCACGTCCTGCTCGCGGAAGGGCTGGCGAAACAACAGGATGCCGTCGCTGGTGGACAGGCTCATCGCCCCTTGCTTGCCCAGGTCGAGGCTGCCGAACAGATGGAGGAAATGCTCCACGCTCAGCGTGATGGCGACCACGCCGGAGAAATTGCCGTCGGCGTCGTTCAGGCGCCGGCTGACGGTGAATACCCATTCGTGCGCCAGTCGGCTCTTGATGGTGGGGCCGATGTAGGTCTCGGTCGAGGGATTGTCGCGGTGATGGATGAAGAACACGCGGTCGGCGGCGTTGGGGCGTGCGTTGATGTCACCCCGGGATACCAGCAAACGGTCGCCCTGAGCGTCATAGATGATGATGGTGCTGGCCAGTTTGAGGACGCGGCTTTGTTCCTGTACGACCTTCTGCAGGCGGTCGAGGTGTGCCCGACCCTTGCCTTCCTGTTCCAGGCGCTCCGCCAGATCCACCAGTACCAGCTCAGATTGGCGAATGACCCCTTCGCTGTAGTTGTCCAGGGCTTGGGCCAGGTTGAGGTTGGCCACGTTCAGTTCGTGTAGCGCGCGCTCGCGGGAAAACCAGATCTGCCAGGCCGTCAGTAAGGCCAGCGAGAGGCAGATGAACACCAGCAGGATGGAAGTGAGCCGAGTGCCGCGTTTCATAAACCCAGAGCCCTACTACGGTGGACTGAAAAGGCTTGGGGCAAGAGAGGAGCCTCAGTCGCTGGCTCCTCCATTGCTGAGGGTCAGTCCTGGCGGCTGGTGACTTCCAGCAGGTGATAGCCGAACTGGGTCTTGACCGGGCCTTGCACCACGCCGACCGGCGCGCTGAATACCACGGTGTCGAATTCCTTGACCATCTGGCCCGGGCCGAAGGAGCCCAGGTCGCCGCCGCTACGGCCGGACGGGCAGGTGGAGTTGTCTTTGGCCAGTTGGGCGAAATCGGCACCGCCCTCGATGGCGGATTTCAGTTCGTTGCACTTGTCTTCGCTGGCAACCAGGATGTGGCGGGCAGTGGCGCGGGCCATGGGAGTACCTCCTATCGATAGAGGTGCAGAGCCTAGCGCAATCGCTTCGACAATCAAACGGGCGCGCGACGCAGGGTGCGCCACGCGCGCTGGTCGCTCAAAGCAACTGCTTGTCGACGGCTTGCTGCAGCGTGCTCTGCGTCAGCTCGGTGAGCAGTTTGTCGCTGCGGTCCTGGAAGGGCACGGCGAAGATCAGCAACAGGTGCATCCAGGTCGTCAGGGACTCCTGGCGCTGGGCGACGCCACGTTTGTTGCCGTCTTGGTCACGCACGACCATGTCCATCGTCAGGGTGTTGTCGAAGGCACCGGGGATCAGGAACAAGGTTGCCCCGGTCAGCATGGCCAGGCCCATGTTGCCGGTTTCGTGATTGCGCAGGGTCACCGTCATATACAGGTCGGATTCTTCCTGTTCGGTGGTCACGCGTGAAAAGCGCCCGCTCTCGCTGAGGGTCTTGGCGATGACCTGCTCCAGCTTGGCCACGTCGGCATTGCTCACGCGCGGGTTGTCGTTGACCTGATATTCACCGTGAACCTTGAGATAAACGCTCGGTTTGTCCTGTTCCGGTGAGGCCAGCGGCCATTGATCGACCTTCTGCAACGAGTTGTGCGAGTAGGTCATGCAGCCCTGCAGGCTGGCCGATGCGATCAGCAGCATCAGTGTGAAGAGTTTCTTCATGGGAAAGTCCTTTTCAGTGAGTCAGTTGTGCGGTGCCGTCCTGCAGCAGTTGCTCGACCAGCTCGGTCAACTGCTGTCCGCCAGAGGGGAACATGTAGTCGTAGTCCCAGAGGCCGGTGTTCTTGTCTACTACCAGCTTCTTCTGGGAAAGGGCCAGTTGCTTGCCCTCGCTGTCGAGAATCTGCAGTTCGGCAGCCAGGTCATACTTGTCGACGTAGATCGGCCCGTTGACCCAGATCCAGATCGTCAGCGTCAGCAGTGCGCCCGGGAAGTAGCCGGGGTGAGGCGTACGCTTGCCCTGCAGAGAGGAAAAGTCGAATTGCAGTTGAACGTCCTGCTCATTCAGCTTGGCCGGGAAGCTGATCACGCGCCGGAAGTATTCGCCTTTCTCGACGTGCTGGCTGATCTGGGCGGTCAGCTGGTTGCCGATGTTGCGGCGGGTCTGTTCGTCGAGACGTTGGTCGGTGACTTTCACGTCCTTGATCATGGCACTGCCTGGCAAGGACCGCTCGACGATCTGGCTGGGAGGGGAGATTGGCCCCGCCGGGGTGAACGAGACGCAGCCGGTCAGCGCCATGCTGGCAAGGCCGGCTGCGAGAAAGTGTGCTTTGAACATCTGGAGCATCCTTGGCGTATTGCTGAAAAAGCGGATATCCGTCGGTGGTCGCTGGTTTCCGCCTGAGCGCTATCCCTTGCCATCCTTCGGCGCGGCGGCATGTTAGCGTCAAGCAGCCATCGTTGGAATGATGGCGATCACAGCTTGCCTGGCAAAAGCTTGCCTCAAGCTGGCAAGCAAGTGCCGCCGAGAATGCTGAAGAACCCATGATCACTGGCTTGCAAGGCTGGCCCGAAACCTGCTTTGCCTGTGGCGAATGCATTTGGCGGGAGGCCATATGACCAGCATCAACAACAGCATACCTGCCATGCTCAGCTACTACGGCAGCCAGGCAAACAATCGTTCCAGCACCGCCAGTGGCGAAACCGACAGCCAGGCCAGCCAGGACCCGCTGGGTGATCTGCGGCGTTTTGCCAAGCAGGTGGTCGCGCGTAGTGAGGGTGGACTGCTGCGTGCGATGAACGGCGGCTCGGCACCGGCCAGCAATGCCGTGCAGCGCAGTGCCGGCAATCAGGCTGCCGCACCCTCGGTGATTCAGTTGCCGGACGTGACGCAGCTCGATCGCGATGACGCTGCCAAGCTGCTGCAGCAGGTACAGAAGATGGTCGACGCCGGCCTGGACGGTAGCGTGCGCATCGCCGGCCACAATGGCGACAAGCAGACCGACTCGCTGGAAACCTACCGCCAGTGGCTGCAGGAGAAGGGCGGGCTCAGCGTCTACGCCTGATCAACCCAGTGCCGCTTGGCTGTCGCCGGCGCCTTCACGGCTGATGACCCGGTTGCGACCGGCACGCTTGGCGGCGTAGGTACGCCTGTCAGCCGCCAGCATCAGCTCATGCAGGGACTGCCCGTCTGCCTTGAAGCTCGCCACGCCGGCGCTTAGCGTCATGGGCAGGGCGATGTCATCGAATGCCAGTGGCGCCGCTGCCAGGCGCTCGCGCAGGCTCTCCGCGATGTCGCGGGCCTGCTCCGCCGTGCTGCCGGGCAGCAGCACGGCAAATTCCTCACCGCCCAGGCGACAGAACAGATCATTGATGCGCAGCCGTTGCGCCAGCACCGTGGCGAAGTGAGCCAGGGCACGGTCGCCGATCTCGTGGCCGAAGCGATCGTTGATCTGCTTGAAGTGATCGATATCGAGAAACACCAGCGAAAGCGAGGTGCCATTGCGCAGCGCATGGGCGCGTTCGCGTTCGAATACCTCGGCCAGTTTAAGCCGGTTCGGCAGGCCGGTCAGGGCATCCGTGGTGGCCTGCTCGGTCAGACGCTTTTCATTGAGAATGCGGCTGCGCTCGTAGATGTGGGCGAAGATCATCACCGCCAGGCTGGCCAGGCCGAGATTGGCGATGATCTCGACGTTCTGCAGCAGACTCTCGGATGAAAACCGCCGGCTGAAGACGAACAGGCCGATGCCGACGAACAGCACCGAGCCATACATGCCCAGGCGCAAACCGAGCAGCAGATAGCAAATGATCGGAATTGACTGTATCCAGGCGAACACCGCGAAGGTGGTGTGGGTCTGAGCCAGCGCCACGATCATGATGCTGAAGAACGGCAGCAGGTATGCCGCGGTCAATAGTTGCAGGTTGCGGGTTCGCTCGAGGATGGTCAGCAGATACAGCGATACGGCGGCGTAGCCTATCTCCAGGCCCGCCAGCAGCCAGTTATCGTGCAGCAGATTGACCACTGAGAAGAACAAACCGCCGCACAAAGTGATCCATAGCAAGGCTTTGAGGACCAGACGTCGATGTTGCTCGTTCTTGGTGAAGTAAGCGGGCATCAGTGTTCTCGAGCGGAGTGAGGCATTTGCGTCAGTGGTGCGATGGCGGCAAGTGGCGTCATGCAGGAACCCTGCCGAGCCTGGAGAGTCCAGTGTTCGCGGGCATTCGAAGGGACGAGGAAACCGGCCATGATGGTGCGCCGGGAAATACGTCAGAATTACGACGTTAGTTGGGAGAGGGCTGTATGACAACAACAATGGACAAATGGGGATGGCGGCGCTGCCTGCTGGCGCTGCTGTTGATGGCTGGGCTGGGCTCGGCCCAGGCCAGCGAGGATCTGGCGCTGATCGAGACGATCAATGCCTATCGCAGCGAAGTGCAGCGTTGCGGCGTGCAGGCTTCCGAACCGCTGCCGCCGCTGACCAACGACCCGCGCCTGATACTGCCCGCCAATGGCACCGGGGACCTGCAGGATTTGCTCAGCGCCGCCGGTTATCCACTGGTCAACGTCCAGGCCATCACCCTCTCTGGCCCACGCAATGCGCAAGCGGCGATGCAGGCGTTGAGCGAGAGCTTCTGCCGGGTACTGCTCGATCCGCAATTCATCGACATTGGCGTTAGCCAGCAGGATCGTGACTGGCGCATCGTGCTTGCCAGGCCGCTGCTCAGTGGGCGCCTGCAAACCTGGCAGACCGAAGGCGAGAGTCTGCTGTTGCAGATCAACTCGGCCCGTGCCGAGGCCCGCCAATGCGGCGACCAGGCGTTCGCCGCGACGGCGCCACTGGTGTGGAACGCCGAATTGGGCAGCGCTGCCGAGAGCCACAGTCGAGCCATGGCCAACGGCAATTTCTTCGCCCATCAGGGCCGTGATGGCCTGACACCGGGTGACCGGGCCGAGCTGGCAGGCTACGGTGGCACCAAGGTGGGCGAGAATATCGCCGCCGCGCTGGACACCACCGCCAAGGTGGTCGAGGGCTGGCTGGCCAGCCCGGGGCATTGCGCCAACATCATGAACCCGGAGTTCAGCGAGTTGGGCGCTGCCTACGCCAATGACCCGCAGAGCGACGCCGGCATCTACTGGACGGCTTTGTTCGGCGGGCAGTGAGGTAGTGGCTCAACTGACGCCGAATACCCTGGCCAGGTGCTGCTCGTAGCGTGCCACGTCATGCTCGACGTTCGGTACCTTCATCACGTCGTTACACAGGAAGGTAGGCAGGGCGCTCATGCCGAGGAACTCGTTGGCCTTGTGGAAGGGGAAGTACACCGCGTCGACGCCTTTGCCTTCGAAGAAGTCGCTCGGGTCTTCGAAGGCTTGCAGCGGAGCGTTCCAGGTCAGCGACAGCATGTACTGCTTGCCCTGGATCAGCCCGCCGCTGCCGTATTTTTGCGACGCATCGGAGCGCGTACGGCCGTCGTTGGCGTAGAGGCTGCCGTGACCGGCGGTGAACACCTCGTCGAGGTACTTCTTCACCGTCCATGGGGCGCCCATCCACCAGCCGGGCATCTGGTAGATCACCACGTCGGCCCAGAGGATTTTCTGCACTTCTTCGTCGATGTCGTAGCCGCCATCGATGAAGGTGGTCTTGATGTCGAAGCCGGCACGATCGAGGAAGGCCACGGCAGCGTCGTGCAGGGTGGCGTTGTACTGGCCGTTGGAATGGGCGAAGGCTTTGCCGCCATTGAGCAGGAGGATCTTTTTCATCGGGGTTCTCCAGAAAGTGTGGCGGCAGGTTATCGAGCCCCGCGCGGGTGAAACACCCCGCAACGATCAAATCATTGTTGACTGATAGTCATGAAATGTTGGGTTAATCCTGCGTTAAGGTGAGACTCCTTGTGACCTCAGGAGACTTTTCATGCACGCCTTCATTCTTCACGCTCACGCCAGGCCCGAGCAGGCCGAGGCTTTCGAGCAGCTGTTTCGTGCCTACGTCGAACCGAGCCGTGCAGAGCCCGGTTGCATCGAGTACCACATGCTGCGTGATGCCCAAGACCCGACACTGTTCATCTTCTACGAAGTCTGGGCGTCGCAGGCGGCGCTGGCCGAGCACATGGCGCTGCCGCACATGCGTGCCTTTCATGAGCGACGCATGGACTACCTGCGCCGCGATTTCGATGTTCGCGAAGTACTCATGCTCAGCCCTGCGGCCTGATACCGCGGCGCCGATACGCGGGCGCCTTTCGCGCTTTTCCATACGCCTTCTATGCTTGAGCTGAGACTGGCCTGGCTGCATGCCGAGGACAGCCAGACGATCTGGAGAATGACTGCTTGGAGAAGGCGCATGTTCGCTAATCGATTGAAGAAGGAGTTGCGGGAGAAAGAAACCGAGCTGGCGCTGTACAAGCAGCTCTACGAAGGCATCCGGGCGCAGAAGATCATGCTCTCGATAGATCCCGAGAAGCGCATCGTCGACTTCAATGACAAGTTCGCCCGTTTCGTCGGCTATACGCTCGAGCAGTTGAAGGGGCGCCCGCTGAGCGACATCGTGCCGGCTTACGTCAAGGATCTGCCGTGTTTCAAGAACCTCAGTTCGGCGATCGGTACCGGGAGTTCGGTCAGTGATCGTTATCGCTTCCTGCGTAGCGATGGTGCGCTGGTGTGGGTGCAGGCCTCCTGGATGCCGCTGGCCGACGAGCGTGGCGTGGTGCGCCAGATCCAATGCATCGGCAGCGAAGTGACCGAGAGCATGAACAAGGCGCGTGAGAACGAGGATTTCATCAACGCGCTGCTGCGCTCCACTGCGGTGATCGAGTTTGATCTCCAGGGCCATGTGCTCAATGCCAACCAGCAGTTTCTCGACGCTATGGGCTACAGCCTGGAGCGCATCCGTGGCGAGCACCACCGCATCTTCTGCGAGCCGCAGGAGACCGCGTCGGCCGACTATGCGCGATTCTGGGAGCGCCTCAATCGCGGCGAATTCGTCGCCGGGCGTTTCAAGCGAGTGGACAGTCATGGCCGCCCCGTCTGGCTGGAGGCCACCTACAACCCGGTGCATGACACGCAGAACCGCCTGTACAAGGTGGTCAAGTTCGCCACCGTGATCACTGAGCAGGTCAACCGTGAGGAGGAGGTCAACGACGCCGCCGACACCGCCTACGGCATCTCCCAGCGTACCGACACCACCGCTCAGCAGGGCGCCCAGGTGGTGACCGAGACGGTGCAGACCATGCAACGTATTGCCCAGGAGATGACGTCGGCGTCCGAAGGGATCGAAGCCCTCGGCAAGCAATCAGTGCTGATCAGCACCATGGTGCAGACCATCGGCGGCATCGCCCAGCAAACCAACCTGCTGGCGCTCAATGCCGCCATCGAGGCTGCGCGAGCGGGCGAGCAGGGACGCGGCTTCGCCGTGGTGGCCGATGAGGTGCGTCAGTTGGCCAGCCGCACCAGCAAGGCCACCGAGGAGATCGTCGGGGTGGTGCAGGACAACCAGAAACTGGTGGACGCTGCGGTGCGTGACATGGCCAGCAGTCGTGCTCAGGCCGAGACCGGGTTGGCCCTGGCCAACCAGGCCGGCGACGTGATCGTCGAGATTCGCCAAGGCGCCAAGCAGGTCCTCGGCGCGGTGGAGCGTTTCGCCCGGCAGTTGCACTAGGCCGGGACCGCTCGTAGACGAGGGCGTTCCACTGGCGCCGTCAGGCCCTTGTCGTGCTCGTCGAGCACCTTCCTGACGATGCGCATCACCTCGACGTTGGCGTCTTCCATGGTGGCCAGGTTGTCCAGCGTCTCCTGCAGCTGACCGCTGGCGAAGGCGGTGATGGCCTGCGCGCCGCACCGGTGGACCTGCTCGTGCGGATGTTCGATCTGGCGGAATTCGCGGTTGCCCTGCAGCGCCGCGTTGCCTTCGCCGTAATACCAGCGACCGAACAGGCACTGCTCTTCGCTGGGCAGGTCGCGGGCATCGCCCTTGCCGTTGAGAATCGCCTGGTAGACCGAGGCCTTGAGCGACAGCTCGGCGAGGTTGGCCAGCTCGATGCCGGAGCGGAAGAACGACTGGCTGATCTCGTGATGCATGCGCTGCGCCTGGCCGTGGACGTTGAGCATGGCGCCGCTGGCTTCGGTGGTCATGGCATGGAAATGCCCGGCGCTGCCGGTGTGTTGCTGGATTTCCTGCTGGGCGGCGTGGATCACGCTCTGGATATCTGCGGTCTCGCGAACGATGTCCTGGGTTGCGCTGGCGGTCTTCTCCGCCAGATCACGGATTTCGCCGGCAACCACGGCGAAGCCGCGACCGGATTCCCCAGCGCGCGCCGCCTCGATGGCGGCATTGAGTGCCAGCAGGTTGGTCTGGCTGGCGATGCTGCCGATCAGGCCGACGATGCGGTCGATCTCACTGGCACGCTTGACCAGTTCCGAGATGCGCTGATTGAGGCTGGCCAGGCCGTCCTCCATGCGTTGCGACTCCTCTTGCAACTGGCCGAACTTGAGTTTGTTCTGGATCGCCGCCTGGGCCACGTCCTGGGCGCGGCGATTGTTCTCATCGAGACGCGCGTTGAGGTAACTGAAGGAGTCGCCGACATGCTCGATGGATTGGCCGAACTTGAGCAGGTTACCCGCCAGCCCCTGGTAGAAGCTCAGGTCGCTCTGCAGCCGGGTGTCCTCCTGGCTGGCCTGTAGCGCGCTGCGCAGATGCTGGGTTTCCTGCTCACTGGCGGTGAGGCGAGCGAGTAGGGCGTGATGCTCGGCTTCGAGGCTGTGATGGCGTTTGGCGCTGACGAAAAACATGGCGGTATCCGGCACGAAAGGAAGAGGTCCCTGAGGACATTTCAGATTTCGTGCCAGCACCTGGTGGCTTGCAAATCAGTGACTTACCGTTTCGCTGTCATTATGACCTGATGTCAATCCGACATTTTGCGGTATTAATGACCTGATGTAGCACCGGCCTGTCGCCAGGCCGGGCAGGTGTCAGTGGCTGTAGCCCGGCTTCTGGCGGATGGTCTTGAGCAGGTCGTCCGGGCTGATATGACCGACCACCTGGGCCGCCGCACTACCGGGTTGCGGCAGGTCGAGGATATGGCCCTTCATCTTGCCGATCACGTGCATCTCGCACGGCTTGCAATCGAACTTCAGGGTCAGCACCTCGTCGCCGTGTACCAGCTGCATCGGCGCGACCTTGGTCTTCACGCCGGTGACGCCCTTGGCCTGTTTCGGGCACAGGTTGAAGGAGAAGCGCAGGCAGTGCTTGG
>ENA-UOXB01000637-UOXB01000637.1-bioreactor-metagenome-genome-assembly--contig:-NODE-637-length-21057-cov-9.790782_pt1 | contig 21057 bp, 17 predicted proteins | sample MGYA00238158_ERZ761615 | MGnify/ENA primary metagenome ERZ761615 (study PRJEB28904, sample SAMN06267902) | bioreactor metagenome | isolation source: Joint BioEnergy Institute, California, USA | place...
TCACTACCACGTCATAATTTTTTGGATATTGCATGCATGCCTCGCTTGAATAACGCTATTTTTGCCAACGACGTATTGATTATCACACGCTTGTTGCCTCATAAATAAACGTCACTCGTATTTTAAGAACGAATGATATAAGTGTTTAAAACTTAAATAGATAACCAACAATTATAACAATTTTTTGTCACTTAAAAAACGCTAGAACCAAAACTGTTAAAATTAATGCTAAAAATGAGATGAATCACTCATATTCATTTTTCAAATTTAGTTTGAATGATTACCAGAGCTTAGCGGTACGATCTGATCCGATTGACCACTGCTCAGCATATGATGACTACCATAACCTTCTGGATTGATTTGCAAATACGCATTCATTAAGCCGATGGCCTCACCATCATTCGTGGCTAAGATTTGCTCTTTGATAATATCGACAGGAGGCAATGGCAAATTCTTGAGAAGCGCTAAAAGCTGCTGATTGTCGCCTTTATTAACCACCAATTCGATAAGCTGACGCGCATCAATCGGTAAATCTGGTGTGCTTTGAGCCAATAATGCCAAATGATAAGCACCGGCAGGATCTTGGTCCGCAACAATACGCTGCTCAATAGCAATATAAGTCGCTTCTGTAGCGCCACCTGCCACACTTAACTGATGGATACACTTAAGGGCTGAGTTGGCTTCATTATCTGCAATCTCAATAATTCTTAAAGATTCATTTTTTAGACGCTCGCGACGCTTTTCAATGAGTGCTTGCTCGTCAGCTTCTTTTTGTACTTGTTGTTGATCATATGCTTGAGTATTCATAAGACTCTCTTGTTGATAGTGGTACTTATTCTTCGTTTTGTTTATATTGAAGACTATATGGGGGCAAAACCTACAAAATCAATAAAAGGCGCAAACCATAAAAAACCCAAATAGTCTTATGACTATTTGGGTTCATAGTACTTTAATAGCAAAACTGATTTATGTATTACTGAATTTTAAAACATCACAACAATGCTATAAATAGTAATGCCATAAGTCGTTTTTAATATTAAGCAGCAGGGCTATTGGCTTCAACCAGTGGCTTTAGCTCGCCTGATTGATACATCTGCAAGATAATATCAGATCCACCCATCAACTCACCATCAATCCATAACTGTGGAAACGTTGGCCAGTTAGCGATTTTTGGTAATGTCGCACGGATTTCTGGGTTTTCTAAAATATTGACAAAGGCAAATGGACGACCAATCTGCGTCAATACTTCAATAGAACGGGCAGAAAAACCACACTGTGGAAATTGCGGTGTGCCTTTCATATAAAGAATAACTTTGTTGTCACGAATTTGATCACGAATCAATTGTTCGACATCATTTGCAGCAGTATTTGGGGTTTGATCACTCATAAAAACTCCTATTGATAAGGCGGTATATTAAAAAGGCAATACGTTAAAATAGCAATATTGCAAAGGTATTGAATGACAATATGGCTGATACATGGGGCGATTATCACTATATTACAAGCATAATTGATAGATTGGCTTGATGATCAGCGAGTGCACATCGATTATAGGTCGACTTTATTAGGAACCAATAATACCACGGCATTGGCCATGATACCTTCTTGTCGTCCAGTAAAACCGAGTTTTTCAGTGGTGGTAGCTTTGACACTGATATTACCGACCGCTGTTTGCAAGTCACTTGCGATATTGTCGCGCATGGCTTGATTGTGCGGTGCCAGTTTTGGACGCTCGCACATGACGGTAATATCAGCATTGCCTAAGACATACCCAGCCTCTTGCACTTTGCTATACACATAGCGTAAAAGCACACGCGAATCCAAACCAGCGTGTGCAGCATCCGTATCTGGAAAATGCTGACCAATATCACCAAGCGCCAGTGCACCTAGTAACGCATCTGCCAGTGCATGTAGTACTACATCCCCATCAGAGTGTGCCAGTAAGCTATGCGTGTGTTCGATCGGTACGCCTGCTAATATGACATATTGCTGCTGCTGACCATTATTATGAAACGCATGCACATCGATGCCTTGACCAATTTTTATCATTATTATTTCCACTCAATTAGAGCACGCTAATTAGGCGTGATTAAAATAATTCAAAACCACTATCTGAATTTCTAAAGTGATTTTACTCACCGTAAGATGCCATAGGTCGCCACCAGTTTCAATTAACTGGTATAATGTGACGCTTATTTTATCATAATACCCAATTCAAAAGAAAAACTGGCACCGTTAAAATGCCAATGCTATCAATCAGAGCATTTGTCATGAGTACCATTACGATTTTGAATCCAGTATAAATAGTTGAGCCGTTTTATGTCAGCCATCACATCACACTCAGATTCTTTTTCTGCCCATCGTCCTTTAACGCTTGCTGATATCGACAGTCCTAGCACCAAGCATGTCATCGTTGGTATGTCAGGTGGCGTCGACTCTTCTGTCTCGGCCGTCTTGCTTCAGCAGGCAGGCTTTAAGGTGGAAGGCTTGTTTATGAAAAACTGGGAAGAAGATGACGGTACCGAATACTGTACTGCGATGGACGATCTAGCAGATGCGCAAGCTGTCTGTGACAAAATTGGCATCAAATTGCACACGGCCAATTTTGCCATGGAATACTGGGATCGTGTTTTTGAGCACTTCTTGGCAGAATATAAAGCAGGGCGCACGCCGAACCCTGATATTTTATGCAACAAAGAAATCAAATTTAAAGCGTTTTTAGACTATGCGTTGACACTTGGTGCTGACTATATTGCGACCGGTCATTATACTCGTCGTAGCATAAACTACACCAATACTGATGGTGAGACGGTCGCGCAGCTGTTACGCGGACTGGATAATAACAAAGATCAAAGCTACTTTTTGCACGCGGTGGGCGGTGATAAAATTGCCAAAACGCTTTTCCCAGTTGGTGAGCTTGAAAAGCCTGTCGTGCGTCAAATTGCTGAAGAACATGATCTGATCACGGCGAAAAAGAAAGACTCTACGGGCATTTGCTTTATCGGTGAGCGCCGTTTCAAAGACTTTTTGCAGCAGTACTTGCCTGCGCAAAAAGGCGACATCATGACGGATGACAATAAAAACATCGGTACTCACGATGGACTTATGTACTATACGCTGGGGCAACGCGGTGGCATCGGCATTGGCGGTGTCAAAGATCGTCCTGAGGAGCCGTGGTTTGTATTGGCAAAAGACTTAGACAAAAACCGATTAATTGTCGGTCAAGGGCATGAGCACCCAATGCTCATGAGCAATGAGCTAACCGCTTATAAGCTCGATTGGATTGATGGTTTGCCGCCTACTGATGTCTTTAGCGACACAGGTCTACGCTGTATGGCAAAATCGCGCTATCGTCAGCCGGATCAAGCGTGCCACGTGTTTGCTACAAAAGCCGACGGTAGTGAAGTCCGCGTGGTATTTGATGAGCCACAACGTGCAGTGACGCCCGGCCAATCTGCTGTATTTTATATAGATGAGGTCTGTTTGGGCGGCGGTGTCATCGCTTCTATCGATGCGCCTTGTGGGTTTTAATTTTTTATTTATATTTTGATGTTGTTGTTTCTTTTAATCACGTTCACTATTTATAACCATTTGAGGTATCGTTATGACTCCACTTACCGCACTCTCCCCTATTGACGGTCGTTATGCGTCTAAAGCTGACAGCTTGCGCCCATATTTGTCTGAATTTGGTTTGATTAAAGCCCGAGTTACGGTTGAAATTCGCTGGTTGCAATCATTGGCAGACAATGAGGCGATTGGTGAATTGGCTGCGTTTGATGCAGATACCAATGCGTTTTTGAATAGCATCGTGGATGATTTTAGCGAAGCGGATGCACAAGCGATTAAAGACATCGAAGCGACGACCAATCATGATGTTAAAGCGGTCGAATACTTCATCAAAGACAAATTCCGTGGTCAAGACGCGCTTATTGATTCATTAGAATTCATTCATTTTGCGTGTACCAGTGAAGATATCAACAACTTGTCATACGCGCTGATGCTCAAAGACAGCCGCGACATCGTAGTCGCAAAAATGCAGCAAGTCACCGATAGTATCGTAGACTTGGCGATTGCTCACGCTGATCAGCCTATGTTGTCACGCACACATGGTCAAACCGCAAGCCCAACCACACTTGGTAAAGAGATGGCAAACGTGGCTTATCGCCTAGCTCGCCAAATCAAGCAAATCGGTCAAGTAGAGTTACTGGGTAAAATCAATGGCGCAGTCGGTAACTATAATGCGCATTTTTCAGCCTACCCTGATGTTGATTGGCAGACTCATGCCGCACAATTTATCGATGAGCGTCTAGAATTGACTTTCAATCCTTATACTACGCAGATTGAGCCACATGATTACATCGCCGAATTGTTTGACGCAGTAAAACGCTTCAATACGATATTGATCGATTTTAACCGTGATGTTTGGCAATATATTAGCTTAGGCTATTTCAAACAGCGCCTAAAAGACGGTGAAGTTGGTTCTTCTACCATGCCACATAAAGTCAATCCGATTGATTTTGAAAACTCAGAAGGTAACTTGGGCGTTGCCAATGCGATGCTGGCACACTTGGGTGAAAAACTGCCAATCTCACGTATGCAGCGTGATCTATCGGATTCAACCGTACTGCGTAATATCGGTGTTGGTCTGGCACAAAGCATGATTGCGTTTGATGCCTGCCTAAAAGGCGTTGGCAAGCTTGAATTAAACGCACAGCGTCTGAATGAAGACCTCAATCAAGCACAAGAAGTATTGGCTGAGCCTATTCAAACGGTCATGCGTCGCTACCGTGTCGAAAATCCTTACGAAAAACTAAAAGCCTTGACGCGCGGTAATGCCATGACGCGTGAAGCCATGCTGACGTTCGTTGAAAGTGATGAGTTATCTGCAGTGAGCGACGCTGACAAAGCACGCCTTCGTGAATTGACACCGGCTACTTACACTGGTAATGCCGCAGAACAAGCTCGCACTATCAAAGACTGGATCGCTAAAATCTAAGAGCGAATTATTGAGCAAATATTTGCCATGAGCAAGCGCTTAAATTCTGTTACTGTCAGTACTATCACGGTATTCATCGTTATGGTACTGGCAAGTATTGAGCCTCTAGAGTGGTCAAGTTATCTACTCCATCAACTCGGCACACTGCTTTTTTTGGCAGTGATGCTGGGTGCTTACTGCTATAGGAAGATTGGCTCACGCTCTTATATGTTTGCTTCGTTGTTTCTGATCATTCATATTATAGGTGCACGTTATTTATACTCATACGTGCCATATGACGATTGGACACAGCGATTATTCGGTATAAATCTAAACCAAATATTTGGTTGGCAGCGCAATATGTACGACAGGCTTGTGCATTTCAGTTATGGACTTTTGCTGCTTAGTGCTATGGTTGAAAGCTCAAAATCTGTCTTTGGTATTCAGTCAACGAAGCTATTAATTGCTATCGCACTCATGATCAATATGTCATCAAGCCTACTCTACGAGCTACTCGAATGGGGAATTGCCTCAACCTTATCGCCAGAAGCGGCTGAAGCTTATAATGGTCAGCAAGGTGATATTTGGGATGCCCACAAAGACATGGCTTTGGCATTACTCGGTGGGCTGATTGCGGCAGGGATTATTCTATTTAAAACTCGCACCCATCAAGTGGCTGCCCCAAAATAGATCAGTTGTCTTTTTTATCGTCATCGCTATCACCCGGTATGATGGCTTTACCAACAGCAACAGTGCCTTTGACCACACCTTTGGTGGTCTTGTAAGCGATTTTAGCCGGTACAGTGACGATCTTATGTACGCAAGCTTGCAATAAAAATACGCTTGTGAGGATGACGATCAAATGCATTTTTTTCATAACGTTCCTACGATTCAGTGGTAGCTCTGATGAGTGCCATCAGATAGAGGATCATCATAAACTATTAAAACCCTCCTATAAAGCACTGCTCATTATTAATCTCACCCTCATTTAAAATACGGATTTATCCATGACTTCTATACCCCTTTGTTTGCCAGAATCCATTACGCCTGAGCAGTTTTTAGCCGAGTACTGGCAAAAAAAGCCGCTACTAATCAAACAAGGCTTACCCCAGCTTATTGATATGTTTGAACCAGAAGACATGTTGGGTCTTGCCATAGAAGAAGAAGCCTCAGCGCGTTTATTGACACAAGCCAATACCAAAAAAGAAGGTCAAGCGCAGTGGCAACTAAAAAAAAGCCCTCTGACTGAATTGGATTTTGACAATCTACCGAAGCAGTGGACGGTACTGGTACAAAACCTTGAACAGTGGTCGCCTGAGCTTGGTCAGTTATGGCAAGCATTTGACTTCATCCCGCAATGGCAACGCGATGATATCATGGTTTCTTATGCACCCAAGGGTGGCTCAGTGGGCAAACATTATGACGATTATGATGTTTTTCTGGCACAAGGTTACGGACATCGCCGTTGGCAATTGGGCAAATTCTGCGACCAAAACACAGAATTCGTCGCCGATGAACCAATCAGACTTTTTGACGATATGGGTGAGATTATTTTCGATGAAATATTAGAAGCAGGTGACGTGCTTTATGTACCACCGAAATTATCACATTTTGGGGTTGCTCAAGATGACTGTTTGACGTTTTCTTTTGGCTGTCGTCGTCCAAATCTGATGCAGATCATTGATAGTATGGCTGATATCGCTACCAACGACAGCGATTTGTTTGTACCTATGCTACTTCCGCAGGCTATGCAAGCCTCAGGTGCGTTACAAACCCAAAGTATTGAGGCGATCAAAAATCAATTATTACAATTGCTCCAATCTGAGCGCGGTGATCACATTATCCGCCAAGCCGTGTCGGAAGTGGTGAGCAAACGTCAATACGATGCGCTCATGCCAGAAGAAACATTAGACACTGATGAATTGATGCAAGCCTTGTTAGAAGGCGGGACACTACAAGCAGATTATAGCAATCGTCTGCTTTATACTCAGGACAGTAATAACACAGTACTGTATGCCAATGGCCAACGTATTGATGGTCTTGATGAGGCGACAAAGGCTGTTCTTATCCGTTTAGCTAATGGTGAATCTTTACAGCATAGTGATGTGACGGGCATTGACCCAGACGATCTCAGTGAATGGTTAGAAAACGGCTGGGTTTGGATTGATTTTGCTGAGTAATTTTTAACCTGACAGCTCTGTTTGAATGTCTTACAGAAACATAAAAAAAACCGATGCCTGAATACTGATCAGACATCGGTTTTTATTTGCTAAATTTTAATATGATGGTAATGACGCTTAATCTTCGATAAAAGCTAAACGCCACTTCACCTTTAATTAAAATCCCTATTCTGTACCAAGCTCAAGTAAGCTGGCGTTACCACCAATGGCAGTCGTATTGATCGTCTTGACTCGTTCTGTAACGAAGCGGTGCAGATAATCAGGCGTTAGCATTTCTGATAACCCTTCCATATCGCTGACCGCAATCACTTGTGTCAAGATACCATCGGTTTTGGCTAGTTCTTGGCTGATGGTTTGTATCTCACTACCATTACCAGACACCGCAACTTGTGCCAGACGGTCAATATGTAAAAGCGTGATCGTTTGCGAGTCGTTTGCAACGCTCAATACATCATCACTGATACCCGTTTCATAGAGTATTTTTGCCGCTTCATTACACATCTCATCTTGGCTTGGACAATGCAAAATAACTTCATTACCTGTTAATAATGCCGCAATGAGCTGTCCCAATACCGCCATGGCTCTAGCAGATTCACTGCCAACAACCATGGTTTTGCCACGAGCAGTCACATATAGGTCATTGGACTCACCAGTAGCCCCAACCATACGATGCACTTCATCCAAACTCGGCGCAGCTTCTAACAAGTGATTGAATAAGCGTTTTGCTTTATTGGCATCACCCGTCAGCAATGCCAGTTTTGGAACAGCCGATTGTAGATAGGTGGCGCGATTTACTGCGCCAAGTAGTCGCCAGGATTCACAAACCTGGGCATGATTTTTTTTGAATTCAGTTGCCATGTTGCTACTCCTTATACGAGTTCTGTTTGAGTGGTTGAGTTTATACTGTTTGTAGCTGCTGTTTGTTTAGTCACTTGAGGGTTCACTGATGATTCTGTACTTAGTGTCATCAGACGTGCCACATAATGCGGACCACCGGCTTTAGGGCCTGTACCTGATAGACCACAGCCACCGAATGGCTGTACATTTACTACGGCACCAATTTGGTTACGGTTGATATAGGTATTACCGACAAAAGCACGGCGCTCGATATGTTCAGCGTTGTTTTCGATACGACTGTGAATACCTAAAGTCAAACCAAATCCTGTGGCGTTAATGGCATCGATCAGTAGATCTAAGTCACGTGCTTGATAGCGTAGTACATGTAATATCGGCCCGAAGTGTTCGCCACCAATCACATCAATACTTTTCACTTCAATCGCTGTTGGCAATACAAAAGTAGATTGTTCTTGACTGACGACTGAACTGGTACTCATCGGTGTTTGAGCCAAAATACGCGCTGTTGGTTCAGCATTCATACGCTCAATGTGTGCTTCTAAACCTTGCTTAGCATCCGCATCAATCACTGGACCTACGTCAGTCGATGCATATAGCGGATTACCCACTGACAGCTCTGCCATATTACCTTGTAATAGCTCAATCAAGTCATCAGCCATTTCTTCTTGTACGCATAAGATGCGACAAGCTGAACAACGTTGACCTGCTGAACCAAAGGCAGACAATACTGCATCTCTAACCACTTGCTCTGGTAGCGCTGTCGAATCAACGATCATGGCGTTTTGGCCACCAGTCTCAGCGATAAACACAGGCAGCTCACCACTGGCTTGGGCATGATCATTTAGACTTTGATTGATGCGTTGCGCCGTTTGGGTTGAGCCTGTGAAGATAACGCCAGCAATATTATCAGCAGCAGTCAATGCACCACCAACGTCGCCTGCCCCGATGACCAATTGTAAAGCTTCTACAGGTATACCCGCTTTATACATCAGTTGTGCGCCGAAATGAGCGATCAAGCTGGTCTGTTCGGCAGGTTTTGCCACAACCGTGTTGCCTGCTGCTAGAGCGGCCACGATCTGACCCGTATAAATGGCCAATGGGAAGTTCCAAGGACTGATACAAACGAAAGTACCACGTGCTTTATAAACTTGACGTGACTGTTGTCCATTTAAATCTGTGAACTCATATGCTGTTGCATCTAAACGCTCGGCTTCATCAGCATAAAAACGGCAGAAATCAACCGCTTCTTTGATCTCATCAATACTGTCTTGCATGGTTTTGCCAGCTTCAACTTGACAAAGCGCCATCAATTCAGCGTAGTTTTCTTCATAAAGATCAGCTGTTTTGCGTAATATGGCAGCACGTTCAACAGCTGGCACATTTTTCCACACACTTTGTCCAGCGACTGCGACATCAATGGCATGACGAGCAAGTTCTGCATTGGCGTAGGTTACTTCCCCTGCGCTCACTTCATGATTCCAAGGAGCACGCACGGTCTGCACACTTAGCTTCTGGCTTGTACCATCCACTTCATATTCGTTAATGGCTTTACCGTTAACGATAGATGTTGCTGACCAAGTTTTATGCAAGTGGCTATCGATAGCAGATTTAAATGGTAGCCATTGTGACTCTACAAATATGTTAGGGCCAAAACTTGCACGGCGTGAGCCATATATTTCTGATGGCAATGGGATATCTGGATTGTGCAATGTCGCATTGGCAAGCAGCTTGTCATAAGGATGCACGGTGAGCTTATCAATAGGATAAGACTTGTCTAATAACTGATGCACAAACGAGCTGTTCGCGCCATTTTCAAGCAAGCGACGTACTAGGTATGGTAGCAAGTCCTTGTGTGCACCAACTGGGGCATAGATACGGACAGGGATTTGATAAGCTTGTAAAATATGATCGTACAGCGCATCACCCATACCGTGTAGACGTTGGAACTCAAACTCTTTGTGCTGACTCATGGTCATAATTGACGCAAGCGTATGCGCATTATGAGTCGCAAACTGTGGCCAGATAAGACCACGCAGATGATCTGACAATAAGAAGCGGGCGCAAGCAAGATAAGCCGTATCTGTGCCTTCTTTACGTGTCCAAACAGGATAGCCTGATAGCCCTTTTTGCTGAGCCAGTTTGATCTCAGTATCCCAATAAGCACCTTTGACCAGACGTACTGGAATGCGGTCGCCCACTTCTGATGACAAACGAGCCAGCCATACTAAGACAGAAATAGCACGCTTAGAATATCCTTGAACAACAATACCTAAACCATCCCAGCCAGCGGTTAAGTTGTCACGGTATAAAGACTCAAATAACTTTAATGAAATTTCAAGACGGTCCGCTTCTTCAGCATCAATACTAAGATCGACGTTGACTTCACGCGCAGCTTCAATAAGTAGCAAGCAACGTTGACGCAATAAGCCCATGACTTGCGCTTCTTGCGTGGCTTCATAACGAGGATGCAGTGCTGATAATTTGATAGACACTGATGGCTTTGGCATGCCTTCTTTGACTTTGACATTAGCCGTAGCTCTGATTGCATGCAGATAGTCATTAAAATACTTTTCAGCATCTCTATGGGTGATCGCTGCTTCACCTAACATATCAAACGAATAGGTATACCCTCTATTGCGATATGGCTGACTGTTTTTATTAGCGCTTTCGATTGTCTCGCCCAATACAAACTGATGTCCCATAATACGCATGGCTTTTTGCATCGCACTACGAATGACTGGTTCACCCATTTTTTTGGTCATACGATCCAAAAATCCTGAGGCTGTGGTATTGCTATCAATACTGACGACACGGCCTGTCATCATCATGCCCCATGAAGAAGCATTGACCATAAAACCATTGTCATTTTTGATGTGTTTTTTCCAGTCAGCCACACTCATTTTGTCATGAATAAGTGCATCTGCCGTGTAATTGTCTGGTACTCGAATCAAAGCTTCTGCCAAGCTCATAAGCAAGATACCTTCTTGCGTATCAAGACTGTACTCGAGCAATAACGAGTCAACCATTTTGACCGCTTTGCCATCATTACGTACGTGCTCAACCAGCTGACGCGTTTGCTCAGCCGCCGCATTACGTTCTTCATCACTGGGTTTAGCCAGTGGCAGTAATTTAGACAACCAGCTGGTTTCATCCACGCTATATAATGGCGAAATACGCGTATATAGCTCTTTTGATGAGTGAGTAATATATTCTGGCGATAGTAAATCGACAGGATTGAATAAAATTGGTTCTTGCGGGGTAAACTGATCTACTGGGTTCATAACAACTCCATAACTATCGTTTAAAAACCATAATAAATGATGCTTTAGGAGGTCTGATTATGACGCCTAAGTGCCTACGCCCACTGTTATTTTAAACAGTGGTTAGTAATGATACTCACAGCGGTAATCAAAAGACCAAACGGCGCCATTACAAAACGGGAAAATCCAGCATCGGCTGGAAATGGTTAAGTAGGTCGTTCGAGTGTTAAACGGGCTACATTAACAATACAAAGGCAACAAACAGTTAAGCGACATTAGTGCCTTCTTCTTGTTAGTAGTGAAAGGAGTGTGATGAGCAGATGGTTTTATCGCTAGATCAAAATAAGGATAATCAATTATCACTTTGACTAGGTCTAAATCTGTCATCTTATTTGACGCTAATTCACTGTAAGAAAAACCTCTACGGCGTTGATTGAGGTGATGCGCTTAACTTGGGCATATTAGCATGAAAAAAATTTTCAAACTAACACTATTTACTATTTTTCTAAATTCATATTATGCTGAAAAACAACCAGTTATCAGCACCTTAGTCAGCATGACGCTCTGGTTATATTTTTTTATTTACTATTAACATTTAATTTCTTTAAATCAAATACTTGCGATTATAAGGTAACACTGGATTATCTTTTACGCAAAGAAAAACCCCCTTCATTCATTCAGAATAAAGGGGACTCAAAATAGTTATACAAGGTAAGAAATTAACTATCAGATGCCTATAGCAATACTAGCTTAGCAAGCAAGATAACGGTTAGTACCCAAACAGGAATGGTAATCTCAGAGAATTTACCTGTCATCAGCTTGACCGCGGTAAAGGTAATGAAGCCAAGCGCAATACCATCTGCAATAGAATACGTGAGCGGTGTTAATAACAGTACGACCGCTACCGGAGCAGCTTCTGTTAAGTCTTCCCAGTTGATGTCCTTTAATGTAAATAGCATTAATACTGACACATAAAAAATCGCGCCAGCCGTCGCATAAGCAGGGATCATGCCTGCCAATGGTGCGAAGAAAATACTCAGCACAAACAATACGCCAACCGTTACTGCCATTAGGCCGGTACGTCCACCAGACGCCACACCAGAAGCACTTTCGATATAACTGGTCGTCGATGAGGTACCAAGCATAGCGCCTGCCACAGTCGCCGTTGAATCAGCCAATAAAGCTTTGTCCATGTTAGGGATATTACCATCTTTATCAATCAAACCTGCTTTACTGGCGATACCTACTAGGCTGCCTGTTGTATCAAACAAATCAACGAATAAAAAAGCAAAAATAACACTGATCATCCCAACGTCAAACGCGCCTGCAATATCAAGCTCTAACAGAGTCGGCGTAATGGATGGCGGAGCAGACACAATGCCAGCGAAATGCGTATGACCTGTCAGCAAGCTAATCAGAGTAACAATCAAAATACCGATAGTGACCGCACCTGGGACCTTTTTATAGACCAAGCCAATAATGATAAAGAACCCCAACGCTGCCATCATTGGCGCAAATGAGGTCATATCACCAAGCATTACTAATGTGGCATCACGGCCAACAATAATGCCTGAGCTTTGAAGTGCAATAAATGCTAAGAAAGCACCAATACCTGCCACAATGCCTTGTTTAAGACTGGTTGGAATGGCATTAATGATCCATTCACGAATTTTAAATAAGCTTAAAATAATAAACAAACAACCTGATAGGAAAACAGCGCCTAGTGCTGTTTGCCACGCATACCCCATACCCAGTACGACACCATAGGTAAAAAAAGCATTCAAACCCATACCTGGTGCCAATGCCACAGGCAATCGAGCATAAATTCCCATGATAAAGCAGCCTATTGCTGCGGCCAGGCAGGTGGCCACAAACACCGCCCCTTTGTCCATACCAGCCTCAGCCAATACGTTAGGGTTCACAAAGATGATATATGCCATGGTCAAAAAAGTAGTTATACCAGCAAGAATTTCCGTTTTGACCGTGGTGTTTTCACCGTTAATCCCAAAATAGCGTTCAATTGCATTCATAAGTGTCGCGCCCAGCTTGCTAGTGAAAGAACAAATTTATTGGTGCCAAAAATAAATATGACGTCAACAAAAAATTGCGACGTCATAATCAAAAGGCAGCGGTAACAAAGTGCAACATTTTAGAGAAATTGCGGTACAAATTCAATCATTACCCGTGTCTTATGGGTACAAATCTGATTTTCTGACGTCCTAGTGAGCAATGACTGAACAAGGTTTCAATATTACAATACAGTCCTTATGCCTCAAAAATCATAGTACCGTACTCATAGTTTTTTATCTCTTCAACTTATAAATCACAAAGTAAATAAAAAATCTTGTACCTGTACAACGCTATATTCCTACTTTCAATAGAAAGATATGAGCTAACGATGGTTCACGATTGGAATAGGCTAAATTCATATTATTGAGTATTTAACACTTTAATAAATGACCTTTTGTACATTTACCAGTACACTAAGCGGTTGATACCAATGTGCGAAATTAAAGCGCATTTTTGGTGTCATATTCTATGTTTTATTAGATGGTCTAACTTGGTTTGCGTGCTGCGCCCTGCCAGTCATTATCAATTATTCATGAGTCTCATACATGCCTGAATCTTTAAATATTATTGACCTTATTACTCAAGCCAGTCTTTTGGTACAGATAGTAATGGCGTTATTGTTATTGGCTTCCTTACTCAGCTGGGTAATTATTTTTCGTATGAGTGCACGGCTTGGGACTGCCAAAAACTTCGATCAGCAGTTTGAGACGTGGTTTTGGTCGGGTGAAGATTTGGCCAAACTGTATCAAGGTGTCCAAGGCTCTCCTGAACGTCAAGGGCTTGAGCAAATCTTCTATGTGGGATTTTCTGAATATTTAAGAATGCATAAAAAGCGCCAACCTAAGGATGACATCATTGATGGCGTTGAGCGCAAGCTGCGAGTCGGTTTAGGGCGTCAGCAGCAATTACTAGAGTCAGGATTAACCACGCTAGCAAGTATTGGATCAGTGGCCCCTTATATTGGTCTATTTGGTACGGTTTGGGGTATTATGAACGCGTTTTTAGGGCTATCTCAAACTGAGCAAGCCACGTTATCCTCTGTGGCGCCTGGTATCGCTGAAGCGTTAATCGCGACTGCTATGGGACTGTTTGCTGCTATTCCTGCGGTACTGGCTTACAACCATTTTACGGCCAAATCGAGCCAACTGTATGACTCACGCGCATTGTTTTGCGATGAGATGACAGGCATGCTCCAACGTGAGACCAGTGCAGAAAGTATCACTGGTAGAGACCATCAGGCTACTGCGAGTCAGGTGACAGGGTTATGAGACAAAGCCCATATCGCCGTGAGAAAAAAGCACTCAACGCGGAGATGAACGTTGTTCCTTATATTGACGTAATGCTCGTGCTACTTGTGATATTTATGGTGACAGCACCTATGCTGATCACGGGCGTCGATGTTGACTTGCCAAAAGAGCAAACCAATACCATGAGCCAAAGTCAGCTACCGGTTATTGTCTCATTGACCGATAACGGTGAGATTTTTATCAGTTATGAAAACAATATTGATTTGCCAATTAGCGAGCCGGAGTTGATTGACACCCTATCCAATCTACAAAATCAAAGTGCCGATGCTGGGGCGCAACCTTTGCAAGTCATGATTAATGCGGATCAAAACAATCAGTATGGTGCCATCATGACCCTAATGGCGACCTTACAACAAGCAGGTATCCAAAAAGTTGGTCTGTTAACAGGGGCGCCCTTGCCCGCACCTTCATTATAATGACGTCTATTCTTAGCCCAACTTGCTATAATAAAACTGATCATTTGACGAACCTCGTTTTTGAGTATCTCTACCATGCATAATGCTCCTATCGTTTATGTACCAACTCAACCTGAAGGCAATGGTCTTACCTTGCCGACGCTACTCAGTTTGGTGGCACATGCACTTGTGATTGGTGTGCTTATTTATAATTATCAACATGCTGAGGTAGAAACGGCTGGTAGTATTGAGACTGTCATGGTATCGCCTGAACAGCTTGCTGAGATGCAAGGACAAATCTTGGCCAATCGGGCGGCCGCGGCCAGTGCCATGCAGGCTGAAAGCAGCGCAAGCGGTATGACGCAGACAGAAACGTTTGACGGTAGTGCTAGTGCACAGAACCCAAATCAAACCAATTCTCAGCGCGTACCTGTTTTTACACGCTCTGACGACTCTAGCAGCCAGCCAATGCTCATGAGTGAAGATCAGCAACAGCGCCTGTTTGAGCAAAACCAAGACTATGAACGCCGGATGGCTGAATGGGCAGCGCAGTTGGATGACTCAGTGGCCGAAGAACACAGTCAAATTGAGCAAAATAAACGAGAGCAGCGTGCAGAAGAGCAAGAAAGGTTAGGAGAGTTTCGTAGTAAACAGAATAACCCACCGAAGATTACACGCCCTACTGCAAGTGATCGTAATATAGAAATTAATACAGGCAGTGCGGGTAAAACCTACAATCTATCAGATGGTCAATCCAGTATTTCTGGCGATACAGCCACGTCCAGTCTCACTAAAGGTAGCAGTCGCTCTGCATCCAGTGGCAACCGCGGCGCCAGCAACAGTGAGATCGTTGGTTTGATCAAACGTAATTATAACCCACCGACCGCAGCGAAAGGCTCCACTCAAAGCGCAACGCTAACCATTACTGTCAACGCGAGTGGAAATATTGTTAATGTTTCTGCTTCAGGGCCTGATAGCGCTGTGAATGAGGCTGCCAAGCAAGCCGTATTGGATACAGGCTCATTACCAATCGATACCGACGATCCTAAATACCCTACCTTTACCATACAGTTTAAAGGCAGTAATTAATCAGTTGCTCATGTCTTATATTATTGATAACGTGATGTTAAACCGTTATTACCGTGCGATACACGGCACTACTATCATGACAAGGGCAACCTCCCTTATTTATAAAAATGATAACCATATTGTTTTAGGAGCTCAACTGACTCATGCGTACCCATCAGAAACTATTGGCCTCTTTACTCGCCAGTGCCTCTACCCTCCTTGTTTCTCCTAGTCTATTTGCCGCACCTGTCGTTTTAGAATTGGATTATGAAATCCCTGTCCAGCAAAACCAAGTGGCTTTTGTGCCCTTCGCTGGCGATTCGGTTTTATCACCTATTGTCTTAAATGACTTGAGTAAGACTGAGCTAAAAGTCACGAGCCAAAACCTACCACAGCAGCCGCACAGTAGTGGCGAGCTGGCAGGCACATTGCCTGTTTGGCAAAGTATGGGGATTCCTTACCTAGTGGTTGGCACTACACGCAGTAATCGCGGCAAAATAGTGACCGATTATGAAGTGATTGACGTTAAATCTGGTCGGGTCATCGAAGGCAAACAAAGCTTGACGGCTGATAATAATAGAGAAAGCCTACGTTATGCCGGACATGTTATCTCCGATAAAGTGTATGAACTTATCACAGGTATTCCAGGCGATTTTTCAGGGCGTATCGCCTATATTGAAGAGATTGGCGCTGGGAAAGAGAAAGTCTCACGCCTAAAAGTCATGGATGCAGATGGCGAAAACGCCAAAACTATCACAGAAGTTGCAGGCTCAATCTTTTCACCAACATGGTCACCAGATGGCAGTCGTATCGCCTACTCTGTACAGCGTGATAAGTCATACCCTGTTATTTATGTACAAAATGTCAGTGGCGGCGGCGCAAGTGCGTTAACGCCTTTTGCAGGTAGCAATTTAAGCCCTTCATTTTCTCCTGATGGTAGTAAGATACTATTTTCAAGTAGCTTTGAAGGCAGCGCTCATATTTATGAGATGAGTGCCAGTGGCGGTCAGCCTAGAAGACTTACCAATTGGCCTAGTAGCGAAGTGCAACCAAGCTATGCACCCGATGGTAAATCTTTCGTCTTTGTCAGTGATCGAGCTGGCTTTAATAAGCCACAAATTTATCGTTATGAGTTTGGCTCAGGTCGCACGACTAAAGTATCTAATAGCGGTTATGCTACCAGTCCGCAATATAGTAGCGATGGCTCACAAATTGCTTTTTTGAGTGGACGATCAGCTGCCATCATGAATAACAATGGCGCAGTTACTGCTAATCTGGGTAATACAGGTATCGATGAAGCACCAAGCTTTTCTCCAAACGGTAAACGCGTGGTATATGCATCAAAGCAAGGCGGTAAAGGTGTGCTGACCATCAAGTCACTGAATGGTGGTGAAGCATTCGGTAAGTCAGGACAAGGCGTCATCCGCTCACCAGTATGGTCATCTAGTCCCAAATAAGATGATCGGCTTCGCTCTATTAATATAAAGTATGAAACATAAAAAGCGCCTAACGTTATACGAGGCGCTTTTTATAATATTACTTGTAATGACCAGTATCTTTTTATCCTTGATTGCTTTCTGAGATACCTTTATGAAATCCTTAACGCTAAGCTGTTTATTGACCTCGGTATTGCTAATCACAGGTTGTCAATCGTTTCAATTTGTTGATAGTCCCATACCCGTCACCGCACCTCTTGCTTTACAAAACCATACCCAGTAAAGCAAAAAAACAGATACCAATCTGGCATCTGTTTTTTTATTGAACTATTTTAAGGGCAACCTATCACCTTATCTCAAGGTTTTGCAGAAGCGGGCTGATGTTTGATAATGGTTTTTGCTAAATGGTCACCGAACCAAATAGCCGTATCAATATCGCCAGGCCCTGGCGTTTCTTCTGGCGGTCCATCCAAAGATTGTGTCATTAACCCCAAGAAGCTGGACAGACGGTTTAAATCATGGGCTTCATGACCTGTTGGCATCAAGGGCAACCCAATCCAATTCATGCCATGCTGCATCGCATATAAAGAAATCTGCTGCAATACTGCCAATTTGTCGCCACTTAGCCCACCAGAGTTGGCAAAGGCTGCTGCCCACTTACCTTCCCATACCCGATGATACCAACGCTTTGAGGTTTCATCCATAAAGGTCTTAAATTCAGCCGTCACGCTACCCATATAGACAGCGCTACCAAACACCAACAAGTCTGCTTGATCCAAATAATCCCAATCGACATCATGAACATCGACAACTTTGGCCTGTGATTCTGGTAATTGCTGGTGCGCCCCTTTGACAATAGCCTCAGCAACACGCTTGGTGTGCCCATAGTTACTATGAAAAATCACGGCAATAGAAACGTTGGGTACGTTATCAGTGGATGTGGAGGTTAAAGGCGATTCGACAGATGTATTCATACAAACTCTAATTATGGATTAATTGAACAGACTAAGAGTCTGTTTTTAGGATACTAAAAATGTATGTTATAGATATCTCATTTATTTAGCTAATATGAGGCAAGCTTTCGTAAATTCAACCTGATCTTATTTGCTATATTTATAAGAACTTAATCAGTGTCCTAACAATATAACTATTTTTAATAAATGAGCGGTCAATAGATTAAATAAATGAGCGGTAAGGAAAAAGATAAATTCGCTGTATTACTATCAATCATTAATCAGCCATTACAATCTTATATATTCTATTAAAGAATATATAAATTCTTCCTCTTCTTGTCACGCTTTTAAAAAACGGGTTTATCATAGGGCGCTTATTCAACTATTCACGAATATACCGATTAAATATTCCAAAAAACTATTTAAATAATGAACTCTGAAAATATATCAGAGAAGGATGTACTCTTTTGGCTATTACAACAACGAAAGTTCAACCCGTAAATGACACCCTAGACCCTATTGCTAGAGGGACGCTGGCACTAAATGACCCGCAGAAGCTACTGGTAGTAGGCGGCGCACTTGCTGGCTTTGTTATGCTGATTTATCTATTTGGCACCCAGCCTATGGCTCAGCCCTTACTTTTTATTATCGGCTTATTGCTTGGCTATACTCTGTTTCATGCGCGTTTTGGTTTTACTTCTGCATTTAGACGTCTGATGTCAGTGGGTAATGGACAAGCGATGCGTTCTCATATGCTGATGTTAGCGGTTGCAGTCAGTCTATTTGCCCCTATTCTTGCCTATGGTACGACCCTGTTTGGCGGCTCGGTCGCAGGGTATGTATCACCCGTTGGCGTCAGTTTACTCGTCGGCTCTTTTGTATTCGGTATTGGGATGCAGCTGGGCGGCGGCTGTGCTTCTGGTACGCTTTACGCCGTTGGCGGTGGACGTTCAGTGATGTTCATCACCTTTATCTTTTTCGTCATTGGCGCAACTGTTGGCGCTTATCATCTGCCGTTTTGGACAGAAGAGATGCCCTCCTTTGCCCCTTTTTCTTTAGCGACGTCCACAGGTCTTGGCTATAGTGGTGCTTGGATAGTATCGTTGGCACTATTTGCTCTGATTGCATGGGTCACGCTTATTGTTGAGAAAAAAACCAAAGCACCGAAAATGGCACCCGTGCCGACTGAAAAAGGTTGGAGACGCATTTTTCGCGGCTCATGGCCATTATTTGCAGCAGCGATCGTTCTTGCCATACTGAATGCGCTAACATTAATCACGCGTGGTCAGCCATGGGGTATCACCTCTGCATTTGCATTATGGGGCTCTAAAATTGCAAGCAACTTTGGCGTTGATGTTGCAAGCTGGGGCTATTGGCAAGGAACCAATGCCGCTGCGCTAAATGCTTCAATCTTTGCTGATTCGACCACGGTCATGAATATCGGTATTATCATCGGTGCTTTTATTGCCTCGGCAGCAGGAGGTTTATTCAAATTTACTCAGATTACTCTAGGTAATTTTGCAGCCTCTGTGATTGGCGGCTTGATGATGGGTTATGGCGCACGTCTGGCTTTTGGCTGTAATATCGGTGCTTATTTTGGCGGTATTGCCTCTTTTAGTGCTCATGGTTATATTTGGGGCATCATGGCAATGGCAGGGACTTTTTTAGCCTTATACCTGCGTCCCTTATTTGGGCTGTCTGTACCAAAATCTAATGATTCTGTATGCTAAAAAATCAATAATTTATAAATAAAAAATAGCAGACTTATATTAAGTCTGCTATTTTTTGGACGATTAACATTATAAATGCTACAAACGAATAGCCATCCTTACATCGCTTCTATTAATAAATAGCTTTTATCAAAACGCAGAAAGGCCACGAACAATCACTAGCGCCATACGCCCTGTAGCAGGCTGATTCAAATGCGTCTGACGACGATAGGAGTAATATCGATTATCAGCGTAACTACAATGCTCCGGCAACCCATCAACTAACGTTACACCAGTCGCCTTTAATTGATCGGCAGCCAGCTTTGGTAGATCAAGTTTGAGCTTATCAGCATTGTCTGCCTCGCTATTAACAACGTACCGCTGGTCGAAATTCTCAATGTCAGAAGCCGTTAATGACTGAGTTTCTACGCAGCCTGCTAATAATTGGTCACGAACTTGACGACCAACCTCATAGTTTTTTTGACTGATACAAACACCAATCCAAGCACTTATCGGTCCAGACTCTCTAAAACGCTGAACCGTTGCTTGAATAACGCCGCATGCCAGCCCTTGCCAGCCTGCATGAATTGCTGCAATCTGACCACTTGCTGGTTGATACAAGACGATGGGAACACAATCAGCCGTCATTATGGCAAGACCAAGACCTTGCTGTTGACTAATTATCGCATCAGCGGGCATTGGCTCCATACCTAGTGCAGTAGCATCAACATCATAAATGTGCTTGCCATGAACTTGACTGACCCAGTGCAAGCTTTTGACTTGAGTGCACAGCTCATTCTTGAAAGATATATCTGTCATTTGCTCATTGATGGCAGCCAATAGACGCAT
>ENA-UOXB01000642-UOXB01000642.1-bioreactor-metagenome-genome-assembly--contig:-NODE-642-length-21003-cov-7.566689_pt1 | contig 21003 bp, 15 predicted proteins | sample MGYA00238158_ERZ761615 | MGnify/ENA primary metagenome ERZ761615 (study PRJEB28904, sample SAMN06267902) | bioreactor metagenome | isolation source: Joint BioEnergy Institute, California, USA | place...
GCCTACGACAGACTTTTTTGGCAGGACAGCCCATATTGATATCGATAATTTGCGCGCCATTGTCAATCTGGTAACGTGCGGCTTCAGCAAGCTTGTCTGGCTCGGCACCCGCAATCTGCGCAGAAATGGGCGCTATCTCGTTATCGAAATTGGCGCGATATAGAGATTTTTTGCGTGCATACAATGCTGTATCGGCAATGATCATCTCACTGACCGCGTGACCTGCGCCAAAAGATTTGCACAGTCTGCGAAAAGGATTGTCTGTCACACCTGCCATAGGCGCAACCATGAGGCGATTTTCAATCGTCAGACCACCGATGTTTAGTGGCTGCAATAGTGGGTGGTCGAGCGCTGGCGTAGATGAGGAATCAGTAGGCATAAAAAAACGGCTTGCAGTTGATTGAAGTAAGTCAATGAAAACAAGCCGTTATTCTAAGGAATCGTACACATATTGCAAGCTATTAACGTGAATAACTTGCTTTGACAAAATAATGATATTTATTTCTTATCCAATAAATTGTCCTGCTCTAACGTGATGGCCTCATCATGTTCTTGCATACGCCACGGTAGACTGTCAGGCGATACGTTTAAGAAATGCAGGTACTTTTCGAACTGATCGATAATATCATTAATGATTGCTTCTGAATGATAACCGTACAGATCATACGTTTGACCACCGCGTCGCAAATAAACCTCAGCACGATGATGATGCTCTTGCGGCAAATCGCTTGCCCCGCCTTCGGTATAGTAATCAGGTACATCACGCTCAGACAAGCGTACTTCGTACCAAAAATCAACTTCCTCGCCGCGCTGTAGTTCCAAGATTGCACGGTTATTCAATTCATCATAATTTACTGAAGGCTGCCAGCCAGTCTCAGCGAATTTCTCTGACACCTCTTTCATTGATGGCATAACCACTTGCTTGATGTAGTTCAACACCTTGTCACGAGTTGGCTGATTGGTAATGTAATCAATACGATCACGCCACGCCGATGATTTGAGCAAATGCGGTGGTAGCTTGTTATTGTTACCCAAGCTCTGATTGCGATAGCCTTCGATACGTAACGCACGCCACATACCAAACATGGCAATCAACATAATAATTGCAAAGGGTAAAGCACTGACAATCGCTGCCGTCTGCAATGCTTCTAACCCACCCGCTAGCAACAATACTGATGCCACAGCACCCTCGGTCACGACCCAAAAAGTTCGCTGCCACCAAGGCGTGTCACTACGACCACCCGCTGCCAGCGCATCAATGACCAATGAGCCTGAATCTGATGACGTTACAAAGAAGGTAATAATTAAAAGTACCGTCAAGGTAGACACAACCTGGGTAAAAGGCAGGTTCTCTAACAATTTGAACAACGCAATGGCTTGGTTGTTTTGTACTTCACTAATCAGTGAGTTATAGCCATCAACCATAATCATGTTGAGTGCGGTATCACCAAATACGGCAAACCAAAAGAAAGTAAAGAAGGTTGGCACTAGCATTACGCCAAGTACAAACTCACGAATGGTACGGCCACGGCTGATTTTGGCAATAAACAAGCCAACAAATGGTGCCCAAGCGATGGTCCACGCAAAAATAAATAATGTCCAGTTACCGATCCAATCGTTGTGCTCATAAGCTTGCAAACTAAAGGTACGCTCAACGATATTTCCCAAATAGTTGCCTGTATTTTCCATAAAGGCATTTAAGATAAACAGCGTTGGACCAACAATGAAGACGAATAGCATCAGCGCAGTGGCGAGTATCATATTCAAAATAGACAAGCGCTTCACGCCTTTGTCCATGCCTGCCAGTACAGACACCAACGCGGCAGCCGTCACCGCCACAATGGCAATAACCTGAACCCCAATACTTATTGGTACAAGATCTGGCAATAGATAATTTAGACCTGCGTTGATTTGCGATACCGACAGACCCAAACTGGTCGCAATACCGAACATCGTACCCACAATGGCGAACACATCCACTGCATGACCGATAGGACCATGAATCTTCTCACCGATCAGAGGATACAGTGTCGAGCGCATAGATAACGGTAAGCCATGGCGAAAAGAGAAATAAGCCAATGCCAATCCGACTACCGCATAAATGGACCAAATATGAAAGCCCCAGTGGAAATAAGCAATTTGCATCGCCTCTTTTGCCGCTGCAATGGTTTCTGGCGTAGATACGGGCGGGCTGGCAAAGTGCATGACAGGCTCTGCCACGCCAAAGAACAGTAAGGCAATCCCGTAACCTGCCGAAAACAGCATGGCAAACCATTCAAGAAACTTATACTCAGCCTCCGCATGATCAGGGCCTAGTTTAATACTGCCATAAGGCGAAAACGCCAATACAATAATAAATAGCAAAAATAATGCCACTGCCAGCATATAAAACCACCCGAATGTGTCGGTGGTAAAATTGAGCACATCATTGAATAATATGCCTGCGGCTTCAGGATTGATAGACGTACCGACTACCAATAGCAGCATAATGATGGCAGCTGGTACAAAAACTGGCAATAAAATAGTAGAGCGAGGTAATTTACTCATAAAAAATGATTCCCTCAAGAAATGAATGATAAAAGTAGCGCTGCTTTTTTAAGAAAAACTAAATCACCAAAGGCAAAAATAGGGGCAAGGCTTAAGTGGGCACAATATTTATCACAATATGTCCCAAAACCCCAGATAAGCGCTGCTTTCGTAACAATATTTTAAGGAAGATTACATGCTGATTACCAAACAATAAAAAAGGCAGTCAATTATCTGCCTTTTTACATCGTTAAAACTATTATTGCCTAAACTCTATTATTGAGAAAAAATAGCCGCCGCCAGCTGTTTAGCCATATCAGCAAGTTTATCATTGTCTACTTGGGCAGAAGCATGACGACCCAATTCATGGATACTCGATGGTATGAGATGTATATGGTAATGAAAAACAGTTTGTCCGGCTTGCGCGCCATTTAGCTGCATCTGAATAATACCTTCACGCTCAAACACCTGACGCTGCGCTTGCATCACTTTTTTGCACGTCATCAAAACAGCTGCTGCGTAGTCAGACTCAAGATCTGCCAAATCAACGGCTTTTTGTTTGGGTATGACCAGTACATGGCCTTCTGCTTGCGGCATGATATCCATAAAGGCGAGCGTCTTATCGTCTTCGTAAACTCTATGATAAGGAATATCTCCATTCAGCATTTTGGCAAAAACATTGTTGCTGTCATAACTGCTAGGCTGGTTTATCTGGCTCATGTGTCTTCCTTTGATGATGTGATATTGAGTGGTTTGATCGTTTTTCAAGTCGTACAGACAGTCTGTAATATAGTGAACGAAATGCGGTTTGAGTACAAGGTACGATAATAAGAATGAGATATGCTCAGCACTTCCTTGACTGCGACTCACTAATTTATTGGCAGATTGAGCGCTTTAAATGTTATATTAATACTCTATTTTAAGAACGCGATACTTATGGATTCGTCTACTTTTTCCGCTCAATCAAATACACACAATCCTGCTACTGATGATACCGCTCAAGACACGGTATCAGAGCACTCGATACCTAATAGCGATGGACAGCATGCCAGCGCTGAAAATAAAAACAACACTCAGACTATTGATCCCAACGCTATTATTTTAGCGGACGCTTTAACCGACAAAGCGATTCGTTGGCAAATACATAATTGCAAAATCATCAAAAAAACCGTCACTCAAGATTTGCCATTGCCATTCTTATATCATTATGACAGCTTGGATGATGGTATCAAGGCAACCTATCCATTGACGCCTGCCCTACTTACCCAGTTCAACACGCCCATGACCACAATCGAAGCTGCAACATTGATTGGCATCGATGAGGCGCTGTTGTCCAACCCTTGGCATGTAAAAATAATTGGCTCGTTGGTGGTATTTAGTGAAGCCTTGCAATTAGCAGTACGTCTACATTGGACCAACACTGGCAAAGAGACGCAACCGGTATATACGAAAAATGAAGCGGACGCGATTACCACCGCTTTTGAGGACTGGCAGTTTTTTGGCCGTGTGGACGTGCTTTATAAAAACGCCAAGCAGACTTTGATCAGTATTGATGAGCAAGACACTCAATCTGAGTCATTATTGACGATTGATGCCAGCCGCGACTATCAGCAGCTTGTAGCCACTCACGCGTTGGCAGTAATTGTGAAACTAGAGGCAAACAAAGCAGAACTGCCATGGTTCGATGAGGCGATACTAGCGCGCCTTGAATAGCTCATTACCTACACGCTCTTTATCTCACTCACACCATTATCACGGCTTAGCTATCATATAGCATGGGCATTTTTAATTACTCATATCTAATGGTATGGTAAAGACTTAGTATTATTCACTAGTCTTCATATCTTATAAAAAGCACACTATAAGCATCACATCTGAGGATTTAGTTTTTAATAAACCTCGCCTATTAGTAAGGAAAATCACATGGATTATCGCTCAAAAACCTCTACCGGTGGTCGTAATATGGCAGGTGCCCGCGCACTATGGCGCGCAACTGGCATGACTGATGGCGACTTTGGCAAACCAATTATCGCTATTGCCAATTCATTTACCCAGTTTGTACCGGGTCACGTGCATCTAAAAGACTTGGGACAAATGGTCGCGCGTGAGATTGAAAAGGCAGGCGGTGTGGCAAAAGAGTTTAATACCATTGCGGTCGATGATGGTATTGCCATGGGACACAGCGGCATGTTGTACTCACTACCAAGTCGCGACCTAATCGCTGATTCAGTTGAATATATGGTGAATGCTCACTGCGCCGATGCGCTGGTTTGTATCTCCAACTGCGATAAAATCACCCCCGGTATGCTGATGGCCGCGATGCGCCTTAATATACCAGTGGTATTTATTTCAGGTGGCCCAATGGAAGCGGGCAAAATCTTAGCCAGCACGGTTGGCAAAAGCCACAATAATGATGGTGATGACAGTAGTGCTATTCGTAAGCTTGATCTCGTCGATGCCATGATGGACGCAGCTGACGACAGCATCAGTGATGAAGATGTGGCCGCGATTGAAGCCTCAGCCTGTCCAACTTGTGGTTCTTGCTCTGGTATGTTCACTGCCAACTCAATGAACTGCTTAACCGAAGCATTAGGATTGGCCTTGCCAGGTAATGGCTCGCTACTTGCGACCCATTCGCTACGTCGCGAGCTGTTCTTAGAAGCGGGTCGTACTATTGTGTCATTGGCCAAACGTCGCTACGAGCAAGATGACGATTCGGTACTACCGCGCTCTATCGCAACCAAGGCAGCTTTTGAAAATGCCATGAGTTTAGACATTGCCATGGGCGGTTCAACCAATACGATATTGCATCTGCTTGCTGCTGCTAATGAAGCCGAAGTTGATTTCAAGATGGCCGATATTGACCGTTTGAGCCGCGGCGTACCCTGCCTAGCCAAAGTCGCTCCTGCTTCGCAAAAATACCATATGGAAGATGTGCATCGTGCTGGTGGTGTCTTTGCACTACTGGCCGAGCTTGATCGTGCTGGATTACTAAAGACGGATGTACCAACCATACATAGCAATACCATGAAAGAAGCGATTGATAAGTGGGACATTATGAACCCTGTTAACAACGAGGCACGCGCTCGCTTTTTGGCAGCACCTGGTGGTGTACGAACCACTGAGGCATTTTCACAGTCAAAAGAGTGGTCAAATCTTGATGTCAACCGTGAATCAGGTTGTATCCGTAGCGCAAAACACGCCTACTCAAAAGATGGTGGCCTCGCCGTCCTTTATGGCAATCTTGCTGAGCGTGGCTGCGTGGTCAAGACCGCGGGCGTTGATGAAAGCATTTTAACCTTTACTGGTCGCGCGCGTATTTTTGAATCACAAGACGATGCTGTGGCGGCCGTTTTGGACGACAAAATCGTTGCAGGTGACGTGGTCATCATTCGTTTTGAGGGGCCAAAAGGTGGCCCGGGTATGCAAGAGATGCTCTACCCAACGACGTATCTCAAATCAAAAGGTTTGGGTAAACAGTGTGCCCTCCTAACAGACGGTCGTTTCTCTGGTGGTACATCAGGTCTATCAATTGGTCATGCCAGTCCTGAAGCGGCTGAAGGCGGCGCTATTGGTTTGGTTGAAGAAGGCGATACCATTCACATCGATATCCCTAACCGCACCATCAACATGCAAGTAAGTGATGCAGACTTAGCCGCTCGCCGTGAAGCCATGGAAGCACGTGGCCGCGATGCTTGGAAGCCTGTCAGTCGTGAGCGCTACGTGACGCCTGCGCTACGTGCTTATGCTGCGATGACAACCAGTGCTGACACTGGTGCGATACGTGATGTCAGTCAAGTTGAGCGTTAAGCCAAGCATTTTTTAAAACAATCATATAGAAACCCTAAAAGCCTGCATCATGCAGGCTTTTTTCACCAAAAAACAACACAGCTACTGTTCTGATAACGATTTTTTGCGACATTTATTATGTTTTATTGTCATGATAAGCTTGTCTCATTATTTTCTATTACTGCCTACTCCTTTATCTAGGTACGACAATTTTTAAACTCGATAATCAACTATCATTAATCGCTCGTTTTAAACGCTCACGGCATTTAAAATGGACATACTGGTGCGTAACATTCTTATGATAGAAAATTACAACTTATTCTTATTGATTTGCGGTGTCGCCTTTTTATTTGGCGCATTGTTCCCTGTTGCTTTTAAAAAAACGCCTGTTTCATTGCCTATGTTACAAGTAACTTTAGGAGCGATAGTAGGTTACTTTTGGATTAACCTGACTTTTTTAGATCCACTTGAAAACGGTTTAATTATTGAAAAACTTACCGAGTTTGTGGTGATCGTCTCGCTGGTCAGTGCTGGTATTAAGATCGACACGCCTTTGACTTGGCGGCTATGGCGTCCTACTACGCGTCTTTTATTAATTACAATGCCAATTGGTATTTTCTCCATGGCCGTACTTGGATATTATGCTTTTGGTTTGACTTTAGGGGCTGCGATCTTATTGGGTGCGGCACTTGCACCTACCGATCCAGTCTTAGCCTCTAGTATTCAAGTAGGTCCTCCTAATACAGGCGGTGAAGATACGCCGCGCTTCGCTTTAACCTCAGAAGCAGGATTAAACGACGGATTGGCTTTTCCATTTGTTTATCTGGCAATCAAGATAGCAGAAGTGTTTAGCAATGGCGATGCTGTGACCACTGATCTACTCTGGTCATGGTTCACGCATGATGTATTATGGAAAATTGGCGCAGGTGTCTTGTCAGGTATCATTGTTGGTAGAGCGATGGCGAAACTGGTGTTTTCAAAACACACCAAAGAGACCACCATTTCTCAAGGTTATCTCGTCATTGCGCTGACGCTTGTAGCATATGGACTGGCAGAATTTGTTCATAGTTATGGCTTTGTCGCGGTATTTATCGCTGCATTTTCTTTTCGCCGCTCAGAGCATGAACACTCTTATCACGAAAAACTGCATGATTTTGCCGAGCAGTCTGAAGGCCTCTTAATGACGCTAGTACTGGTCACTTTCGGTATATTTATTGGTCAAGGTTTGGAATCTGGGGTTGAGCTAACGTGGCGCGTTTATATCGTCAGTTTTGCTTTCTTATTACTCATACGCCCGATCGGTGGTTTCATAGCCTTGTCAGGATTGAAGCTCCCTCATACCGAAAAGTATGCGATCTCAGCACTGGGTATCCGCGGTATTGGTACCTTATATTATTTATCCTACGCTCTCAATCAAGGATTTTTTGGTGAGGAAGACGCACTTAAACTCTGGATTGTTTGTTCAATTGTTATTTTAATATCAATCTTTATGCATGGTCTTAGTGCCAATCGATTGCTTCGAATGACACCAAACAAACCTCATAACCTTTGATAAATAAATCCTATCGATGACAGATTAACCTGTTAAATGCTCATCATCGATCAAACTGAGCACTGCTTCTGTCAGGGCAAATTGACGAATATCATTGAGCATAGTGGTATCGAAGTTATGAATAAAAGCGAACGACAATTGACGTGCAGGATCACACCAAGCGACCGAACCGTTATAGCCCATGTGCCCAAACCTCAATGATTGAGGTTTAACAGAATCATCGATACTCCTTTCTTCGTCGCATAAGGTAAACACTCTGTGATAACCCAAACGCCAGTGCATTTGCGCTGGCATTACAGCATCTGCTCCTACAACTTGCGGAATTGCTAGCTGCTGGAAGGTTTCTTGGTCAATCAGTGTTTGCCCTTGCCATTCGCCCCCATTTGCCAACATCGCATAGATGATGGCCAGTGCTTCAGCTGAGGCGACGCCATTGGCTGCAGGAATGATCGCCTGCAATGTCTCTCGCTTATGATAATCAACAGGTTGTCTGTTGGCAGGTACTAACGCAGCTTTGTAGTTTTTTAGATTGAGCTGGCTGCTATCAAAGTACAAGCTATTAATTTTAGTGGTATTTAATATCGGCGCTACGTTTTGCTGCGCTAGAATGCCATCATCATTACTGCTATTTCGTTCAGCGGCGGCTTTGTTTTCTAATATTTTTTGCTGCCAACACGGGTAACTGGGCAGAGTGGCATAAGTACGTAACGTATCTTTAGAGTCTGCTTTTAAGACAGGCTTTTGGCTATGACGTTTTTGCCGTAGTAATGAGCTGTCATTATCTGCGGTATCAAAATCCTTAACTAGGGTTGCCACCTTCTCTATTTTGCTATCAGGCACACCAAAATAGCAGCTGTCTGCGATGCCTAAAGGTTCTGTTAAGTACTTCCTTAAAGCGTGCGCCAATGCCATATCAGTCACCGCTTCTATCACGCCGCCCAATACCCAGCCGTATATTAACGCACTATAGGCGCTGTCATAGGCGGCTGCATTTACGGGAGGCGTGACTGGCATCGCGGCCACTTTATCTAACATGGTACTCCAATCGAGCATCGTTTCACTGTCAGCATCGATACTTTGAATAGAGAATAAGTTGGCCTGATGTGACATGACATGACGCAACGTGATGCTCTCTTTGCCTTGCACCGCAAATGCAGGCCAATAGCTGGCAATGGGCACATCGTAGTTTAGCAATTGCTTTGCTACCAAGACATGCACTAACGCTGCTAATACACCTTTACCTGTAGAGAAATTAATGGCTAGCGTATCAGGCTGCCATGGCATATCAGAGCGCGCCATGCCTATAGCGGCCCGAGCAATACACTTGCCTGACTGATAAACCACGACAGCGCCGCCAGCTGGCCCATCATCTAGCTGTAAATCTGACATTATTTGATGCAAGCGTTGTTGAAACTTGAGATTAATTGATTCGTCAAGATTTTGACTGAATTTTTGATTATTATCGATCATGTCGATCCTTCTTTTTTTAAAATAAATCTATAATGGTTTAATTCTAAACGCTTACGTAGCAAATAAAAGTAAAATGTTTACTCACAAAAAAGGCCACCAATTGGTCGCCTTTTTATTCATAACAAAAGTGCTCTAGCGCGATATGTTTTACTATCGGGCTGTTTAACGCGGCACTAGCAAGCGCTTATACACCTCATCTTCAAGATCACTCAAGCCATGACTGCGCCCACGCTCCATCGCCGTATCCATTTTACGTCCGCGCAGCCAGCCTGCACGCAGGGCAATTGCTGCCCCTACTCGATTACCAGATCCACAATGTATGGCGATTTTTTTGCCATGATATTGACGCAGCACGTTATCGAACGCCAAGATTTTAAGTTGCTTTAAATCGGCGGCACCGCTAATAGGTAGGTGCGCATAGTACATACCTGCGCTCTGAACGGCGGCCGACTCATCAAAGCTTAACTCGTCATCTGGCTGCAAATTAATCACTACCTCGACTCCAGCGTTTGCTAAAGCCGCAACCTTCTCATCATTCAGTGCACCGCATACAATCGTATCTGCATCCGGACGAAAATAAGGCTCAAAAACTGCATCAAGCTCAATACCATTATCAAGCACGTTGTCGTCGATAGCGCTACTGGCAGAACTATCATTGGCAGAACTGTCATTGGCAGCTGTTATGCCAGTTACCGCTGAATAATCCGTTTGATCCGTACTTGTCGCGTTTTTTTGTGAAGTCATAATAATAAAGTTGTTCGTTAAATATGGCTATTAAGATAAAAGCTTTCGTATACTATTTGCGCGCGTTTTGTAGTTTGACCACACCAGCCAAATGCGGCTTGTCATTTTTTGAGCTGTATAAACCAAACTGGCAGGTATCTTCTGCGCTCTTAAGCTGAGTGACTGGATCAGCAATCAGCTCTACTTCAGCTGGTAAAAAGATAGGCAGCTTGAATGAGACATCAACCCGGCAAGCATCAGGCAACTCATCCATCATGGCAAGGCACTTTGCTTTTGACCACATACCGTGAGCGATCGCTTTTGGAAATCCAAATGCCCGCGCTGATAGTGGATGTAGATGGATGAGGTTAAAGTCACCTGAAACAAAGGCATAACGACGTCCGATATCTTCTGGTACTTCAAAGATACTGTGTACGCCCGCTTCATTTACCAATGGCTTAACCGCTGCTGGACGCGGAGTGCTTTTTCTGTCTTTACTGCTAGGTTTTTTGCTACGTGACAGATAGGTTGAAGTACCTTCCCAGATGATTTCGTTCTCTGATCTGACCGTCGTTACGAAGTCAAATTGCTGACCTTGAGCGTGATCACGCAAGTTATCAAAGGCAACTGATAAAGCAACCGTTTCGCGCTCACCAATTGGACGATACTGAGTGACACTATTGTCAACGTGTACCAGTCCTAGCATAGCAAATGGAAAGGGTTCTTTGACCATCATATTCATTTGCAAGGCTTGAGACAGTACAGAAAAATAAGTGATAGGCACTTTGCCATTATTTGCAAATCCACAAATCTTACGATAATCGTCTAAATTTTCCTGATCAATGTGTAGATCATCAACATAATAAGTTGCTTGTGGCAACTGATCTTTACTAATTTTGCCACTATTACCGATAGGCAGTAAACTTTTTACAATATTGGCGTAGGTAGTGTGCGCTTTTGGCAACGCATCATAGTGTTTGTCTGACATAAATAAGTCCTAAGTATGGCTTGAACAGGTTTTCTGAGTGCATTTAGAGCTACTGTGAATACAAGGATTAAAACCTATCAGTGGGCAATGATATAAATACTATGTTTAATCACTTACAAGCAGCTGTGCTATAGCAACAAAAAACGATCTGGCGTATGGTTCCTGTGTTTTTATCATAAAAAAGCCACCCTAGGGCAGCTTTATTACATTTTATAAGCAATTTTTTCGTAAGCATATGTGAGGTAAATTAGAATAGTAGTTTATATCATGTATTTACCGTAAGCTCTATAACAAGCAAACCGACTTAATATGGGTATTATGCACCAAGTAAGCTTTGACCACAAACGCGTACTGTGTTGCCATTCAAACCACCAGAAGCAGGAGATGCAAGCCATGCGATGGTCTCAGCCACATCTACTGGCAAACCACCTTGGCTCATTGAGTTCATACGGCGACCTGCTTCACGAATAGCAAATGGGATGGCTTCTGTCATTTGTGTTTCGATAAATCCTGGTGCCACTGCATTGATAGTCATGCCTTTTTCATTGTCTTCTAATTGCTTCGCTGTGGCATCAACCAAGCCAATAATGCCAGCTTTAGAAGTCGCATAGTTGGTTTGGCCCATGTTACCAGCGATACCTGATATTGATGAGACACAGACGATGCGGGCATTTTCTTTGAGTATATTATTGTCTAATAAATAGCGGTTTAATTTAGCAACACTACCTAAGTTAATGTTGATAACCATATCCCACTTTTGCTCATCCATTTTCGCCAACGTCTTATCACGAGTCACGCCCGCGTTATGGATGATTGAATCAAGACCGCCGCGCTTTTTCGCCGCATCCGCAATTTGTGCGCCTGCATCATCACTGGTGATGTCCACGGTCAAGACCGAACCGCTGATTTCACTCGCTACTTTTTGTAGATCAGCTTGTTGCTGCGGTACATCCAAGCAGATGACATGAGCGCCTTCGCGTGCCAATACACGAGCAATTGCTTCACCGATACCGCGGCTAGCACCCGTCACCAACATGGTTTTGCCGCCCAAAGGTTGTGTCCAATCGACGTCAACAGGACTATTTTTGCTAACACGCACTACTTGTCCTGACACATAAGATGAGCGTGCTGAGGTGAAGAAGCGCAATGTCGAATCTAAATTATTTTCGGCGCCTTCTTCAACATAGATAAGCTGTGCGGTAACGCCGCGCTTAAATTCTTTGCCAACAGACTTTACAAAGCCTTCAAGCGCACGCTGAGCCAGCGCCGCTTCAATGTCAGTGATGTTTTCAGGTGGACGGCCCACAACGATAACTCGGCCTGACGTCTCTACACGGCGAGCGACGCTGTGGAAGAATTCATACAAGGATTTGAGCTCATCAGCATTGCTGATATTGCTGGCATCAAATAACAATACTTTAAATTTATTGTCACCACCAGTGTTGGCTTTGGCTTCCACGTTTGCGTCAGCTAGAGCATCTTTGATATCGTCATGACTGTTTACGAATGCTTCAGCATGGACGTCTGATAAGATACGCGCGATTGACTCACTCACGTCTTTATTGTCACCGTTGGCACGACCAACCAATACACTACCACGTACCAATTGCTCACCGCTTTCAAAACGGTCAAGGCTCACTGGTAAAGGTAAGCCTAGATTTTTTGCAACCTTTTTGCCAATCGTTGACTGAACAAAATCACCATAACGGTCTGACATAATATAATCCTATGAGTAATAGTAAATGAGATAGACAGTACACCTACGTTGACAGGTGCGTTACTTCCATAATTATCAGTATTTAGTAAATGGGTCTAAAATTGTCTTAACTATACACGCTCATCATAAACAAGTCCAAAAATCGCGACTGTCTACAACAATCTGTAAACAAGCTAGTATACAAGAGGGTCACTCTTTTTAGCATTAAAAACAGCGCACCATGCTAAGATTAGACCCATCAGTTATGTATAATAGATATATCGATAACAATATATTATCAAAATTGCGATTGCGCAACGTCAGTAGTTGATACCCATCAGTATACAATTGATGTGCTTATGACTTTTAAAGCGTTTATCTGATTGGTATTATTTGATTTGCTAAAGGCATACAGTAAGATTGTACAAACGCCTTTATTATTGTCTCTATTGATTAAGCCCTATTTTTTATTGTGCACACTCTTTTTTCTACCCATATTTTTTAAGGATAATACGATGAGTAATAAGAACAATCATCCTGATAGCCCTGTTGTTGACAGCACTGTTGTAAAATCTAGCGATGACAAAAACACAAACTCAGCCACGACCAAAGACAGCAAACCAAGCCTTGCATCAAACCAAAACCGTGTGGCTATCTTAGGTGGTAACCGTATTCCATTTGCTCGCTCGAACGGATCATATGCCGATGTCAGTAACACTGATATGCTAACTGCCGCTTTAGATGGCTTGATTGAGCGCTATAACCTACAAGATGAAGTCGTAGGTGAAGTGGTTTCTGGCGCAGTTATGAAATTAAGCCGCGATATCAACTTAACTCGTGAAGCGACATTAAACACAGCGCTAAGTCCGCACACACCAACTTATGATATCTCACAAGCCTGCGGTACTGGCTTACAAGCAACCTTTGCTTCTGCCAATAAAATTGCATTGGGACTAATTGATTCAGCCATTACCGGCGGTGTCGATACCACGTCTGACGCACCTATCGCAGTTGGTGATGGCTTACGTAAAGTGCTCATCAAACTTGGCGCGGCAAAAGACAACAAGCAACGTCTAAAAGCACTGATGGGTCTAAATCCAAAAGACTTAATTGATTCGCCGCAAAACGGTGAGCCGCGTACTGGTCTATCGATGGGCGAGCACCAAGCCATCACAGCCCTTGAATGGAACATCACTCGCGAAGCTCAAGATGAGTTGGCATTTAATAGCCACAAAAACCTTGCACGCGCCTATGATGAAGGTTTCTTTGATGATCTAATCACGCCATATAAAGGTCTGACGCGCGATAACAACTTACGCCCAGACACGACAATGGAAAAACTGGCCAAATTAAAGCCTGTGTTTGGTAAAAAGAATGCCAATCCAACAATGACAGCGGCCAACTCTACTCCACTAACGGACGGCGCCTCTTGTGTACTATTGGGTACGGACGAATGGGCAAAAGCGCACAACCTTAAACCGCTGGCTTATATTGTTCATCAAGAAACAGCAGCCGTTGATTTCACTGGCAAATCTGGTACTACAGAAGGTTTATTGATGGCACCAGCTTATGCCGTACCGCGTATGCTTGAGCGTGCTGGCTTGACGTTACAAGATTTTGATTTTTATGAGATTCATGAAGCCTTTGCCTCACAAGTATTGTCAACACTTGCCGCTTGGGAAGATGAAAAATTCTGCGAAGAGCGCTTAGGACTTGATGCCCCACTTGGATCTATTGATCGCAGTAAACTCAACGTCAATGGCTCATCTTTAGCAGCAGGTCATCCATTTGCTGCCACTGGCGCTCGCATTTTAGCAACGGCGGCAAAATTGCTCGATCAAAAAGGCTCAGGTCGCGCACTTATTTCCATCTGTGCAGCAGGCGGTCAAGGTGTGACTTGTATTTTAGAAAAGTAGATCGTGATCTGCTTAATAAATAAGTCAGCTTAAAACGTTAAGACACCCTTTTATCCATCGATAAAAGGGTGTTTTTTTATGTCCTCTATTTCACTTATGACAAAATACATTGGTTATGACAAACCATTAAATGACACAATAATAAAACGCAGCCAGGTGATAGCCTTCATAATAGATATGCTAAAGTAAGAGGTAAGACTAATAAAAATTATAGCAATATCTACTAGGAGCTTTTGATGGGTAACATACCTTCATCCATTAACCCAAAATCTCTAACACTGCAAGAACGCGAGGAGCTTAGCTTATTTGAACAAGCCAATTTTATAGAGCGTATGGATAAGGAGATATGCAATGATGAGCTGCGTCGTAAGATGCATGAAGATCTCATCGACAATTATGATGAAGAGCTTGAGAACGAAGTAGACGACTACGTCCGTGATTTTCGTTTTGATGGCATTGAGATGAGCGATAAAGAAAAGCTCAATCGCCGTACATATTTTCAAGAGTTGGTACGACTACAGCGAGAACTTATCAAACTGCAAGACTGGGTGGTTGATCGCGGCGAACGTATCGTTGTGATATTTGAAGGTCGAGACTCTGCTGGTAAAGGCGGCGCAATCAAACGCATCACTCAGCGCTTGAATCCGCGTGTCTGCCGAGTCGCTGCTCTGCCTGCGCCTACTGAACGCGAGCAAACGCAGTGGTATTTTCAACGTTATGTGGCTCACTTGCCAGCAGCGGGTGAAATCGTATTGTTTGATCGCAGTTGGTACAATCGAGGCGGCGTTGAACGCGTCATGGGATTTTGTACTGATGCTCAGTATGAAGAGTTTTTTCAGTCTGTGCCCGAGTTTGAACGTATGCTAGTACGTTCAGGTATTCGATTGGTAAAATATTGGTTTTCAATCACCGATGATGAGCAGCATTCGCGCTTTATGAGCCGTATTCATGACCCGCTTAAGCAATGGAAACTCTCACCGATGGATTTGCAATCACGTCGACGTTGGGAAGATTATACCAAGGCAAAAGAAACCATGTTTGAGCGTACTCATATCCCAGAGGCACCATGGTGGGTCGTTGAAGGCAATAATAAAAAACGCGCCCGATTAAACTGTATTGCGCATTTACTCGAACAAATCCCTTATAAAGAAGTGCCTCGTACCGAGGTTGAACTTCCGGAACGCAAACGCGATGACGAATACTACCGTGAACCGATTCCAGATGATATGTATGTACCGCCGCGTTATTAAACAGTAGGATTGCTCTGTTTATTAATAGTTTATAAAAAACTTTAAGCCATAAAAAAACAACCTTATATAATCTTAAGGTTGTTTTTTATTATTTGTTTAAAGATAGGTACAAGCAGTACTACATAGTATAAGTGGACTGCAAACCGTCTATCTTACCAGCAAGTAGCCGCTCAACTTCGTTCTTAATTCTTTGACCTGCGATATCCGTACCGATTTGTACTGCAAACCCTGCAGGACGACCACCTTGTGTTTTAGAATTTATCCATACCACTTTACCATTCATCGGCAAACGCTCGCTTGAGTTTGGCAATGTAATGGCGATAAACACTTCTTTACCCAGTTGCTGGGGTTGGTTTGACGGAATAAATAACGCGCCATTGTTTACAAAGGATAAATAGCTGGCGTATAACGTTTCAATATTTTCAATGTGACAGGTTAAAATCCCGCCGCGTCCTGGCATTGCCATAGTCAGCTTCCTTTATTAGTTGGATATGGTATGAGTGAATAGCAATAAGTAGATTAAAGCCGTGATGCCCTGTCATATTGTCGTACAAATTTATAAGTAGGCCAATTCTTGCATCAGCTTATCATAGGCAAATTTTTCTTGCACATTTTGTTGTAGCGCGATTTTGGTCTGCTCTAAGCTATTAGCAAACGTCTCTAAACCGCTGTCAACAGGCTGATGCGTCGCCAATACTTCTGATAAATTGACGTCTTTTTGTAGCTCATCAAGTCCGAGGCGAGCGCGGCGCATTTCAAGTAGCATCATCTCAGACAATTGAATGAACGCTGCGATACTCAGCTGGCTTTGCCAATAGTCACTGGCAGCCACACTACTGCGTTTGCCACTACGTAACGCCTGCCAAGTGGTCAGCCATAGACTACGTTTACTGTACCACGGTGCTTGTGCCATGGCGATTGCCGCTAGAGGCGCACCATTTGCGAGTTGGATAAGCTGCCTAATTGCATCCTTACCGACGGCCTCACGATTGACAGTATGACCCAAGGCATTGGTCACATAATCGATGGCTGTCGCTTTATCAATTGTCTGCAATGGTAATTGCTGGACACGGCTTTTAATGGTGGGCAATAGCTGAGTAGGTGCGTCACTGATTAAAAACAAATGCACCTGCGCTTGTGGCTCTTCTAATGTCTTTAGCAGTGCATTGGCAGCGGCAACCGTCATTTGCTCTGCCTGATCTAGTACACAGATACGCATCCCTTGCCCGCCTTGATAGATAAAAGGCTGCAAGGCACGTATGTCATCCACTTTAATCTTAATCGCACTACTGCTCACAGGTTTAGTAGATTTTTTATCTTTTGCTTTACTGCTTGATTTTTCGGTATTATCAGTGCTGTCTGGATTAATTGGCATACGCGCGGCAGGCAGTACTTGCAAGCTTGGATGCGTGCCTGATCTTAGCCACTGGCAGCTTTCACATTTGCCACAGGCACCTTCTGGGTGCGTAGTGCGCGCGCGGCACAATAACCAAGCAACCAATCGCCATACAAAGGCGCGCTTACCCATACCTTGCATACCAGCTGCCAGCAATGCATGAGGCAAAGGCTGCTGCGACGTCAATACTCGAGTCGTCAGTTGTGACCAAAGCGCTTGCTGCCATGGCAACAGGGGTGCAAAATAAATACCGTCTGTGGTATCTAGCTCGCCTTTGTTTTCCATCATCTCACTCATGGCCACTACTCTATAGGTTGCTTAATAACTGAAAATACATAATCCATTCATCCAAAAGACAGCAGGGTTTGGATAAACACATTAAAACGTCTGCCGGCTATTTTCCCTCAAAGTTCTGAAAGTCAGTGATACTCATCGCATTTAAACGATCCAAGTCTTCTTGGGTATCGACGCCTGCAGGTAGATGACAAGCCGCCGTCGCAATCGCAATATGTCCACCGTTTTCTAAAACCCGCAGCTGCTCTAGGCTCTCGAGTATCTCAAGTGGGGTTTGTGGCCAGTGCACAAACTGCTGTAATAGACTGACGCGATAAGCATATAATCCCAAGTGACGATAAGCGTTTTTCGGTGGTTGCTTGTCATCATCGTTTGCCAAAAAAGCATCAGGCTCATTGGCTAAGACAACTTCGCGATCGCAAGGAATTGGCGCTCGGCTAAAGTACAGCGCCCGTTGCTTGTTGTTAGATTGTTGGCTGACAACTTTTACCACAGATGGACGCACGAAGGTATCATAATCCTCTATAGGCTCACATAAGGTGGCCATCACGCTATCATTGTCTGCAACCAACAGTGCCTTCACTTGCTCCAATAATGATGGTGGCACAAGAGGCTCATCCCCTTGCATGTTGATCACGATATCATGCTCAGGCCAGCCTTTGATTGCAGCAACCTCTGCCAAACGATCCGTCCCTGAAGCATGCTCACTACTTGTCATCACAACATCGAAACCTGCCTCTGTACATACTTTGGCAATACGCTCATCGTCAGTCGCAATACACATATCATCAGCGAAATGTGCAGCTTGGGCTTTTTCCGCCACCCACAAAATCATTGGCTTGTTATGAATATTTAGTAATGGCTTGCCGGGCAATCTTGTGCTCTTGAAGCGTGCAGGAATCACTATATGAGTTTTAGGGGATGTGGCGGCTTGTGACATGGTTTATTCCTATAGATTTTTATATGGTTTAAAGCATCATCCATTGCTTGATTTTTCATTGTTTGCTTTGCCATTGTTTGCTTTATTATTAGCAACGACACCCAAATGCTTTAATTGCTGATGCAAATGTGCATAACAATTATCAGAGAGAATAGCGGTAACGGGTAATACCCAAAGCCTATCTACCAATGCTTGATACTCATTTGTTAACGCCTGCTCAGCTGTGTGCTTTATTAACAATGCTTTTATTTTTACCGCATCTTTAGTAGTCACTACGATTGGATGGTCGTTATATTGCAACAGCTCAGCTAAGTTAAAGTCATGATGGTCAGGGTACGGGTGCTCAATGACTTCAAAACCTAGCGATGCTAAGGTGTTAAAAAATCGCTGTGGATAGCCAATTCCGCTTACAGCATGTACTTTGCTACCCTTTTTAGGTACATCACAATTTAGCTGAGCATCGAACAACTCAGGCTGCCATAAGCGCTGCATATTATTCGCTTCTAAACGCATAATTAGACGATGGGTTGAGTGCTCATGACCGTAGCTGTTATTATCGCGCGCAGATGCCGTCTTTGGGCTTTCATGATAAATGACGCTTGCTTCTTTTAAGCGTGATATTGGCTCACGTAAAAATCCTGTAGGTAGCAGCTGCTTATTGCCAAAACCACGCGCTGCATCTACCACAATCCATTCGATATCGCGTTGCAATGCATAATGCTGTAAGCCGTCATCGGCAATGATCAATTGCAGATCAGGGTGCGTTTGTAACAAAGTGGTAATCGCTTGTTCACGGTTTGGGCAGACTGCCATTGCCGCGCCTGTCATATTGACAATCAGACATGGCTCATCCCCTACCACGTTGGGCAAACTGGCATTATCTACTAGCGTTGGCATCTGACTGGTATCACCGCCATAGCCGCGACTAATAACGCCGACTTTGATTCCTTTATCCTGTAAATGCTCAACCAGCGCAATAATCAATGGCGTCTTGCCACTACCGCCTACACTGATATTACCAATTACCATGACAGGAATAGGTGCACGGTAGCTTGATAACATGCCAGTCTTATAAGCCTGACGGCGCATCACTGTGATAAGCCCGTACAACCAACTAACAGGTAGCAATAACCATAACCAAGCGGCTTGACGTTGCCATGCACGCGTCACTGTCGTTTCAATACTCACGGTTTAATACTCATGGTTATTGGTCACTTACCCTATTTATTTAAGCGTTGGAGTTTTTTGAGATATTATTTTATTTAAAATCTCTAGCATACATTTGCGCATAATGACCTTGCTTCTGTATCAACTCATCGTGTGTCCCAAGCTCAACTATCTGACCACCATCCATGACAGCAATACGGTCAGCGGACTCGATAGTCGTCAGACGATGCGCAATAACCAACGTCGTACGGTCTTTCATCACATTATCAAGCGCTTGTTGGATGTAATACTCAGATTCATTATCAAGAGCGCTGGTGGCCTCATCCAAGATTAAAATAGGCGCATCTTTTAATAACGCACGAGCAATCGATAAGCGTTGACGTTGACCGCCAGACAGTTGCAAACCTTCCGCTCCGATCTCACTTTGGTAGCCATTTGGCATCTTTATAATAAAATCGTGAGCAAAAGCATCTTTCGCAGCTTTTTCGACTTCAGCCTGCGTTCTATTAGCTAGGCTACCATAAGCAATATTATTGAAGACTGTGGTATTAAAGAGCACCACTTGCTGATTAACCATGGCGATTTGAGAACGCAAACTCTCTAAAGTAATGTCTTCAATAGGCATGCCGTCTAAAGTAATTTGCCCTGAGGTGGTCGATAATGTACGGGTTAATAGATTCACCAAAGACGACTTACCAGCACCACTGCGTCCAACCAACGCCACTGTCTCGCCCGCTCGTACATCTAGTGTAAAGTTACGCAATGCCACGGTCGAGTCTGGATAAACCAAACCTACATTGTCCAGATGAATCTGTCCTGACAACGCAGGGTTAAGCACGCCTGTGTCTTCTTCTTCTGGCTCATCCAGCAATGCAAATATCGACTCGCCTGCGGCAATACCTTTTTGCAATTTTTGGTTGATATCAGTCAATGAGCGCACAGGCTTACTGAGCAGGCCTGCGGCAGCAATATATGAGATAAAAGCACCCGCCGTGATATTGTCGATTACTGCTGGACGCAGAGCAAGCCATACCACGACCGACATCGCAACCGCCATTAATAGCTGCACAGCTGGCGTATTGATGCTATTGGTCACGACGACCTTCATCCCTTGGCGTAAGTTCTTTTTTGATGTTTTATCAAACCGCTGAGCTTCGTATGCTTGCCCGCCGTAGTTTTTGACCACTTGATAGCCGCCGATGACTTCATTTGTAATATGACTGACATCACCCATCGTCTCTTGAATGCCTTTAGAGAGCTTGAGATATCGTTTGGATGCCACACGAATGAGCCATA
>ENA-UOXB01000643-UOXB01000643.1-bioreactor-metagenome-genome-assembly--contig:-NODE-643-length-20982-cov-9.890954_pt1 | contig 20982 bp, 18 predicted proteins | sample MGYA00238158_ERZ761615 | MGnify/ENA primary metagenome ERZ761615 (study PRJEB28904, sample SAMN06267902) | bioreactor metagenome | isolation source: Joint BioEnergy Institute, California, USA | place...
ACTGCCCTTTCACGGCGGTAACGGGGGTTCGAATCCCCCTGGGGACGCCACTATTCGGCGTCACTTATTAGCACTTTTGCTCTGCATCAGATAAGACTAATAAGCGAACACTAAAAAGCCCAGTCACATATTTTGTGACTGGGCTTTTTTTATGGCTTAAATTTGTACATTACCATTTTACCTCTCTTTAATTTCCTAGACGACTGTCCATAGTTTTCAATAGTCGTTTAAACACCTTATTTAGGTGATTTACACGTTCTTACATACCGTCGATTTTTTCACCTAGTTTAACAATCCACTACAAAATGCTTGTGTTTTCCTACTCAATAGCATTATTAATCTCATTAATTTTTCCTTATGATTGCCCTATATTCACTATGGATAATATTTGGCAAAAACGAATTCATAAAAAATTTTGTTGTCTACATAGTAAAAAATCTAAACAAATAACGAATAATTAGTGATTTTTAAAAGGAATGGTTATGTTATCTACTTATAGCCCTCAACGTCGTCCATCGTGGCGCGGTGTCATCGCCGGTCTTGTCATGGGAATGATTGTCGTCATGGCGATGATTGCTCTCGCTTTGGTACTCAGCTCATTTTTACCGTTTGATTTAAAAGGTACGAGTATTGCTGGTGGTATTTATGCAGCTATTACAGCATTGGTCAGTGCGTTTGTGGCAGGTTATTTTGCGATCAAGTTTTCAGCGCCTGAAGCCCTATTCGGCGATGGTACAGACATTGATCCAAAAGATGCTACGCTAACGGGTATGTTGACGGCGGCTTTAATCGTCTTATTGACCACTTTCTTCACACTCAGTAGTGCCACTGGTATTTTGGCATCAGCAGGTAATGTCGTAGGTGGTACCGTGAGTACAGTCGCTAAAACAGCTGGTGGCGCTGCTGCCGCTGGCACAGCAGCCGCTGGTCAAGCGTCACAAAATGAAGGCGTACAACAAAAAGCACAAGAGATTTACCAGCGCGTATCAGGTGATATCAGCGAACAAGATATCCAAGCTATGGTTGCAAAAAACACGCAAAATTTAGATCAACAGCAGGTTGCAGCGACCAGTCGTGTGGTCGAAGATCTCGTGAATGGTACTAAAAATGAAGTTGCTGAAATGGACTTCACTGATCTAGATACATGGCGCAACATTGATGACTATGCAAAACAACGTATGGCATCTATTGAAAAGACTTTAGAAGGTCCTGAATTTATCGCTCGTTTGCAACAAGAAGGTTTGAGTGAAGCAGAAGCGATTCAGGTTCGTACGGAAGTTCAACAGTCATTTAACGAATACAAAATGAAAACTGAGCAGACGATTGCAGAAGCAAGACAAGCAGCTGAGCAAAGACTACAGCAAGCTGAAGACGTTGCCCGTAAAGCAGCATTATATAGTGGTCTATTTTGGTTAATCAGTACGTTGTTGACCTTCATTGCTGCCACTATGGGCGCAAGAAGTGCCGCTTCAAAGTATCGCTTAGCCAAGCCTATGATTACGCTAAATGATAACGTTCGCTAAGATATTTGGTAAAAAATCAAAGCGACACTGATAGCGTATTCACTGAAAATAAAGAAAAGCCCGATCATCATTGGTGATTGGGCTTTTTTATGGTTATTATTTTTAGCATATATTTTATTTCTACTTTCAGTCATCCATAAGTATAAACCTTATTGCCAACTCATTTAATACTCGTTACTATCGATACGATGAGAGATTTTATGACTCGTATTCTCAGGTCATGAACAATGATGATGACTGGCGCTATTAAGGATGTGGTTGGCTATGTTCGGTATTGAAAACTATCTAGGGTTTATCCTCGCGGCCATTTTACTCAACCTTACTCCTGGCACAGATAGTATGTACATCATTACTCGTAGTGTCTCTCAAGGACAAAGCGCGGGGCTTTATTCTGTTTTGGGCATCACCACAGGCAGTTTGATCCATACTTTGTTGGCGTCGTTAGGATTGTCCGTCTTATTGGCCAGCTCTCCCACTGTCTTTATGATTGTCAAATATCTTGGTGCAGGTTACTTATGTTATTTAGGATTCAAAATGCTTACTAGCAAAAAATCCTCCTCGATAGCAAGCAGTCTGCCTCAAGACAAAGATGTCATGAGACAGAGCAAGATAGAGGGTTGGCAAATTTATAAACAAGGGGTTTTGACCAACGTCTTTAATCCGAAGGTTGCCTTATTTTTTATCGCTTTTTTTCCTCAGTTTATTGATCCTAATTACGCTTATGGCATGCTGTCATTTTTAATATTGGGACTGACCTTTGCGACCACGGGTTTTATATGGTGCTCATGTTTGGCATTATTGGCGGCTCGGTTCAGCAAAAAATTACGAGAAAAACCTTCTATTGAAGCCATATTAAATAAAATAAGCGGACTTGTCTTTTTTGGCTTAGGAATTAAGTTATTGACTGAGAAGGCTTGAGTACTTAAGTAATCAGAGACAAAAGCGTGCGTTATAAAAAAGGCCTCAATCATGATGATCGAGGCCTTTTGTCTATATGAAGTTTGATGAACTATTACACTGCTTCTTTACTTTCGGCCGCTAGTTGACGTAGCACATAGTGCAATACGCCGCCATGACGTACGTACTCGCGCTCTTTTGGCGTCTGTAGCATGACGTTGACGTCAAACATTTCGGTCGAACCATCGGCACGGGTAGCGGTGACGCTTGCGGTCTTGCTCTCACCATTGTCGAGGCCTGTGATGCTGAGCACCTCTGAGCCATCGAGCTTGTAAGTCTCAGCATTTTCGCCCTCTTTAAAGGTCAATGGTAATACACCCATACCGACGAGGTTAGAGCGGTGAATACGCTCAAACGAGCTGGTCAATACGGCTTTTACGCCAAGCAAGATCGTACCTTTAGCCGCCCAATCACGGCTAGAGCCAGAACCGTACTCAGCCCCGCCCAATACTACTAGCGGACGCTTATCTTCCTTGTACTTCATTGCTGCATCATAGATGGCCATCTCTTCACCATCTTGCAACGTGGCACTGTCACCTTTGAAGTAATAGGTATAACCGCCCTCTTTACCATTCATCATGGTGTTTTTGATACGAATATTGGCAAAGGTACCACGTGTCATGACCGCATCATTACCACGACGTGAGCCATAGCTATTAAAATCAGCTTGCATCACACCACGCTCTTTCAAGTACTTACCTGCTGGAGAGTCAGGATCAATATTACCAGCTGGCGAAATATGATCGGTGGTGATCGAATCACCAAACAGACCTAAGATGCGTGCACCTTCGATATCTGGAATACCTTCTGGCTCCATAGTCATGCCATCAAAGAACGGTGGGTTTTTAATATAAGTAGATTCTTCACTCCACGGGTACAGCTGGCTGTCAGCTGAGCTGATGGCGTTCCACGCTTTACTGCCTTCAAATACTTCGCCATAGTTTTTACGGAACATATCGGCATCAATATTATTGGCTATCAGCTCGTTGATCTCTTCTGACGTTGGCCAGATGTCTTTTAGATAGACATCATTGCCCTCTTGATCTTGACCGATTGGGTGCGTTGTCATATCGATATCGACCGTACCTGCCAGCGCATAAGCAACCACTAGCGGTGGTGACGCCAGATAGCTGGCTTTGACATGTGAGTGAATACGGCCTTCGAAGTTACGATTTCCAGATAGTACGGCAGCAGCAACCAAGTCGTTTTCCTCAATACCCTGCTCGATACTTTCAAGCAACGGCCCTGAGTTACCGATACAAGTCGTACAACCATAACCAACTAAATAGAAGCCTGTTTTTTCCAGCTCATCCATCAACTTAGTCTTTTCTAAGTAATCAGTCACCACTTTAGAGCCAGGCGCTAATGAGGTTTTGACCCAAGGTTTGGCTTTGAGTCCTTTTGCCGCCGCTTTTTTTGCCACCAAGCCAGCGCCAATCATAACTGCTGGGTTAGAGGTGTTGGTACAAGAGGTAATCGCGGCAATCACCACTGAGCCATCACGTAGCTTATGGTCTTTGTCGTTGATACTGACGGTAGAAAACACCCCATTTGCAGGCTGATAACCTTCATCTTGGCTATTATCCATTTTTGGCTTCGCTGCTAAGGTTTCGGCTTGCTCTTGCTCACCGCCTTCTTGGTCGAAACGCACTTTACCTTCGACTTCTGATTTGCGGTCTTTGGTCATTTTTGCTAACGTTTCGCCAAATTTTTCGTGCATATCAGACAGGTTGATACGTTGTTGCGGTAAGTTAGGACCTGCCAGTGCTGGCTGGACAGACGATAAATCCAGCTCTAGCTTGCTTGAATACGTCGCTGCTGGCGTATCCGCATCATGCCACAAGCCTTGCGCTTTGGCATATTTTTCGACCAGCTCAATTTGAGATTCCTCACGTCCAGACAGGCGCAAATAATCGATGGCCATTTGGTCAATCGGGAAAATACCACAAGTGGCGCCGTATTCTGGCGACATATTAGCAATAGTGGCACGATCGGCAAGCGGCATACTGTGTAGACCTTCACCATAAAACTCAACAAATTTACCAACCACACCATGGGCACGCAGCATCTCAACCACACGCAATACCAAATCTGTTGCTGTGACCCCTTCGGTCAGCTTACCTGTCAATTCAAAACCGACTACTTGTGGAATGAGCATTGAGGAGGGTTGACCAAGCATCGCCGCTTCCGCTTCAATACCGCCCACGCCCCAACCGAGCACACCGATACCATTGATCATCGTTGTATGGCTATCCGTACCAAATACCGTATCAGGATACGCTGTCAGCTCACCGTCTACGTCTGCTGCCATTACGACACGTGCCAAATACTCAAGGTTGACCTGATGGACAATACCTGTCGCTGGCGGTACGACAACGAAGTTTTCAAAGGCATTACGACCCCAATGCAAAAACTCATAGCGCTCATTATTACGCTTAAATTCGATTTTTTCGTTTAAATCTAGCGCATCTTCGCGGCCATAAGCATCCACTTGTACAGAATGGTCAACAACCAATTCACTTGGGATAAACGGATTGATTTGCTCGGCTTTACCGCCCAGCTCGACCACCGCATCACGCATGGCTGCCAGATCGACGACCGATGGCACACCTGTAAAATCCTGCAACACGACGCGGGCGGGCATAAAGGCGATCTCTTTTGACGCTTCGGCACCTGCATCCCAATTTGCAACCGCTTCGATATGGTTTTCACCGACAGATTGACCACCATCTTCATTGCGCAATAAATTCTCTAAGACGATTTTCATGCAAAACGGCAGTTTGCTAATGTTTGCAAAGTTTTTGGTCAGCTTTGGCAAACTGTAATAGGCATGTTCCTTGCCATCGACCGAGATCGTATCTTTTACATTAAAAATATCACTCATGGTAGCTTCCTTATCGTTGTTATGGATTCTGCACATAAACCGTCAGGCGTTTATGCGGATGATTGGTGGCTATATAGCTAAAGACTTTGTTGCTTACTAAAAATGACTTTTAGTAATTGACAGAGAATTAATTAAAATAGAGATACGCGTTTGCAGTAATACCACAAACGTACTTATTAGTGCTTAACGATACCTCTATTTACCATAACAAACATCCCATACTTTGTGAACGCTTAGACGTTGTCAAATCGTGGCACAATCGTAAACGGTACAATGGTTTAACGCTTTTTTGATCAGTATTTAGAGGCTTTTACCCTTTACTTTTTTGGCGACGTCCACTGCGAAAGACATAAGCGTCATCGTAAAAGTGAGCGTGCTCGTTTTCAGAGCAAAAATACGGCACACCCAAAATCGGTAATGGAGATAAATGACGCGGCGTAACCTCATCATGCGATAGTAACTCATCCATCTGCTGAGCCAGTGTACGGTCTAAATAATTCATGCGTTCAGACAATGACAATGCAAAGAAATCCTGTGTCACATAAATAACAAGACTATGCGCACATAAGGGTTTGCGGGGTTGTACCAACTGCTCTAGCAGCGCATGACCAAAAACATAGACAGCCGCTTGCGCATGGCGATTCACTTGTGTTGGATTGTCCCATTGGGCGCGCGACGCAACCAAACTTGCTTGCCAATCAAACGCTTTTAATCCTTTACCAATGCGTCTATCAGACGTGACCAGTACTGCGCCATTTTCATCAAAGACAGTAATAGTATCGCGTACCCGTCCTCGACTATGCCCAATGCCCTGCGCGGCAATTTCTAGCATGTGGTAGTGATTTAGCAGCGCTTTGGTCTTCGGAAACGTGAGCCAAATACTGCCATTAAACAAGTCATGCAAATTATCACGCGTGGGTATATTGCCTGTCTTCGCGATAAAATGCTCATAAGCCTCGCCTTCAGGTAACGCGTTTTGTGAAACGAATGCGAGCGTTTGCGCTTGTGCGTTTTGAGTTGGTTTGGTGGTCGGCAAATCCTCTTGTACGCCGTCGCAGCGCAGCATCAAGGCATTATTTAATATATCAGCGATGATGTTGATTGGCTGACCATCACGCGCGGTAGGACTGTCTTGTCCATTTGTCTCAGTTAAACCTTTTACCGTATCGCCAATATACTTTAGCTGGTTTAAGTGGCTGAGCCACGGCGCTTGCCAATCAATCTCAGCAAATTGCTCATCAAGTATAGGTAAATGACTAAAGGAGGTATGAGAAGGTATTTTGAAAGGTAAATCAGTCGCGGTCATATGAGCGATCCCTATTAGACGTATGGCTGGTCTATGGTATCATGGTGCGCTTTTTTACAGCTAGATGAGCCGCTCGAAAGGTCTTTTTGAGCGCTATTTATTGATGAGTGTCTATGGCAAATTTTAATACCCATTTAAACACCGCATTTATGGTGAGTGGTACGCTGAGTTTAACGGTTTATAAAGCAGGGTTGGTTGACGATTCAGGATTTTTGATGTGCGTGGCGCTGGGTACCATCGGCGGGCTCTTGCCCGATTTGGATTCCGACAACTCAACACCGATTAAACTTGGTTTTAACATCACTTCTTTTATTTTTGCTTTTGGTCTAGTTATGCATTGGCGCAGTGAGCTGAGTTTATTGTCGCTGATTGTTTTGTGGCTGGCTGGCTACTGTTTTATGCGTTATACCGTCTTTGCTGTTTTTACCAATATGACGGTGCATCGAGGCGTGATTCATTCTGTGCCTTATATGGCGATACTGGGACTGGGACTCACCTGTCTTAGCTATTATGTGTTGCAGCTTCCCCTGACTGCCAGCTGGTTTTATGGTTTATTTTTATTTGGCGGTGCGCTGGTACATTTATTATTAGATGAAGTGTATAGCGTCAATTTATCCAACATGAAAATGAAGCGCTCATCCGGTACGGCGATGAAGTTTTATCAGCATAAAGATAAGTGGTGGTACTTATTAATCTATACCGTACTGGCTATGCTGCTGTATCTGACGCCGCCCTTTGAGCCTTTTTGGCAACAGCTGCGAGATCCAGCACCGTGGGCACAATTAAAAGTGGGCATTTTGCCTGACATCGTAGAAGATATGCTGCGTGAGAGACCATGATGATGCTTGACGATCAAAACATCATGCACTGCTAATATCAATTTTTTTGCTTGCTGTGCCTGCGCAGACAGAGGCTGCAAAAATTGATATCAGCAGTACCGTAGCGCTTTTGAGATATTTTGACCATAGTTACATCGTGGCTGCTATAGAATAAATCGACCATATAAATACGAATCATTAGAGTACGCTATGTCACTTTTTACACTGTCTACTACCCAAACCTGTCCTTGCCAAATCAATCCGTTATTAGAAATAGGCTCGCCGCTCACGTATCAAGAATGCTGTCAGCCTTATCATGATGCGTTTTCTAATGCAGATATGGACGAATTAGGCGCGGTAAAGGCAGAGACTGCCGAGCGTCTCATGCGCACGCGCTACAGTGCGTTTGTATTGGTTAAGCCAGATTATATCGTCAAAACCACACTACCCACGCAGCAAAGCTTGCTTGATATGAATGCGATTGAAAGTTGGGCGACAGAGACCGATTGGGCAGGATTGGAGATTGTGCAGCACACACCAAAGCTAGGTAAAAGACACGCACAGGTTGAGTTTAAGGCGTACTTTAATAATGTAGATGGCATGCAGGCGCATCATGAATTTTCTGCCTTTGTAAAGGTGAAAGACAAAGCTACTAATGATGCGCGCTGGTATTTTTTAGATCCTACGGTTGCAATGACGGTCACGCAAAAGCAACCGTGTATTTGCGGGTCTGGTGAGAAGTTTAAGCGCTGTTGTGGGGAGTATTTGGGTTAACAACCTACCTAAACACTCGCCCCAACGGCTCGTGCAATCGCAATACCTTCCTCAATGGTCAAAAACTTGCGCTGGCTTGGGCTGTCTTTATAAATCACATCGCCATCTTGAAAAATGAGACACTCATTGACGGCCAATTGCTGCCATTTTTCATTTTCAGTCAGTGGGACGGTTACCAAGATAGTCACTTTATCCGTATCTGTAGTCACATCGCCAAAGTTAATCGCCATATCATCATCAGCGAGTTTGGCTTCGCCAAATGGCGCTTTACGTGTGAGATAAAACAATAAACTCCCCGCATACGCCATTTGCCACCTGCCATTAGATATTAAGCAATTAAACAAACCGTTGGCGGATAAATAGCGACATTGCGTGGTCAAAAAATTAAACAGCGTTTGGTCATCAGGACGGGTTTTAAAGGTACTTTTTAGACGATTCACCAAATAGCAAAACGCCATTTCGGAGTCAGTTGACCCTACTGGTTGGCAATGCGTCGCGTTGCCATTGTCTTGCAGACGTTGGCACCGTTTAATAAAGTCGCTATTCATTTGCCCATTATGCGCAAATACCCACTGCTCGCCCCATACTTCACGGACAAAAGGATGCGTGTTTGCCAAGCAGTTTTGGCCTTGAGTGGCTTTACGAATATGCGCGATAACGTTCATTGCTTTAATAGGATAGTTATTAACCAGATCGGCTACAGGGGATTCATGGCTGGGACGATTGTCGTGAAACAATCGCAATCCCGTTGACGCATTTGTCGAATCATTATTATTAGTGCAGTCACTACGCTCAAAGAACGCAATACCAAAGCCGTCTTCATGACTGTCCGTCATACCGCCGCGCTTGCGAAAACCTGCGAAGCTAAACCCAATATCGGTTGGCGTATTACAGTTCATTCCTAAGAGTTGACACATTTATAGAGTACCGCCGTTATTATTGTCTTTTGCAGGATTCACAGTCGCGTTTAGAGCAGTTTCTGTCGACTCATCAAATAGCTCATAAGGTGTTGTTTCTCCCTCTGTATCAATACTATTCAAAATACGCTGAGCCTCTGCCAGCTCAGTGTCCTGAACCCATAGTACGATGCCTGAATTCATTCCTGGCATTGCACTCAGCGGCTGTAGCGACACCGTAATATCATTGTTACGCAGCAAATTGGCATGCAGCTCGCCTTGCATATTGGTATCGTAACGCGCCAATTTGTGCCAGTTATCAATTTGATCGGTCATGATAAAATCCTTTTAAATATTTATAAATATGACTTATGGTTGTACTCTAGTTGCAACCGAATCCTGATGACCAGTTAACTTGGTTTAGCGGGTAAGCATCAATATGAAAACCATTGGGATAGTCTTTAAAACCAGGCTGCATTTTTAACTGAGACATCGCGGTTTGCGCTTGTTGCTCAGTCGTAAATACACCTATTAATTTATAATCTTCAACATCGTTGTTTCTATCATCATCTTTGTAGCGCGCATGTTCAAGGGCAAAAACCGTATTTTGCGCTTTTTCCACATGTGACCAATGATAAGCCGCAAGGCGTTTCATCAGGTCTGGATTTTTGACCATAATATTATCGCCCGTACGGCCTTCAGTACGATTGTAATGAATGACGTTTAGGCGCAATAACCAAAAGATAACCGCCGCTTTGGCTAGCATCACTGGTAAGGCACGCTTTTCATCATCACCAAGTAGTCGCTTGGACTCGTATCCTTGTAAAAACGCCGCCATTTTACTGCGATCAAAATTCACCGACTCGCCTTGTTCGGCATCGCCCCACGTCGTACAAAAGTCATTAATAGTAATGGCAATATCCATGACGTAGTGCTCGGAGCTAACCTCAGTAAAGTCCAACAGTCCTGTCAGACGAGACTCCCCTTTTTGTAGATGCCAAAGCGTGTTATCCGCAAACATATCCAGATGACACAAGCCTTTTGGCAAGCTTGCAAGCGGTAAGTCTGTATAAGCGCGCCAAATGTCACTCATCAATTTGGCTTCGTCACTTGGCATAAACTGACGTTCACGGTCGCGTACATCCGCCCATGGATACAAAGGTACGCCATATTGCTCGCTCGGTTGTAGCGCTTGCAATGTTTCATGTAGCAACGCTAGAGCGGCTCCAATCTCATGGCACATTGCTTGAGTGGTATGCTCTGGGTGCGTGCCCGCCAAGCAAGGAACAAGCGTAATGGCCTTGTCTTCATAATGGATGACATAGCGTTTATCGTTATCCGTTTTAGCAGCATCCAATTCGATAACAGCCAATGGCGCGGCCACAGGTAACTTACCATTCAACTGATTGAGAATAACGGCCATCTTTTCGATATCAGCAGGTGGACGCTCTTCAAACAAGGTAAATACGTAGGAGTGCTGGCCATCTACATCGTCAGTCGTCTGAATAAACCAGTTAGAGTTTTTGATACCTTGCGTAATAGGAATGGCACGCGCAAACGACACGCCAAAGCTTTGGCAAAAGGCGGCAAACTGGTCATCGGTTAACTGGGTATAGACAGACATAACATCTCACTTGTAATCGTTAAATGGTAGAAATAGTTAAATGGCAAAAGTAGCGCGTAAAATAATACATTCAATTTGGATAAAATAAACGTGGCGACAGATGGCAATAGTGACCATTACGTCGCTGATAAGCAAATTTTAAATATCAATAAGAGGCTTTGGCAACTACCTACCCTATATAATTTGGTTGATACTACATAAAATGGCGATAAGCCATGATTACGTTAACTGGCACATAGACTAGGCATTTTTTGCAATCTCTAAGCCCTTTTCAATCGACAAATAAACAGGCGATTTAGGCAAGTCTTGGTAAACCTTATGACCATCGGCAAAAATGATGCACTCGTTGACGGCAAGCTGTTGCCATTCCTCATCATCTGTGAGCGGCGTAGTGGCAAGGATTGTCATAACATCATCGGCGTCATTGACCGTTTCAAAATCCATGGTTACATCCACGTCGATGAGGGACGCTGAACCAAATGGTGCTTGACGAGTGATATGAAACAATAGGGTATCGGCATAAGCAAGCATCCACTCGCCATTGGACAGCAGACAATTAAACAATCCGTAATTCGCCAAAAAACGGCACTGCTCTGTTAAAAACACATACAGCGTTTGTGAATCAGGCTTATGCTCAAAACGGTCTTTGAGCTGATTGAGTAAGTAGCAAAAGGCAAATTCTGAATCGGTATCGCCTACTGGAATATAATGACCAGATTTACCTTGTTTGCCTGTTGCTTGATTAATGGGGTCGCTATCTGAGGCATCTCTAATGGTCATTTTACCGTTGTGAGAAAATACCCAAGCCTCGCCCCAAATCTCGCGGGTAAAGGGATGCGCATTACATAACAATTGATCATCTGACTTACGAATATGGACAATAGTATTGGCCGCCTTCACTCGGGTTTGACTGACCAATTCGGCAAGCGGAGAGTCCATCGCCGCACGATTGTCGTAGTAAAGGCGCAATCCTGTCGGCTCAAAGTAAGCGATTCCAAAGCCGTCAATATGATCATCGGTCAGTCCACCACGAGCCCGAAAACCAGCAAAAGAGAAACCAATATCAGCAGGATTTTTGCTGTTCATGGCGAGCAGTTGACACATAAGCAACCTTTGCATTTGTTTTGTAAAATAGTTACGCGTATCATAGCATTTTATACGATTCATCTTTGTATTCTTGCACGAATTAATAGGCGGTTTTATGCTAGCAAAACGTATCATTCCCTGTCTTGATGTGGACAATGGCCGCGTGGTCAAAGGTGTCCAATTTGTCGATATCAAAGACGCAGGGGATCCAGTTGAAGTCGCCAAACGCTATAACGAGCAGGGCGCGGATGAGATTACTTTTTTGGATATTACTGCCACCAATGATGAGCGTGACACCACCTATCACACTGTCGAGCGCATGGCTGAAACCGTATTTGTACCGCTAACCGTCGGTGGCGGCGTACGTAAAATCGCTGACATTCGCAATTTGTTGAATGCTGGTGCGGATAAGGTCGCGATCAATTCAGCCGCTGTGTTTACGCCTGAATTTGTTGGTGAAGCGGCGCAAAAATTTGGCAATCAATGTATCGTGGTGGCGATTGATGCAAAGCGTGTCGAGGATATAACTGTTGATGGTATTGTCATGCCACGTTGGGAGATTTTTACCCATGGCGGACGCAAACCCACAGGCATTGATGCCGTCGCTTGGGCGCGCAAAATGGCAGAGCTGGGTGCGGGCGAATTGTTGGTCACTTCAATGGATGGCGATGGTACTAAAAAAGGCTATGATTTGGCGCTCATGCAACACATCACCAGCCAAGTCAATGTCCCTGTTATTGCCTCGGGCGGCGTTGGTAACTTACAACATTTGGCCGAAGGCGTCTTAGAGGGCGGCGTAGATGCCGTGCTTGCCGCCAGTATTTTCCACTTCGGTGAATATACGGTCTTAGAGGCCAAACAGTATATGGCATCGCAAGGCATACAGATGCGCTTATAAGACATTGGTAAAATGCCAATAAATCATAAAAAATGTTATCATAGTACTAACCACTTATTTTTGTTCATTTAACTGCCTGTTTTTGCGACGACTCATTCATGAATGACCAGACAATCAAACAAGCTATTTGAATCTATTACTATATTTAACGCTCTGTTCCCTCTTATATTTCCATTGAACGCCAATCAGGCAAAGGATTTTTTATGTCAAATTTACAACAGCAACGCAATGACGTGACCCATATCGATGGTAATTTGCATCAAAATGCCGATGCCCGTATCGGTATCGTGGTCGGTCGTTTTAATGGTTTTGTCGTCGAATCACTGGTAGATGGTGCCATTGATGCGTTACTACGTCATGGCGTTTTGGGTAGCAATATTACGGTTATCCGTGTGCCGGGCGCATTTGAGTTGCCGTTGGTTGCCCAGCGCGCTGCTGAATCAGATCGTTTTGATGCCATTATTGCTTTAGGCGCGATTATCCGTGGTAGCACGCCGCACTTTGATTTTGTTGCAAGCGAGTCTGCAAAAGGCTTGAGCAGTGTCGCCATTGATTATAATATCCCCGTCGCAAACGGTGTTTTGACGACTGACAGTATCGAGCAAGCCATTGAGCGTTCTGGTACCAAAGCGGGTAACAAAGGCTCAGAAGCGGCTATGGTTGTTTTAGAAATGATTGCCGTATTGTCACAGTTAGACATTGACGATGAGAGCGACGTCGCTTAGTTTGTTTGAATAAAGTCATCTTTATTGAGAACAAGATTATATGTTTGATAAGATTGATATTGTCTGATGTAAATTTTACTGATGCGGCTTTTTGATAATAGCCGCATTCACATAACATTAGCCAGCACTAACAACTGGTTGTTTATTGAATTTTCACCGTATTTCTATCCTTTTTTAAAATATAAAGACCTCACTCACATCAGTAAAAGTACTATGAGTGGAACGCTTGCCGACCATGATGACGCACGTTGTTGATTTATATTTTAAATAGGTATTATCTCAAAATTTAGGTACAGACCCCCTATGACTGACCAACTCAAGCGCGCTATCAGCGCTGCAAAAACCGCACAAGACAACGATCCAAAAGCTGAAGCTACTCGCATAGCCAGCAGCAGTGCGGGTGATCAAACCTTTGATATGAGTGAGTCTTCTTACAAGACCAGTCACACCGCTATCCGTAAGGCAAGACGTTTTGCCATGCAAGGTCTATACGAATGGCTTGTTACTGATCGCCGCTTCGACATAGATGGCAAGCTTGGTTGGAAAGCCAATGCCCCACACGATATCGCTGCTCGTACACGTGCGACCAACGCCATGCACACGGTACATATCGGCTACTATCATGAAATGATGCGCGATATCCCAGAGCAAATTGAGACGCTGGATGCGCTCATCAGCCAACATCTTGATCGTGACATCAACAAATTAGATACGGTTGAGCACGCCATTTTGCTTATTGGTGCTTATGAGCTACAGAATCGCTTTGAAATTCCTTACAAAGTCATCCTTGATGAAGCAATGAAATTGAACAATCATTTTGGTGCCACTGATGCACACAAATTGATCAATGCTGTACTTGATAGAATGGCCGTGGAACTGCGCGTCATTGAGATAGAAGCCGATACCAAAGCCAATCTGCGAACGTCGCAAAAAGCAGCTGCTAAACAGGCGGAAGCCCAAGCAGTCGATACTCCTGAAACAACAGATGTAGACACTGCTGAAACTAATAGCGACAACCAACCTACGGCATCCAACAAACCGCGTATCAGCGCCAATAATGCCAGCGTCAAACGCAATAGCGCTAGCAAAGCCAGTGCCAATATCAGTGAATTTAAAGCGAATAAAAAAGACGCTGACGCCAAAAGCCAAGACTGATCATGAATGAGTTTGAGCTGATTGAGCGTATATTTTTACAGATGCAAGCGGCACAGCCCCTATCAAGCGGCCTTGAAAAAGGTATTGGTGATGATGCTGCTGTCATGGCCTTGCCTGCAGGTTCGCGTTTGGTCAGCTGCATTGACACCCTCGTTCAAGGTCGACACTTTAGTGCTGACTGGGATCAAATTGATAAGCTTGCCTTTGCCATTGGTTATAAAGCAGTGGCGGTTAATGTCTCAGACATTGCTGCCATGGGTGCAACGCCGCACAGTATTTTACTCGCATTGGCCTTGCCTAAACGTCTTGCAAATGAACAATGGTTAAGTGACTTTGCCAAAGGCTTGTTTCATGCCTGCCAGCTATTTGGAGTTACTCTAATCGGTGGTGATACTACGCGCAGCGATAGCTTAGTACTCAGTGTCAGTGCCCAAGGCGTATTGGCAAAAGATACGCCAGCTGTTTACCGTTCAGGGGCGCAGGTTGGTGATAGAGTATATGTGTCAGGAACATTAGGCGACGCCAATTATGCCTTGCAATATCCTGATAATACTCAGGGCATGGCATTGGCACATCGTCTGCACATGCCGACGCCGCGCATTGCATTGGGAGCTGCTTTAGCAAAAATCGGTGCCACTGCGATGATAGATATCTCTGATGGTCTATACCAAGACCTTGGACATATCTGTCAGCAAAGCGCTGTTAATATCCGTTTAAACCTAGAGCAGTTACCCAGTAGCACGCCCTTATCAGCCATTGATTTATCTGAGCGTTTACTGTGTCAATTGGCTGGTGGTGACGATTATGAATTGGCTTTTACGTTGCCAGCTCATGTTACTCCTCCTGCCAGCAATGTCCCTGTTACCTATATTGGTGATGTTATCGCGATAGCAGATACGACAGGTATTACAACAAACAGTACCGTGCCTGTACGTCCTAAGCTTTATTATCAAGGACATCCAGTCACCCCAACTCATCCATCGCCATTTACCATATGGCCTACGCTTACTGGTTACCAACACTTTACAGGTTAACCCATGATCGACCATGATTTATCTAAGCCCGATATTCGTAAAGCTAATGATTGCCCGCCTCTCCCAGTAAATGCCAGCATGCTTGATCGTATGGTCTATTGGCTTGGGCTTGGTTTGGGTAGTGGTCTGCCCCGCCGTGCACCTGGTACTTGGGGAACGATAGGGGGTTTGATTGTCGCCATACCGCTATTAAGCCTTGGATTTTTACCATTTTTGCTGATTACTATTTTGTCTTGCTTCATTGGTATTTGGATCTGTGGCCGTACTTCTGAGCTGATGAAAGGGCATGATGACCCTCATATTGTTTGGGATGAATGGGCAGGCATGTGGCTTACCTTATTACCTTTTTCTTATATGAGCGTGACGGCTGATAATTTTTGGCAGTATATTTCGCAGCCGTCTTCCCTTGCTGCTTTGCTCTTGGCTTTCGTACTTTTTCGCTTTTTCGATATCATCAAACCGCCACCAATTGGTTGGGCTGATAGAAAGGTCGCTGGCGGTCTGGGTGTAATGCTCGATGATATTATTGCAGGAGTGATGGCGCTCATCGTGTGGATAATTGTGATGATGGTTTTTTCTCTTTAGTGGTTATGAGATACGAATAAGTTTGATGATTTTAAGTATTGCTACATACATTTTTTTATAGCGCTAAGTTACAAAGCTTGAACGTCATCACATCATTCCAAACAAACATTTGCGCTATAATCGAATATTATATTTTGTTACATTCATAAGAGTTATTATGACATCTCCCCTTTCTGTAATTATTTTAGCGGCTGGTAAAGGCACGCGCATGCAGTCGGCCAAGCCAAAAGTCCTTCAAACTTTGGCTGGCAAATCATTACTTGGTCATGTATTAGACACTTGCCACAAGCTGACGGTGGATGAGACGATCATTGTCCATGGCTTTGGTGGTGACCAAGTAAAATCAGAAATCACCACTCAATATGAGCATTCTTCCATTACTTGGGTTGCTCAAACCGAACAGTTGGGAACGGGGCACGCCGTCAAAGTTACTTTGTCTGACTTGCCACAAGAGGGCCAAAGCCTGATTCTATACGGTGATGTGCCACTGGTAAGCTGCCAAACCTTATCCGCATTGAAAACTGCCAATACTGACGGTATGTCTATGCTTACGTTGACGGTAGACAATCCATTTGGATTAGGCCGTATCAAACGCAATAAAGAAGGGCATATCACGGCTATCGTCGAACAAAAAGACGCTGACGCTGATGAGCAAAACATTCAAGAAATCAACAGTGGTATCTATTGTGTCGATAATGCTTTATTGCATAAATACTTACCAGAACTGTCTAACGACAATGCCCAGCAAGAATATTATCTGACAGATATTGTCAAAATGGCCGTCGCTGATGGGATTACTATTGCTGCGATCGAGCCTGAGCACACGTTTGAGATTGAAGGCGTGAATAATCGTCAACAGCTTGCCAGTTTGGAGCGCACTTGGCAAAGCAAGCTGGTTGCTGATTTGCAAGAAGCCGGTGTCCAGTTTGCTGACCCTACTCGTGTTGATATTCGAGGGACATTGACTGCAGGTCAAGACGTGTTTGTAGATGTCGGCGTGGTATTCGAAGGCGATTGTACCTTAGGCGATAATGTCTACATCGAAGCCGGCTGTATCATTAAAAACGCCCAAATTGGCAATGCATGTCATCTCAAACCTTATTGTGTCATTGATGGTGCCAACATAGGTGCAGGTGTGGATATTGGTCCGTTTGCCCACTTACGTCCTCAGACAGTATTGTCCGATAACAGTAAAGTCGGTAACTTTGTTGAAATCAAAAAATCCATAATTGGTCAAGGTAGTAAGGTCAATCATCTCAGCTATATTGGAGATGCTACCGTTGGTACAGACGTGAATATCGGTGCAGGTGTGATTACTTGTAATTATGACGGTATCAACAAATCACCCACTCTTATTAACGACAATGCGTTTATCGGTTCTAACGCCAGTCTGGTTGCGCCAGTGACGATTGGTGAAACTGCGACAGTAGCTGCAGGCTCAGTGATTACCAAAGATGTCGATGCTAACGCCTTAGCATTTGGGCGCGCTCGTCAAACTCAAAAAGAGCATTATCAAAGACCAGCTAAAAAATAGCTAGGTCATTAATCACGACATTAATACCAGTTGGCAGTTAAGCAGTACGGCAATCTTTGTGGTGCTGCTTCATCGTTTTTATAGAACTATTATTCTATTGATACCCAATAATCATTCATACGATTTATTGACTGACTCATCACTATATATCGAAAATTAAAAGTAAGGAATAGCCATGTGCGGAATTGTAGGGGCAGTTGCTGAGCGTAATATCGCCAATATTTTACTAGAAGGTCTCAAACGTCTGGAATACAGAGGCTATGATTCTGCCGGTTTGACTGTCATCCGTGATGGCGAGCTGCATCGCGAACGTCAAGTAGGTAAAGTTCAGGCTCTAGTTGATGCGGTAGCTACCAATCCAGAACTGTTCGACGGTCATATTGGTATCGCTCATACACGCTGGGCAACTCATGGAGAGCCTGCGCAGCGTAACGCACACCCTCACGTTTCAGGTAAAATTGCCGTGGTTCACAATGGTATCGTTGAGAACTACGCTGAGCTTAAAAAAGAATTAGTGGCTAAAGGCTACGAGTTTACCTCACAGACAGATACCGAAGTCGTTGCGCATCTGATTCATGATATTTATAAGCAAACGCCTGACTTACTAGAAGCGGTTCGTAAGGTCATTCCGTTGTTACATGGCGCCTTTGCCTTAGGTATTGTACATATTGACTGTCCTGAAGAACTGATTACCGTACGTCTTGGTTCACCATTAGTCATTGGCGTGGGTATTGGCGAGAACTTTATTGCTTCAGATCAATTGGCGTTGCTGCCTGTCACCAATCGCTTTATGTATTTAGAAGAAGGCGATATTGCCAAGCTGACTCGTAAAAGTATTCAAGTCTTTGCTGATGGTGTGGAAGTGCAGCGTCAAATACATGAAATTGACGCGACACAGCACAATGCCGATAAAGGTGAATTTAAGCATTATATGCTCAAAGAAATCTATGAGCAGCCAGATGCAGTTGCTCGTACTATCGAGATGGCGGTAGACAATGGCGACACAGTCAAATTACGCGATGATTTTTTGCAGCGCCATGAAGCGCAGCTATCAGGTATCCGTAACGTACAAATTATTGCTTGCGGCACCAGCTATCACGCAGGTTTGGTTGCAAAATACTGGTTTGAGAGCCTGATCCGTGTGCCTTGTTCGGTTGAAGTGGCCAGTGAGTTCCGTTATCGCAATCCAGTTGTGGTTGACAATTCACTGGTGATTTGTATTTCACAATCAGGCGAAACAGCGGATACTTTATCAGCCTTACGTGATATTCAAAAGCATACGCCAGCAGGTTTGGTCAGCTTGGCATTATGCAACGTGCCTACCTCGTCGCTTGTGCGTGAGACTGATATTTTCTTACCAACGCTTGCCGGCCCGGAGATTGGAGTCGCTTCGACCAAAGCATTTACAACCCAGTTAGTCGCTTTGATGCTATTAATCTTAAAAGTAGGGTCAACTCAGCAGCGTATGACTCAAGAGCATCTAACGACACTGATTGATGAGTTACAGCAGCTACCAGGTCAGTTGTATGCCAGCTTACACCTAGATGCACCTATTCAAGCGATGAGTGAGCACTTTGAAGATAAGAGAAGTTGCTTATTTTTAGGTCGCGGATTACAGTTCCCGATCGCTTTAGAAGGCGCGTTAAAGCTTAAGGAAATCTCTTATATCCATGCAGAAGGTTATGCAGCAGGCGAGCTCAAACACGGTCCTTTGGCGTTGGTTGACAGAGATATGCCTATCGTCGTACTTGCGCCTAAAGACAGCATGTTTGATAAGCTAAAAGCCAATATGCAAGAGGTACATGCTCGTCACGGTGAATTGTTTGTATTCGCTAGCGAAGCCAGTCAAATGGTGGCAGAAGACCGTTTGCACGTGGTGCATGTGCCTGATGTGTGCGAAACGCTAGCGCCTATTGTCTACAGCGTACCCGTACAACTATTGTCGTATCATGTGGCAGTGATGCGTGGCACGGACGTTGACCAGCCACGTAACTTGGCAAAGTCAGTGACGGTCGAATAGTATAAGTTATTGATTTTCATATATTTTTTAGCAATTACAACTTGTCTTATTGAGTGATTGTCTGTCATACTACTGTACTGTGATGAATCCTTCGCCATCTGATGTTCCAAGATGACGAAGGATTTTTTGTATATGGCGAATGGGCAAAATATCAATTATTTATATCATTATGGCAGCGACAGCATGAGCACGGGAAATATAGATATCGAAAACGATAGCGCCGACCAAATAGACATCATCTATGAAGATGAATTTTTGGTCGCGATCAATAAAGAGGCAGGTTTATTGGTGCATCGCAGTTGGCTGGATAAAGGCGAGACGCGCTTTGCGATGCAGCTCACTCGTGATGCCGTCGGTTGCCATGTATTTCCGGTACATCGTCTAGACAAGCCAACATCAGGCGTGCTGTTGTTTGCCAAAAGCTCAGCCGTGGCGCGTATCCTGACCGAGGCGTTTACCGAACACAGCGTTACCAAGCACTATTTAGCCGTGGTGCGCGGCTTTATGCCAGAGCAAGGTAGCATTGACTATGCATTAAGCTTTCAACCCGATGCCATTGCTGATAAATTTGCCGATTGGGACAAGCCTGCTCAAGAAGCCGTCACTCATTGGCAAAGCTTGGCACAAGTTGAGCTGCCATTTGCGGTATCAAAAAAGCATGACACCAGCCGCTATAACCTCGTGCGCTTGAGGCCTGAGACCGGACGAAAGCATCAGCTGCGACGGCACATGAAACATGTCTTTCATCCTATCATCGGTGATACCAGTTATGGCGATATACGGCAGACACGATTTTTTCGTAACCACTATGACTGTACGCGCATGCTATTACATGCTCAGACCTTGGCACTTAATCATCCCGTCACTGGTGAGCCATTATTGCTAAAAGCGGGGTTGGACAATCAATGGATGCGTATACTGGAAACTTTTTCTTGGGTGGAGAATACTACAAATTAAGCAGCGTAAAATTTAGCATTTGTCTTAAAAATTTATTTCAAAGTAGTCGAAATATTGGACCTACAGTATCAATACTTTAACTCGCTGAAATCAGTTTCAATAATCTATAGCTCAAGGGAACCATCCAGTTTGTGCTATTAATCAATTCAAGCTATAAATAATTCTTAGCAGTACAATGCTTTTCGCAGTCTTCGGGTTTGAAACAC
>ENA-UOXB01000650-UOXB01000650.1-bioreactor-metagenome-genome-assembly--contig:-NODE-650-length-20715-cov-15.356873_pt1 | contig 20715 bp, 23 predicted proteins | sample MGYA00238158_ERZ761615 | MGnify/ENA primary metagenome ERZ761615 (study PRJEB28904, sample SAMN06267902) | bioreactor metagenome | isolation source: Joint BioEnergy Institute, California, USA...
AAGCCAAGTTTATTAACATAGAAGTTTTTAGTGGCATCGTAGTTTGATGCGTTGATGGCAATGTGGTGAATGGTATCAAATAACATAGTTGTTCCTCCTATTAATCATTCTACCAAGACTTACGGAATGGAAATGATTATAATGAAGGAGAAACCTTAAATATTTAAGGTTCGGCAAAGTTGCCACTATGCCGATTTTAAGGTTCAGCCACTATATTTAAGTCATTAAATACGAAATGAAAAAATCTTTGGGTGCAGCGAGGTTAGTGAGATGGCAGGAAATACGATTAAATTATTGGTAGTTGAAGACGATTATGCATTGAACGATACGGTTCGTGAAACAATTTCAGATCTTGGTGAAGTGACACAAGTGCACGATGGTGATGAAGGTTGGTACGAGATTGAATCTGGTGTTTATGATGCCGTGGTCTTGGATGTCATGTTACCAGGTCAAGACGGTTTTACCATTTTGAAGAAGGCCAAGGAGCTTTACCCAACGTTGCCGATTTTGATGTTGACGGCAAAGGGCGAATTGTCTGATAAGATGCAAGGCTTTAACTTAGGCGCCGACGAATACATTACTAAGCCTTTCTATAAGGAAGAATTATTGGCGCGTTTGAAGACGTTGTTGCGTCACGCGGGTGTTTTGGGTCAAGATGGCGCTTTGGAAGTTGGGAATGTGCAAGTTTTCATCGATCAACACCGGGTTCTCATTAATAATGAAGAGATTAATTTGCAAGGCCGTGAATTCGGTCTGCTGGTTTACCTCATGCAACACGTTGGCCAGATTGTGACAAAGGATCAAATTTTTGATCGTTTGTGGGGCTTTGACTCAGATACGTCATTGACGGTTGTTGAAGTTTACATGTCAAACCTTCGTAAGAACTTGCGCAACGCGGATGCCCAAGTAAACATTAAGACGTTGCGTAACGTGGGTTACACCCTAAATGCAGCGACGGAAGCTTAATGGTGCCAACTGAAAAACAGTCGAAAATCGCCGTGATGCTTGAAAAAATCAGGGCGTTTTTCGCGAAAATAAAACTACCCAAGTGGTTGCAAAGAATCCGCGCTTCGCTACCACAACAGGTGAAGATGACTATTTTGATGGTTGTTGGTTTTACGATGGTGTTCTCGTTAATTGGGACGTTTACCATTAGCCAGTTCCGGGTTGTGATGTATGGCAATGCGCAGGAACGTGTCGAAAAGGCATTTGACCCGCAAAGTGGGTTTGACCGGCCGTTACAAACTGCCCAGGTAACTGACTATGTTCAAACGTTCCAAGATGCGTTGGCATTGAAAGAAGGCAAGGTTTATTTGAAGTCATATCGGGGAAGTTGGTACTTTTTCTACCGGCATGGTGATCAAATGGCATTTGTTGATGTGACGACCGAACACGAGATGGTTGATGCGTTCCAGAATCGACTGGTATGGATTTTCGCACTGTCTGAAATTGCGTTGTTATTGATGGCGATTGCGTTAACTCGGGCCAATATGCGACCAATTATGCGTTCGTGGTCACAACAACGGACGTTCGTGGCTGATGCCGCCCACGAATTTAAAACGCCGATGACGGTTATTCAGAATAACTTGGAACGGATGCTTGAACGGCCAAATGACACGGTGATGGATCAAGTGGAAAACGTCGCGAATGCGTTAACCGAGGTCCGACATTTGAATAATTTGACCGGTGACTTGCTGACGCTGTCGCAAGCTGACGCTGATGTGCCATTGTTTGCGTTTGCCGACGTTGATTTGGCCGCCATTGCGCGTGAAGTCGGTGATATTTATGAATTTAATGCTGAAGAAAAGGGCCAAACATTGTCGGTTGATGTACCAGAAACGTTGCCGATGGTCGGGGATGCCCAACGTCTGCGCCAATTATTGGTGATTTTGACTGATAATGCGCAAAAGTATGCTGGTGAAGGCGCCAACGTTGTAATTAGTGCGAGTGCGGCTGGTAATAATATTAAATTGCAAGTTTCTGATACTGGTAAAGGCGTGCCGGATGCCGATAAGCAACATCTGTTTGATCGTTTTTACCGTGTTGATAAAGCGCGTTCCCGTTCAACGGGTGGGCACGGTCTTGGGCTAGCGATTGCCAAGTGGGTCGTGCAGGGACACCGTGGTTCGATTGAAGTGCTTGATAATCAACCGCATGGGACAATCTTTAGTATGACGATGCCGAAAAACCAAAAATTAAAATAAATCAGGTGTTGCGAACGCTCGAATTTTCCGATTAACGGTTGGATAATTCGAGCGTTTTTGCGTTTAAGATTTGTTTGTGGCTGGTTGAAGTTTCGCTTCGGTTACAAATCATAAGATGTTCCACGAACAGAAAGCGAGGAACTGCTTATGAAGATTGAACAAACAGGGACCCATGCCGTGATTGTTATCCCGGCATTTGAACCAACTGAAAATTTTATTACTGTTATGATGGCAATTCGCGAAGTGTCACGTCGCCCGGTTGTGGTGGTTGATGATGGATCAGGCATTCACTTCCAAACCATATTTGGTCAAGTGGCAGAGTTAGGCGCTGTTGTTTTAACTCATGAGACCAATCGGGGGAAGGGCGCCGCTTTGAAAACAGCGATTGGTTATGTCCAACAACATTTTCCAAACAGTGTCGGGATGGTGACGGCCGATTCAGATGGTCAACATGCGATTGACGATATCGTTCACATGGCGGAGGTGTTAGAGGCTGGCGAACAAGGTCTTGTGTTGGGCGTTAGAAATTTTGAAAAAGGGCAAGTGCCGGCAAAGTCGTATTGGGGGAATACCATTACGAGTAAGATGACGAAGTTGGCAACGGGTCTGACGATTCCGGACACACAAACGGGTTTACGCGGGCTACCGATGGCGATTTTACCTGCAATGGCTAATGTGCAAGGAGAGCGTTTTGAATATGAAATGAACATGCTGCTTGAATTAAAGTCGTTGCAAATCAAGCTGACGATGATTCCAATTCAGACCATTTACGAAGGGCAAAATGAAGGAACGCACTTTCATCCAGTGCGTGATTCGCTCTTAGTCTATCGACGTTTCTTGAAATTTGGCTTGTCTTCGTTAACTTCAGCCGGCGTTGACGTACTGTTATTCGCATTGTTGTTAATGACCGTGTTTCATAATGCGTCAACAGGAACATTGTTGCTAGCCTCTGTACTAGCGCGTCTGGTTTCTGGCGTTGTTAACTTCAGTTTGAATCAGCGCTGGGTGTTCCGAAGTCAGAATGTCGCGGGTGATCGTCGACGATATCTCATCCTATTTAGTGTTCAGATGATTTTGTCGGCTGTGCTATTACAACTTGTTGATACGGTTATTCCGCATCCAATTCCTGTGAAAATCATGGTCGATGTCATTATCTTTATTGGTAGTTACCTGATTCAAAAGCAACTAGTATTTAAGCAACGTCAGGAGCAAATTCATGAGTCGTAAATTAAATTTAATAACCGCAACCATCTTAACGCTTTATACGAGTTTCACGTTGGTAGATACGTTTATGCTGCAACACTCTGGTACGGCCATTGCAACGAGTACAAAGCAGGTCAAGACGACGGTTAAAAAAGAAACGAGCTCGGTTAAGACGACTGCAACGTCGTATGAAGATAGTCATATGAAAATTAAGGTCACAACAGAACGTGTATCTGGCACGAGTGTTTATGTGGCAGATATTACGGTCGATGATCCGAGTTTATTGCAGACTGCCTTGGCTAATAATACGTATGGCCGAAATTATACAGAAACCACGTCATCGATGGCGAGTGATCATCAGGCAATATTTGCCGTTAATGGTGATTATTACGGCTTCCGCGACACCGGATATGTCGTTCGAAACGGTACGCTGTACCGTGATACAGCTGCTGCGGACACGGATGCGTTAGTGATTGATAGCGATGGCAATATGAAGTCAGTTAATCAAACTGATACTAGCGCTAGTACATTACTGAAGGATGGTGCGCAACAAGTTTTGAGTTTCGGACCGACCCTTGTAGAAAATAGTAAAGTGACGGTTTCTGAATCTGAGGAAGTCGGGCAATCGCAGGCGTCAAACCCACGGACGGCCATTGGTCAGGTGGGTAAGAATCACTATATTGTCGTGGTTTCAGATGGTCGTACGTCAGAATCAACTGGTCTGTCGCTCTATCAGTTAGCTAATGTGATGGCCGATCACGGTGCGACCTACGCTTATAATTTGGATGGTGGTGGCTCATCAACAATGGTTTTGAACGGTAAAGTGATTAATAATCCAGTTGGTGGTTCTGGTCAGTCATCCGAACGTGCAGTGTCAGATATGCTGTATTTTGGTTACGCAAATTAAAGGAGCAAAAGATGCAACGATATAAAACGGTCCTAAAATGGGTAGGCGTTTCAATTTTTATTTTTATCTTCCATCTTGTGTATAATCATTTTGGTCACGGTGTGCAATCAGCGAGCCTGAATTGGGCGTGGTTAATACCGTTAATACCCGCGTTGATTCGTGGGGTGCTGATTTTAACGAAAAACGAGGTTACCCAGCGATTCGCCCTACAACATTTTTGGCAATGGTCGAATTTGGCGATTTGGTCAATAACAATCTGGTTAGTCCTGCAAGGTATCTTGACGATTGCGGGAACGGGCTCTCAATATCTATACGGTTATGGTATTTTTGCCGTCTTGTTCTGGATTATTGGCGTCGGTGGCGGGTTGAAACAGCGATCTAAAGGTAATTAAAGGTGCGTAAGGCCACCAATCTACCGATGTGAAATCGGCCGATTGGTGGCCTTTTAAACGTGTTCCGAAAGGCTGAACCCTTAATATAACGCCATTTGACCCACTCACACCTCTACGCTGCGCGCCAAGGCATAAGCGGGTCAAACAACGTTATCATCAGGTTCAAAGCGCCTTTCGTCTCACTCTCTTTTTAAACGTGTTCCGAAAAAAATCGTCATTTTTTGTTCAAAAAATTTAAGGTTCATATCAGCCCAGTTAAGTCGTTGTTTAAGCTTTCTCCCGCATAGTAAAGATACTTAATCACGAGGTAATAATTATGACAACGAAGAAAACAATTGCAACGCTTGCGTTGGCAGGCGTATTAGTAATCGGTGGTGCCGGGTATGCGGTAACGCAGCAATCACAAGGTGATAATCAAACATCGCAAACAGCAAGTTCGTTATCAACTAAAAAGACGAATCTTGCGGTAACGACCAGTTATCCCACGAGTGCTAAAACTGGGGATGCTTCTGGCAAGGTGGCCGCCAAAGGGACTGTTAATTTGTCTAAGATGACAACTTCGGGTGAAGGAGTCAAGGTGTCAGGGAAGACGGTTACAATTTCAAAAGGTGGGACGTACTACTTTACGGGGACGGCAACGGACGCTCAAATCATTGTTGATGCCGGCGACAAGGATGCGGTCACGATTATTATGAATGGCGTTGATTTGACCGCTAGTCAAGGAGCTGCTATTTATGAAAAGAATGCCGATAAGACAGTTATCGAAACGGCCGCTAATTCCGTTAACCTAATTGACGGTGGGACGATTGCCGATACTGATGAGGTTAAAGGGGCTATCTATGCGACCCACGATTTGACGTTTAAGGGTGACGGAACACTGGCGGTGAATGGCGATGCTAAGGACGCAGTATATACCAAGGACGATTTGAAAATTAAATCAGGTACTCTATTTGCCAAGGCAGCTAATGATGGCTTAGTCGGACATGATTCCGTGCATATCACAGATGGAACGGTCAATGTAACGGCTAAGGATGATGCTATCGAATCGAATCAAGACAATGATGAAACCAAAGGGTTAGTTGAAATTAAGGGCGGCGATATTACGGTAGCGACCGGTACTGAATCTGGTAACCATGGTATTTCAGCCGAGCGTAAGTTAGTTATTTCTGGCGGTAAGGTCAAGGTAACTAGTTCATATGAAGGACTGCAGGCAAATGAGATCGACTTGAATGGTGGTGATACAACTATTTCAAGTACGGATGATGCGGTTAACGCATCCGGGAGCTACACGACGCCAATCTTAAATATTACGGCTGGTAAATTGGCGTTCTTAGCTGGCGGTGATGGCTTAGATTCGAACGGTGATGTGAAAATTTCAGGCGGTACAATCAACGCGATGATCAATTCATCGCCTGATAATGAAGCGGTTGATCTTGACGGTACCATGACATTTACCGGTGGGACGTTGCTGTATGGTGGAACTGGTACAGGTGCAACTTTCGATGGCGCTTATGTGAAGCTACCGAACGGTGTTAAAACCGGTGATGCGGTTAAGGTAAGCGATGAATCCGGCAAGGTCATTGCGACGTTTACGGCCAATGCTGACGGTGATACCGTAGCAGTTGCTGCAACGGGTATTACAGCTGGTAATTCGTATCAAGTGAGTGTCGCGGGAACAACGACTGCTGTTACGGCCGGGTCTGGTTTGACAGAAGGTATGGCTGGTGGCCCAATGGGTGGCATGCCGCAATAACGGGGGAAGAGTCATGCAAGTATTTAATCGATATGAAGTGAAGTATTTAATTACGGCTGATCAGGTCGACAAAATTATTCAGCAGCTACTTAATTCCGGTAAGATGCGACTTGATAAGTATAATCAGGCCGGTGATTGGTACCCGATTCAATCGTTATACTTTGCGTCAATTACGGATGTCGTCTCACAGCAGGCATTGCGGTTGGAATTGAATGAATTTAAACAACGCCTACGTTTGCGAACGTACGGGCCGGCTCGTGCGAGTGAGCCGGCGTTTCTAGAAATCAAGAAGAAGTTCTTGAAGAAGACGTATAAGCGACGCGTAACGGTTGATTATCAAACGGCGACGGCCTTTTTAATGACGCAAGTTTTACCAACGAATCAAATTACGCGCGAGGTGGCTGCGCTGCGGGTCCAACAACAAGACCCGGTGATTAAAATTGCTTACGATCGCGTAGCGTTGCATGCGACCCAGGCGACCAGTGATTTGCGGATTTCGTTTGACCGGAATGTGCGATATGACATGGCTGAACTAGATATTGCAACTGAGACGATTGGCTATCAATTATTAAAACCAGGGATGGTGTTGATGGAGATTAAAACCGAGTTGGGGATGCCAAGTTTTTTGCGCCAAATTTTGGGCGAATACAAGCTCCGGCCAACGCGATTTTCAAAATTCGAACGCGGTCTAAAGGATGGGTTTCAACGTCATGCGACTGCGTATCAAATGCTAATGGAAAAGGATTTTACACATGCTTAATTCAATTTTTACGACAACAAGTTCAGGGACGAGCGTCACATTACCGACGTTTATTCTTGCAATGGCGACGGCGATGTTGCTTGGTTTAGTGACTGCGCTTGTCTATCTAAAAACTTATAACTCACGCGTGTCACCACAGAAGTTTTCATTTACGCTGGTTTTATTGCCGGTCGTAATCGCGGTCATTATCATGTTAGTGGGTAATAATGTGGCCCGCGCCTTTTCTTTAGCTGGTGCTTTCTCAATTATCCGTTTTCGTTCAGCACCGGGTGATCCAGCTGAAATTACGTATGTTCTGATGACAATGGCCATTGGGTTGGCTTCTGGGCTGGGTTACCTAGCTTATGCGGTCATTTCGGCAATTATCTTGCTAGTCGCGATGTTGCTGATGAATGTCTTGAACTTTGGCGGTCACGAAACAACCGATCAATTATTAAAGTTGACGGTGCCGGAAGATATGTATGATAAGCAAATGGTAGAAGATGTGCTGAAACAGTACGCGCAAAAGGTTGTGCTCAAGCGTGTTAAGACCACAGAATTGGGTTCGTTGTTTGAGTTACAATATTTGTTGCGCATGAAATCCGGGGTTGATGAAAAAGCGTTTATTGATGCTTTGCGGACAACGAATGGTAATTTGGGTATTGCGATGCAATATAACTTGATTGCCGATGAATACTAATAAATAAAGCGGTTGAGACTTCTGTCCCAACCGCTTTATTTATTAAAGTTCATTATCATCATCGTTGAATGATGATGGTGTCTCGTTTTGCGGACGACCAATCCCAGTGATACCAGCCAGTGAATCAGTGGGCAAAACGGTCAAGATGAAACTAATAATTCCGAATAGTCCAGTGAAACTAAAGGCGATTGCAAAATGTTGATCAGAGTTGACGTTAGACACAACGCCACCCACAGCGCTCAAAATCCAAATGACCCAAGCGAGCCAAGTGGCCGTACCGGCGTCGCGGTAACGGCGAATCAATAGCGCGATATTTGGCAAAATCATGGCCAAATACAAGATAGCGCCAATAATTAGAACGGCTGCCAAAATGGGTGTGCTGGTGAACATAAAGTGCACGGCGTCACCAAAATCGGCATGATTAATCACCTTGTCATCAACGTCGTGCAAAGATGCATCAGCCACTAAGGAAGCAACCAACAAGATGACCCAAACTGTCCAAATGATAAATTGCCAGAGGGCCATCCACCAATATTCAGCGCGGGTTGATTGTCCCGTGAAGTTGACGTACCCACGCCAGAAATTTTTAAATGCTTGCCACATTGTCACCATCTCAAAATACCTCCTCATACTTTGTAGGTTCATTTTGTCATAAAAATGAAACAATTCATATAAAAAAGCACCGATTTAACGGTGCCTTAATGATTTTAGATAAGTGGTTGTGGGTGAGCGTCGAAAATTTCGACGTCATCTTGGCGACCAACGACGACGGTGTCCACGATGTTTAGGAACAAACCGTGTTCCACAACACCAACCATGCTCGTCAATTCGCGCCCTAATGTGAAGGGATCCGTAATATCAGCGGGATGTAAATCAATCAAGAAGTTAGCCGAGTCAGTTCGGACAGGGTTACCATTTTGATCCAAACGCCATGAAGGCTTGTAGCCCTTAGCATCCAAACGCTTGAATAGTTGGTCTGATCCGTATGGGATGACTTCGACAGGTAGGTAGTGGGTTAGCTTTGGGGCTAACTTACCTTCGTCGACGACCCAAATGTTACGCGTTGAATTAACGGCAACGATTTTTTCCCAGAGCAGGGCCGCCCCACCACCCTTAATGGCAGCAAAATCAGGATCGATTTCGTCAGCCCCGTCGATTGTTAAATCAATGTGGTCAACGTCATCGATGTTGTGCATCGAGATACCAAGCTTTGCGGCAGTGCGACGTGTCTTGTCAGAAGTTGGGACACCAATGATGTTCAAACCTTCTTCTGAAACGCGCTTGCCAAGTGCTTCAATGACGTATGCAATGGTTGAACCAGATCCGATGCCGACGACCATGCCATCCTCGACAAATTCTGCCGCACGGTAACCAGCCATTTTCTTAAGTTCGTTTGTGTCTTTCATGGGGCCAACTTCCATTTCATTAGAATTGTTACTTCTATTATCGCTTATTTAGGCGGGATAAGGCAAATGAGTTCTTATTGAAAAATGGTAAGGACAATCTGGTAAACTGGAATGACGATGAAAAAAGAAAGTGGGATACATCATGATTGACATGTGGGACGAAGATAAAATTCATGATTTTAGAGCGACACTCTTGAATTGGTACGATGAAGCAGGACGGGCAGATTTGCCATGGCGTGAAAACCATGATCCTTACCGGGTGTGGGTGTCAGAAATTATGCTGCAACAAACGCAAGTGCAGACGGTTATTCCATATTTCAATCGCTTTATGTCAATGTTCCCGACACTTAACGACTTAGCTAGCGCACCAGAACAGGCATTGCTAAAGGCTTGGGAAGGGCTGGGTTATTACTCACGCGTACGCAATATGCAAAAGGCTGCTATCCAAGTGCGTGATGATTACCAAGGCGTGTGGCCAGATCATATGGCGGCTTTGGAAAAACTGACAGGGATTGGGCCGTACACAGCGGCAGCGATTGCTAGTATCGCGTTTAATGAACCAGTACCGGCCATTGACGGGAATGCGTTCCGTGTGTTTGCGCGCTTATTCAAAATTGATGCGGACATCGCCCAACCTAAGACGCGCAAAGTGTTCTTTGAACTAGGCCTGCAACTGATTGATCCAGCCCGCCCGGGTGATTTTAATCAAGCAATTATGGATTTGGGGTCATCATATATGAGTGCGAAAAATTTTGATTCGGAACATTCACCGGTCAAGCAATTTAACGCTGCATATGCTGATGGGACGGAAGAATTTTATCCGGTCAAAACAAAGGCGCCCAAGCCTAAGCCAATTACGTATTTTGCGCTGGCGGTTAAGTCACCAGCTGGCTATTTGTGGGAACAACGGCCGGCCGATGGGTTGCTGGCGAATTTTTGGACGATGCCACTCTATGCGTTGACCGACTTCGTTAACGATCCGGATGCTGACTGGACAATTGCAGAAATGATTGCAGCTACTGAGCAGCGTTTGTTGACGGATTACGGCGTTAAAGCAACGCTCACGAAGTTGGCTGGCCGACCAGTAACGCACGTGTATACCCACCAAAAATGGACGGTCACTGTGCTGACGGCGGAAGTAACTGAACAGGATTTGACGCGGGGAACTTGGCGCCCAAAGACAGACTTGGCTGCTGATCCACAACCTAAAATTCAAGAGAAGATTTGGGCAAAAATATAAGTAAATATTGCAAAAATATACACAAGCAAAATGTGGTAATATGGTTATACAATTTAGACGGGGCGCGTGAGGAATAACCTGACGTTTGAAAGGAAATAACCATGGCACAAAAAATTATGCTTGATATGGATCCAGGAATTGATGATGCAGCTGCGATTGCGATCGCTTTGACTGATCCACAGTTTGATGTTCAATTGTTGTCGACAGTAGCCGGTAACGTCGGCGTAGAGAAGACAGCATTAAATGCGTTGAAACTTGTCGAGTTTTTCGGTGTACAAGAGCAAGTACCAGTGGCAGCTGGTGCGAAAATGCCACTGCTGAAGCCATACGAGGACGCATCATATGTGCACGGTGAGTCGGGCATGCCTGGTTGGGATTTCCCAGCGGTGACGACCCAGCCGGTCGCCCAACATGCCGTTGAGGCGATGCGTGAAACCTTGATGCAAAGCACCGACCAGTTGACGTTGGTTATCACGGGGGCTTTCACGAATGTTGCCTTGTTATTCCGTATGTACCCAGAGGTTAAAGCGAAGATTGATCGCTTAGTTGTGATGGGTGGTTCGCTCACTGGTGGTAATATGTCCAGTGTAGCGGAATTTAATATTTATACAGATCCACACGCTGCGAAAATTGTCTTTGAGGCCGGCTTGCCAATTGTGATGATTGGTCTTGATGTGACGATGAAAGCGTTGCTGTCATATGACAACATCGCCAAGCTGTCAGACGTGAATGAATCCGGGGCGATGCTGCAAGCGTTGTTGCAACATTATGCAGACAACGAAGCCACTGGTAAGCCAATGCACGATGTGAACACGTTGTTCTATCTAGCTCACCCAGAAGCCTTTACGCTAACGAACTATTGGGTTGATGTCATCACTGAGGGTCCGGCCTTGGGCGCAACGGTTGCCGATGTGTTGGGGTCGCATCATGACACAACCAATGTGGCGGTAGCGACGGATATTGATGTACCAGCCTTTAACGCCTGGTTTATGTCAGAGGTCGCAACGTTTATGAAGTAATCCAAAAGGTCATCGCTAACCGTGCGGTGGCCTTTTTAACATCCTGTTTCACGTGAAACAATTACACCGTTAAAACCCGTGCGACTATTGAATAGACGGGCATTTTGCGGTATTCTTTTATTATTGGAATCAGTTTGGAGAATGATAATGAATCCCGAAGAATTTGCGGCGGCATTACGCGAGCACAATGTTGAACTGAATGCACAACAACTAGCGCAATATCAGCAATACTACGAGCGTTTAGTTGCGGTGAATGAGCACATGAACTTGACGGCTATCACAGAACGCGATGAAGTCTACATGAAGCACTTTTATGACTCATTAACACTGGCCTGGGCATACCCAGCTTTGCAAACTGAAGAATTGCACATGATTGACGTTGGTGCTGGTGCGGGCTTCCCATCATTGCCATTGAAGATTGCGTTCCCACAATTGCAAATCACGATTATTGATGCGTTGAATAAGCGCATTAATTTCTTACGCGATTTGGTCAAGGAATTGGGCTTGGAAGGTGTCACGGTAGAACACGCCCGTGCCGAAGAGTTTGGTAACAAGAACGCACCAGCTCGTGAGCAATATGATGTGGCGACAGCTCGTGCGTTGGCGCGCCTAAATATTTTGGGCGAATTGACATTGCCATTCGTTAAGGTTGGTGGTGTTTTGCTAGCGATGAAGGGTAGCGCCGCTGATGAGGAGTTACAAGAGGCTAAGAAGGCTATCACGACATTGGGTGCCAAAATTGGTGATCAAATCGATGTGAGCTTGCCAAACGGTGACCCACGTTCAGTTATTGTGATTGAAAAGGTGAAAAATACACCAAAGAAGTATCCACGCAAGCCGGGTGATCCGGTTCGTAAGCCGTTGTAGGAAGGGGAAATCAATGGGACACGTTATTGCATTAGCTAACCAAAAAGGTGGTGTTGGTAAAACGACGACCACGGTCAATTTGGGAGCGGCCTTGGCGAGTTTGGGTAAGTCGGTGTTGATTATCGACACGGATGCCCAAGGAAACGCAACGTCTGGATCAGGCGTCCAAAAGTCAAGCATTGAGCAAGATGTCTATGATGTCTTGGTTCACGATGTGCCATTGGCTGATGTTATTTTGTCAACTTCGCACGAAGGCATGGACATCGTGCCAGCAACGATTCGTTTGGCTGGTGCCGAACTAGAATTGGCTCCGGCGATGGCTCGTGAATTACGTTTGAAAAACGCGCTGTCAGGTGTTCGTGAAAAGTATGACTACGTGCTGATTGATAATCCACCTTCACTTGGATTGGTAACAATCAACACATTCTCAGCAGCGGATTCAATTTTGATTCCTGTGCAAGCTGAGTATTATGCGCTCGAAGGACTTGGCCAGTTGATGAACAATATGAAGTTGGTCAAGCAACACTTCAACCCAGATTTGGAAGTTGAAGGGGTGCTGATGACCATGGTTGACCCACGAACGAACTTGTCGGCCGATGTTATTGCGAATGTGCGTGAGTACTTTGGCAGTGATGTGTACGATACCGTGATTCCACGTAATGTCCGTCTATCAGAGGCGCCATCACGCGGGTTGGCTATTATTGATTACGACCCTAAGTCAAAGGGTTCTGAAGTATACATGGACTTGGCAAAGGAGGTCTTGGCTGCTCATGGCGAACGCTAAGAAGTCAGGTTTGGGAGGCCTTGGTGGTAACGGTGGCGGTCTAGGCGCCCTGTTTGATTCACAAGGTCTTGATACAACCATCGCAACGAACGACTCTGTTCGTGACCTAGCTGTTGATAAAATTGTGGCAAATCCGTTCCAACCGCGACATGTTTTTGATCAAGACGCTCTGCAAGATTTGGCGGCTTCAATCAAGGAAAACGGTGTGTTGCAACCGGTAATTGTCCGCCACAATCCAAAAGACAATGCCCAATACGAATTGTTAGCGGGTGAACGTCGTTGGCGTGCGTCACAATTGGCCGGTATGACTGAAGTACCAGCGATTGTGCGCAAGTTAGATGACGATCAGATGTTGCAAGCGGCCATTTTGGAAAACTTGCAACGTGAAGACTTGACGCCCCTTGAAGAGGCCCAAGCGTACCGCGATATGATGGATGCGTTGAAGTTAACGCAAGAACAAGTGGCCAAGCGTTTGGGAAAGGCCCGCTCAGCCGTGGCCAATTTCCTTCGTTTGTTGAACTTGCCTGATGAAGTGAAGGACCTCCTGAATGCAGGGGAACTTTCAATGGGGCAAGCCCGGACGTTGCTTGGTTTGCGTAACAAGCGTCGTATTGTGCCGGTGGCCAAGCGCGCCATCGCAGAAGGCATGACCGTGCGTCAACTGGAGCAACTGGTTAATAAGTTGAATGAGCAGTCAGATCCAACCAGCAAGGGCGCTGATGAACCATCAGCATACTTGAAGGCGACGACCGCTGCCCTGGAAGATAAGTTTGGTACCAAGGTCAATGTGACGCGTAATCGCAAGGGCGCTGGTAAAATTGAAATTGCATACTTGTCAGATGATGATTTGAACCGCATCTTTGATGTATTGGGCATTTCATTCGATGAGGACTAAGTGGGGGTTGGATAAATGTACAACTTGCATGATATCGTTGAAATGAAGAAGCCACACGCGTGTGGCGCAAATGAGTGGGAAATTATGCGCGTTGGTGCGGACATTAAGTTGACGTGCCAAGGCTGCGGTCACCAAGTCATGATGACACGCCACGACTTTGATAAGCGCTTGAAGCGTATTTTGCGCAAGGCGTCAGAACAACAAGATTAATTTAGAGAGATAGGTATATAAAAATGGCTCTTACAGCAGGAATCGTTGGTTTGCCAAACGTTGGTAAGTCAACTTTGTTTAACGCAATCACCAAGGCAGGTGCCGAAATGGCTAACTACCCATTCGCCACGATTGAACCAAACGTGGGAATGGTCGAAGTGCCTGATGATCGTTTGGCTCGTATCCAAGAATTGGTGCCAGCTGACAAGATCGTACCAACGACCTTTGAATTTACTGACATTGCCGGAATCGTTAAGGGTGCCTCAAAGGGTGAAGGTTTGGGTAACAAGTTCTTGGAGAACATCCGCCAAGTGAACGCCATTGTTCACGTGGTTCGTGCGTTCGATGATGATGACATTACTCACGTTAGCGGTAAGGTTGACCCAATCGACGATATCAACACCATTAACTTGGAATTGATTTTGGCAGATTTGGAATCTGTTGATAAGCGTTATGCGACGGTTGAAAAGAAGGCTAAGCAAGCTAAGGATAAGGATGCTGCGGCAGAATTTGAGGTCTTGGCTAAGTTGAAGCCTGTTTTGGAAGAGGGTAAGCCAGCCCGTTCAATCGACTGGAACGAAGACGAGCAAAAGATTGTACGTGGCTTGTTCTTGTTGACGTCAAAGCCCGTCTTGTACGTAGCAAACGTGGCGGAAGATGATATGGCTGATCCAGAATCATCAAAGTACTTCCAACAAATCAAGGAATTTGCGGCTGCTGAAAATGCTGATGTCATCGGTATTTCAGCCCGTGCTGAAGAAGAGTTGGCCGGTATGGATGATGAAGATAAGGCTGAATTGATGGAATTGCAAGGCATTACGGAACCAGGTTTGAACCGTTTGATTCGTTCAGCCTACCACTTGTTGGACTTGCGGACGTTCTTTACCGCTGGTGGTAAGGAGACGCGTGCTTGGACGTTCCGTGCCGGTATGAAGGCACCACAAGTTGCCGGAGTTATTCACTCTGACTTCGAGCGTGGCTTTATCCGTGCTGAAACGGTCGCTTTTGCTGACTTGGACGAATATGGTTCAATGAAGGCTGTTAAGGAAGCTGGCCGTCGCCGTTCAGAAGGTAAGGAATACGTTGTGCAAGACGGTGATATCATCGAATTCTTGTTCAACGTTTAATTGGGGGACTACATGACAGAATCACAAGAAACGCAAGCTCAACCAGCGTTGCCAACGCGTGCCGATTTGGCAACATCTGGTTTGACGAAGCGTAATCAAGAATTTATTTGGCAAATGGTGCAACTCGTTGATGGGGATGCATCAAAGGCCGGTTTGATTGCCGAAGTTGGGGCAAAGTTGTTGGACGGTCAAAAGACGGGTGCCACAGCGAAGCAATTGTTTAACACGCCAGCTGAAGCATTGGGCTTCAAGGCAAAGCAAGCGGCTGAAACGCCTGCCCGTGGTTATGCCACGTACGGCTTCTGGCCATTGATGGTTGATAATGCCATTGCCTTCTTTATGATGTTTAGCTTTATGTTTGGCTTGACGTTGATGTTCAGCAAGGCTAACCAAGCCGGTAGTGCTGGGGCAGCCGGTATCACATCACTTGTTTTGACGTCATTGTTGGGTGGTGTCTTCTTCGCCGCCGTAACGATGACCCTTGCACCAAGCAAGGATGGCGTACAGACACCACTTTGGAAGAAGATTGTGGTTTCTGTTGGTGCGTTTGTCCTTTGGTTCTTGGCATACATGGGCTTCGCCTACTTGCCATCAATCATCAACCCATTGTTGCCAGGTTGGGTCTACTTGATCCTTGCGGTATTGGCCTTCATCGGCTTCCGCTTCTGGCGCGTTAAGACGGGTATTCAAGGTGGATTCTTGGGTAGTGCAACACGTCCACGTCAAGACACGAAGTAAGCACAGAAATCAGTGAGGGATTAGCCATGAAGATTTTGATTGTTGACGATGATCACGAAATTGCTGAATTGCTTGAAATCTACGTGAAGAACGAAGGTTACGAGCCAGTGATTGCCAGTGATGGTAGGGAAGCGATGACAAAGATTCGCACGAACCCTGATATTGGTTTGATTATTTTGGATATCATGATGCCTGATATGAACGGTACGGAAGTGTTGAAGGAAGTTCGTAAGGACAACCCCGTGCCAATCTTGATGTTGTCTGCTAAGTCAGGTGCGATGGACAAGATTCAAGGGTTGATTACGGGTGCGGATGACTACGTAACGAAGCCATTCAATCCGCTTGAAGTGATGGCCCGCGTCCGTGCGTTGTTGCGTCGTGCCCAAAACGGTATGGCACAAGCAACGCCAGAAGTCTTGGACATTGGACCTTTGACGATTAACAAGGATAGCCACGAAGTTAAGACGGCTGACGGTGTTGAGGTTAACTTGACGGCGTTGGAGTTCGGTATCTTGTACTTGTTGGCTTCACACCCAAATCGTGTGTTCAGTGCTGACGATATTTTCGAACGCGTTTGGCAACAAGAATCAGTTGTGTCTGCTAAGACAGTTATGGTGCACGTTTCACACTTGCGCGATAAGTTGGAAGCAGCAACTGGTGGTAACCAAGTGGTCCAAACCGTTTGGGGTGTTGGTTACAAGATTGAAGTTTTGTAAGGTATAGATTTGCATCTATGCAATAGAAAGTGAGAAGTAGGGATGAAACTAAGTGTACTGGATTGGCTCCTGTGGGTGGTCAAGGCAGTCGTTTCGGCCCTGCTTTTTGTATTTATGGGCATTGGGGGCATCTTAGTCACCCGTTCAGCCTGGACAAGTGCCAACTGGCTGCTTGAATTACAAGCAGCTTGGGCGCAACAGCAACCACTTGTCATTATCGTTGGCTTAGTGGTCGTTGTGTTGTGGCTGTTGTTGATTCGCCATTTCTACGAAGCAGTATTGCTTAACCGCTTAATCGAAGCGGTGAGTGATTTGGCACCACGTGTTCGTGATACAGAAAGTGAAGGATTGCCGGAAAAGCGTTGGGGACGTCGATTGCGGCCCCTCGTAACGAATGTGAATGGCGTTTTTGATGCCGCACAAGCTGCAATGGCTGAAGAACGTGAAATTGAGCGTTCAAAGGACGAAATGATTACGAATGTGTCGCACGATTTGCGGACACCATTAACATCAATTTTGGGTTACTTAGGCCTGATTATTAATGATGAAGATGAAAAGTTAGCACGCAAGGATTTGGTGAAATATGCTAACACGGCCTTTTCGAAGGCGGGCCAAATGAAATCGTTGGTCGAAGATTTGTTTGATTACACACAGGTCCACCAAGTTGATTTCAAGTTACGCTGGGCGCCGTTAGATTTAGCGGCCATGTTGCAACAATTGGCGGTTAACTATGAGTTAGAAGCTAAGAATAAGCACGTTGTTGTCTCAGCGGTTACCAATCCGGATACGATTGAAATGGTTGGTGATCCTGACCGTTTGGCACGTGTCTTTATGAATTTGATCAATAACGCTTTGAAGTATGGCGATGGCGCAACATTTGTGCGGTTGACAGCCAAGACTAACAAAAGCGAAAATTATGTAGAAGTTCGCGTGCAAAATAACGGTGAAAAAATTCCGGCCGATTCAATCAAGCGGTTGTTTGATCGCTTCTATCGGGTGGAGAGTTCACGGAATACTAAGACGGGTGGGACCGGCCTTGGTTTAGCAATCGTGAATGGGGTTGTCGAGGCGCATGGGGGGACGGTGCGAGTTGAATCAGATGATGATTTGACGAGCTTTATTGTCCAGTTGCCTTTACAACCAGAACTAGGAAACGAGGCCTAAGAGATATGACAAAGCGTGTGTGGGCAGGCTTACTGGCGGGAATTCTGTTAGTGACAGGGATTGCTACGTCAGCATCAGCTGCAACGGTGACGCCCAAAGTGGACGCGCAAAGTGCAGTGGTGGCCGATGTGCAGACTGGCCAGGTGTTAGCAGATAAAAATGGTAACGAGCGGATGCCGATTGCCTCAATTTCAAAATTATTGACGGTTTATTTGGTTGAACAAGCCATTAAAGAGGGGCGTCTGTCGATGCAGTCACAGATTAAAGTGCCAGCTTCGATTGTCGCCATTAGTAACGAGCCAGCTTTGGCTAATGTGCCACTTAGTACGGACCGTGCCTATACCATTCAAGAGTTGATGGAAATGGCGTTGATTAAATCAGCGAATGCAGCGGCGTTAGCGTTGGGCTATGCCGTGTCTGGTACGGATACGGGTGTTAACCAACAAATTCAAGATTTGTTAACCAGCTGGGGCATCAAGGATACGACCATTGTATCTGGTGCCGGTTTGACGAACGGTGATATGGGGGCGTTAACGAATCCTAAGCTGGGTGCGGATGTGGAAAATGAACTATCAGCCCGTGAATTAGCGATTGTTGGTCGTCATTTGGTGACTGATTACCCTGAAATCCAACAAATTACGAGTATGCAAACAGCGGAGGTCCCAAGTGGGGCTACCGGGACTGAAACGATTGAAAACTCAGATAAATTGCTGGCTGATGGCCAAGGATATAAGTTTACCGGTTTGAAAACTGGGTATGCCTTGTCAGTCCACAGTACGTTCATCGGGTTAACAACCTTGGAAGGTCGCCAAGTGGTGACCGTAGTGCTCGGTAGTGACCACACGTTCTCCCAAACGGTGGCCATGTTAAATGCGGTCAAGTCGGCGATGACAGTTAAGACCTTGGCTAAGGGCACGGTTATTCAACGGGTGCAAGTTGAAGAAGCACGCGCCGGGGAAGAACGTTTCCCAATTGCTACGAAGACGGCGGTGTCAATGTTCGTGCCAACCGCATTGCGTGACGGCAAACTCAACATGACGATTCGGTCAAATAACGATATGATTGCGCCAATTGCAAAGGGGCACGTTGTTGATCACCAAGAAACGGTTTTCGTTGATGGGGGCACAACAGCCGAACGTAACGCAGCGAATGACTATTTAGCAAGTCCGCCTAAGGTAGATTTGATCATGACCCGCGATGTTGCACAAGCATCACAAGTTGTACAATGGTACCGCGATGCGAAGCGCGTCATCATGAGTCTATTTGAATAAATACCAAAAAAGCACAACGCCTAATGCAGGTGTTGTGCTTTTTGAATTTGGTTAACATATGTCGTGCTACTGCACGAGCAACAGGCTTGGCTTTGACTATCAAAGTGTTGAGAAAGGGAGGGCACCCCTAGTCAATGATAATCAAACAAATAGAGACTATCTTGGCTGCTGGCATGGGTGTGGGGAAGTGGCGTAGCGATTGTAGCAGGGTAACTCACAAGTTCGGCCGACCGCCGGTTAGATAAGGCGATACGGACCCTGACCCTTAGCACAATTATTTGGGTGCTAGCCGGTGCTCGCGCCGGCGGAGTTGCCCGGATGCAATCTTTGTCGGAGCCGCTTCCCCACACCCATGCCTCGTCGCAACGCGACGACCCCACAGAACGACTACTTCTTAGTAGGCACTTCCTTAATCGGGTTGCGTTCACGCATGATGGCCAATAGCTTCTCAGCTTCCATTTTGTGGAAGACGACGTTGGCAGCGTCGCGCATTAGCTGGAGATCAATGTTGTCAGGATCAAATTCAACTGGCACAGGACCTTGTAAACGCGCCATCAACGCATCAACGAACGCGTTGTACGCCTTCTTAGGGTAATCGCCAATCGTTACTTGATCGATGGCTGCACGGATTTCTTCCAGTGAGAAGACGGGCTTCATCAATGAAATAATCAAGATATCCGCGATTTGCATCGTTTGGTACTTCTTTTTAACGGGTGCCAAGATGACCTTTTGCTTAACATAATTGTTAATCATCGTTGACGTGACAGCCGGCATGTTTAAAGGTGCCAGGACTTCATTTACATATTCAACGACCTGGTCCATATACAAATCAAATGTTGGCAAGTCCTCCCAATGTGGAAATTCGACTTCCTTTAGGCCTTCGCGCCATGATAGATATTCGTTCATTTGGCAGATTGTCCTTCCGTGGTATACTTTATATGAATTAATTTTACCACATCTAGAGTGAGGAACTATATATAATGTTTGAATCTACTAAGTCACGCGTTGTTACTGAAGAACTTGCTAAGCGACTACCTGAGGAAGCGCAGACTGCAGTTTGGGGAATGTTTGATACGATGATGAACTACAAGGCCATCATGTTCCCTGAAGTTGAGATTTGGTTTGCGGATGACTACACAGATAGTATCGTGGGTGTAATGTTCGTTCAACACGATGGTGATTTCCAACAAGAAATGGAAATGCCTTACTCTGGTGACCACTCATGGTTGGGCAAGGGATTGATTGTCTCAATCCGTGATGAAGATAATATCGTCATGGACGTGTCAGCACGCGTCTTGGCATACGAAGCAGCTGTTGCGGAAGAAGAAGCTAACGGCGACGCCGAGTAATAAAAAACACGCTTAACGGCGTGTTTTTTTA
>ENA-UOXB01000652-UOXB01000652.1-bioreactor-metagenome-genome-assembly--contig:-NODE-652-length-20697-cov-47.872735_pt1 | contig 20697 bp, 19 predicted proteins | sample MGYA00238158_ERZ761615 | MGnify/ENA primary metagenome ERZ761615 (study PRJEB28904, sample SAMN06267902) | bioreactor metagenome | isolation source: Joint BioEnergy Institute, California, USA...
TTACCACCGCTTTGGATTACTGCGTACATAATGTACTCCAAACATGCCCGTGTCGACGTGCCGATAAAGGAATATATCGATCTTAAAACGCGCGCCACTGGGGGTTATACAAGGGCAAAGATTTTAAGGGATATTATAAGAAACAACAAGCCATTTTAAGGAAATAATCATGAACTCCATTACAAAGCCTATAAATCATTAAATTATTCATTCAAAATCAAAGATTAATACTGGATATAATGGCCAAAAAATGCTGCTCAATTCCGAGTTTTCCGGCTGCCTGAGAATGTTTAGAAAAAAACTTTAGCGGAAAGATATTGTTCATTTTTTAAATGTCAAAATTTAGGCTAAACTCGAATAAGTGCTATAAAAAGCTGATTTTTAGTGGAGTTTGTGCTTTTCTTAGCTTTCACTCATGTTATAAATTGTTAAACTACCCGCTGCGATTTACCAAACTAGAGGTTTTCTTTCACATGGCCATCGACTTTAAGCAAGATATTCTCGCTCCTGTTGCTAACGACTTTGCTGCGATGGACACATTCATTAACGAAGGAATTACCTCAAAAGTAGCGCTGGTGATGGCGGTCAGCAAGCATGTGGTTGAAGCTGGCGGCAAGCGTATGCGCCCCATCATGTGCCTGTTGGCAGCAAAAGCCTGTGGCGCAGTGGAACTGGAACAACATCGCAAACTGGCCGCCATTATCGAAATGTTGCATACGGCAACTCTAGTTCATGATGATGTTGTGGATGAGTCAGGCTTACGCCGTGGCCGTCCAACTGCCAATGCGACCTGGAACAATCAGACAGCTGTGCTAGTGGGTGATTTCCTAATTTCGCGTGCCTTTGATTTGTTGGTCGACCTTAACAATATGACCCTGCTCAAAGACTTCTCTACGGGTACCTGCGAAATTGCCGAAGGCGAAGTTCTGCAACTGCAATCGCAACATCAGCCAGAAACCTCAGAAGAAACCTATTTGAGCATTATTCATGGCAAGACTTCTCGCCTGTTTGAACTGGCGACCGAAGGTGCCGCTATTCTTTCCGACAAGACTGAGTTCCGTGAACCGTTACGTAAATTCGCCGGTCACTTCGGTAATGCTTTCCAGATTATTGATGACATTCTGGACTATACATCTGATGCTGAAACCCTAGGTAAAAACATCGGTGATGACCTGATGGAAGGTAAACCGACCCTGCCATTGATTGCTGCCATGAAGAATACTACGGGTGAATCACATGAAATTATTCGTCGCAGTATTGCAACGGGCGGAACAGATCATTTGGCAGAAGTCATCAAGATTGTAAATGATTCTGGTGCCTTGGATTATTGCCGCCAGCGTGCAACCGAAGAAACAGAAATTGCAATTCAAGCCTTGAATGCACTACCCGATTCAGAGTATCGTCAGGCCCTCGTTAATCTGGCCAAACTGGCTCTTCACCGGATTCAATAGCCGCTTACCTCGCCTATGCATATTAATTTTCTTGATATTTTTCAAAGCATGCAGCACCAGCTTGAACAACCACAGGCGGTGCTGGATGAGAATTTGCTCATCCAACTTGTAGAACGTATACGCCCAGAAGACAGCAGAAATACAGAAGAAATCGAAACAAAATTTAATGCATTTATCCGGGCTTTACTGCTCACTCCCAATGCAGTCTTAACCTTACAAAGTTTCACTTTAAGAGTTATCAATCGTTATAAACAAGCCAGCCTGTTTTCCGATACTGGGATTCTTTCTCTAGATGGTTTCTGGAACCAGCTGAATCAGCGGATCGGGGCACATATCCTGCCGGTGATTCCAGATCATCTACAACTTCAGGAATTGTTCCGCAAAATTTTCTATTTGCGTACCGATAAATACTGGCTGGATTATTTTGATGAAGCAGACTGGCAGCGACTTTTTGCTGTTGTAAATCAGGGTCATTCTAATCAGGTAGAAAAAACCCGAATCAAAGATCAGATCATTAAAGCACTAACGATTCTGTCCTACCGGGTGAGTGGGATCGGTCTGCATCCTGAATTTATTAATGCCCAGCCTGAGCTCATGGAATATGAATCACCTTTTCTGGTGCAAAACCGTGAGATCATTGAATTTATCCAGGAATATAAAAAACGCTATAACACGGTAGAACTGGTGGATGCGATTACGCCGCCAGATGCTTCCCAAGCTCTGGTCATGCTGGAGCAGTGTCACGATGTTGTCGCCAAAATTCGCCGCTCTACCAAACGGATTGGGGTCAGTGTCAGCCTGACCTATATGCTGGCCTTACTGGAACAGTGTCTGGAACGGATTGAAATCCTGCTGAATATGGTGCTGGATGATGATGACCTGCGTTATCAATCCATTGGTCTGTTTATCGCAGATATTACCGAAGCAATTTATAGTGAACGCAGTGTGCGTGCTTTACTGACCACCAATAGTGAACTCCTGGCTTTACAGGTGACTGAAAATGCCAGTAAAACCGGTGAACATTATGTAAGTACCGACAAGCAAGGCTTTCTGGCCATGTACAAATCGGCAGCCGGTGCCGGTATCATCATTGCCTTTATGGCCTCGCTGAAAGTCTTAATGGCGCGTGTCACGATGGCACCTTTAATGCAAGCCTTTAGCTATAGCATGAACTATTCGCTCGGTTTTATGCTCATTCATGTGCTGCACTTCACCGTTGCAACCAAACAGCCGGCGATGACTGCAGCTGCACTCGCTTCTACCGTACAACAGCGTAAGGGTTCGAAAACCGCCCAGATTGCTGAACTGGCTGCACTGATTGTGAATATCATTCGGACCCAGTTTGTCGCAATTCTTGGGAATATTTCCATCGCAATTCCGGTTGCAGCACTGATTGCCCTGATGTGGGAATTTGCCCTACATGAGCCATTAATGACGCATGCCAAAGCAGCCAAAACCTTATATGACCTGAATCCATTTACTTCTTTGGCGATTCCTCATGCAGCAGTGGCTGGAGTATGTTTGTTCCTGTCAGGCCTATTAGCCGGTTATTTCGATAATATGGCAGTGTATCGGAAGGTTGGTCCTCGTCTGAGAGCTCATGTGCGCCTGTCGCAACTGATGGGACAAGAACGTTTACATCGATTTGCCGATTATATTGAACGTAATCTGGGTGCACTGGCGGGTAATTTTATTTTTGGGGTTATGCTGGGCAGTATGGGTACCATCGGTTTCATTCTTGGCTTGCCTTTAGATATTCGTCATATTGCCTTTGCCTCTGCCAACTTTATCCAAGGACTGATCAATATTAATGGTCCAGATATTGGACTCATTATCATCTCTTTCCTGGGTGTTCTGCTGATTGGTCTGACTAACCTTTTTGTAAGTTTCAGCCTGACCATTATTGTGGCATTACGCGCACGACGGGTGCGTTTCGAACAGTGGAAACCGCTCGCTAAACTGGTCATGACCCATTTCCTGACTCGCCCAAGTGAGTTTTTCTGGCCGCCGAAGCAAACCATTGAAATTGACGAAAATCATACATCCACAAAACTGTAAAATTGCGAGAATATTTGGGCATTTAGGTACAAAATCCCATAAATAAAAAATGGAATTTGCATAAAATACGCACTCTTGAAAAAAAGTGTACTGACAAGTACACTTTAGCGCAGACAGTTAACCGGCTGAATAACGGTTAAAAGGACAAGGATTTTTGGCATGCATTACTTGTTACTTATTGTCGGAATTTTATTTTTAATTTTCAGTGTGTTATTTCTTGATATTGCAACTTTAAGCCAGTTAGATGTGCTTGCAATAGAATGGATTAGCGGCTATCGCACAGAATTTTTAAATCAAATTAATCAGTCCTTATCAGTGATAGGTGGCATGCCATTTGTATTATTTTTATCCACACTATGGTGTATTTTTCTACTGTGGTATAAAAAGCATGCAAGCGTAATTTTTATATGTATCGGAATTATCGGAGGAATTCTCCTAGGCTGGCTTTTAAAATTCAGTATTGCCCGACCTCGACCAGCAGAGTCTTTTCATCTGGTTGAAAGCTATGGAAGCTCCTTCCCGAGTGCCCATAGCGTCTATGCAGCCTGTCTCGGCTGTCTGGCAATATTCATATATCGGCAACATCCCCGACATACCATCATCTGGATGGGTGCAGGTGCATGGATGCTGATTATGGGTATTTCAAGAGTTTATCTAGGTGTACATTTTCCTTCAGATGTCATATCCGGCTGGAGTATAAGTTTTATTTGGATTTCGTTGTGGTATATGGTCTGGATCAGATATTGCACGGCTCACAAATAAAAAAATTTAGATAAGAATCCAATTGAGGTGGAACAATGATGTCTGCAAAGCTTTGGGCACCCGCCCTGACTGCTTGCGCATTAGCAACAAGTCTTGCACTTGTTGGTTGTAGCAAAGATCCTAAAGAGGGCCAGCAAGCTGGTGCTCAGCAGCAAATGCCACCGACTGAAGTCGGTATTCTTGTTGCACAGCCACAAAGTGTCGAGCAGTCTGTAGAGCTCTCAGGTCGTACAACAGCATTTGAGATTTCTGAAGTACGTCCACAGGCTAGTGGTGTGGTGCTTAAACGCTTATTCACTGAAGGTAGCTATGTCCGTGAAGGTCAGGCACTGTATGAAATCGATTCAAGCACTAACCGTACTACTGTCGATAATGCTCGTGCTGCGATTGCCCGTGCTGAAGCGAATCTAGGTGTATTGCGTGTTAAAGAAGGCCGTTACCGTCAACTGGTCGGTACCAATGCCATTTCTAAACAGGAATACGATGACATTGCAGCACAGGTCAAACTGGCTGAAGCTGATTTGAATGCAAACCGTGCAACTTTACGTAATGCTGAAATCAACCTGGGCTATTCAACCGTACGTGCCCCGATTTCTGGTCAAACCAACCGTTCTTCGATTACGGCGGGTGCGTTAGTGACTGCAAATCAGACAGAACCACTGGTTACGATTCAGCGTCTAGATCCAATCTATGTAGATATCAACCAATCCAGTGCTGAACTGCTGCGCCTGCGTCAACAGCTAAGCAAAGGCAACCTCAACAGCTCAAACAACACCAAAGTGAAGTTAAAGCTTGAAGATGGCAGCATCTACCCTGTCGAAGGCCGTCTTGCATTCTCGGATGCCAGCGTGAACCCTGAAACAGGTACTGTGACTTTACGTGCAGTATTCCCGAACAAAAACCATTTACTTCTGCCAGGTATGTTTGCCACAGCGCAAATCGTACAAGGCGAAATTCCAAATGCCTTCCTGATTCCACAAGCAGCGTTAACCCGTACGCCTACGGGTCAGGCTATGGCGATGCTGGTAGGTGCTGACAATAAAGTGACTCCACGTCCAGTAACGACAGTCGGGACTCAAGGCAGCAACTGGATCGTAACCGAAGGTTTGAATCCGGGTGATAAAGTGATTGTTGATGGTATTGCCAAGGTAAAACCTGAACAGCAAGTGGTGCCTAAACCTTATCAACCTCAAGCAGCTGCCCCACAAGGTGCTGCTCAACCAGCTGCACAGCAACCTGCAGCAGATGCAAAAAAGGCAGATGATGCAAAGAAACAACCTGAACAAAAACCTGCTGCAAATGCATAAGGAGTAATGGTTCATGGCTCAATTCTTTATCCATCGCCCGATTTTTGCATGGGTGATTGCATTGGTAATTATGCTGGCGGGTATTTTGACCATCAGCAAAATGCCAATTGCTCAGTATCCGACGATCGCGCCACCAACAGTCACCATTTCTGCGACTTATCCGGGTGCATCTGCAGCGACTGTAGAAAATACAGTAACGCAGATCATCGAGCAGCAGATGAACGGTCTGGATGGCTTGCGTTATATTTCTTCGAACAGTGCCGGTAACGGTCAGGCATCCATCGCCTTAAACTTTGAACAGGGTGTCGATCCTGATATCGCACAGGTACAGGTACAAAACAAGTTACAGTCAGCGACTGCACTTTTGCCTGATGATGTACAACGTCAGGGTGTACGTGTTACCAAATCTGGTGCCAGCTTCCTTCAGGTATTAGCTTTCTATTCGCCTGATGGCAGCCTGACTGCAGATGACATTAAAGACTATGTGAACTCAAATATTTCTGAACCTTTAAGCCGTGTGGCCGGGGTTGGTGAAGTTCAGGTCTTTGGTGGTTCTTATGCAATGCGTATCTGGCTGGATCCAGCCAAAATGGCTAGTCTGCAAGTGACTCCAAGTGATGTGGCTCAGGCAATCCGTACCCAGAACGCTCAGGTGGCTGTCGGTCAATTAGGTGGTGCGCCACAGATTGAAGGTCAGGTGCTGAATGCGACGGTGAATGCGCAAAGTCTGCTGCAAACACCTGAACAGTTCGAAAACATCTTCTTGAAAAATACCACTTCAGGTGCTCAAGTCCGTCTGGGCGATGTCGCACGTGTAGAACTGGGTGCAGACAACTACCAGTTTGATTCTAAATTCAACGGTAAACCGGCTGGCGGTGTTGCGATTAAACTTGCAACTGGCGCCAATGCGCTGGATACCGCTGAAGCAGTTGAAGAACGGTTAAAACAGTTACGTCCGAACTATCCGCAAGGGATGGTGGATACACTGGCATTTGATACCACACCATTCATTCAGTTATCGATTGAATCGGTGGTTCATACTCTCATTGAAGCGGTCATTCTGGTCTTCATCGTAATGTTCCTGTTCTTGCAGAACTGGCGTGCAACGATTATTCCAACCATGGCCGTTCCAGTGGTTGTATTAGGTACTTTTGCAATCATTAATATCTTCGGCTTCTCGATCAATACCTTGACCATGTTTGCGATGGTTCTTGCAATTGGTCTGCTGGTCGATGATGCGATCGTTGTGGTCGAAAACGTTGAACGTGTCATGGCTGAAGAGCATCTTGATCCTGTGACGGCGACTGCAAAGTCGATGAAACAGATCTCTGGTGCGCTGATCGGTATTACCTCTGTACTGTCTGCAGTATTCGTACCAATGGCATTCTTTGGTGGTTCTACAGGGGTTATCTATCGCCAGTTCTCAATCACGCTGGTCACAGCAATGGTTCTGTCTCTGGTGGTGGCCTTAACCTTTACCCCTGCCCTGTGTGCGACCATTCTGAAACAGCATGATCCGAACAAGCCGCAAAGCAACAACCCGGCTGCGCGTTTCTTCCGCTGGTTTAACCATAGCTTTGACCGTGTTTCTGTGAAATATCAGGGCGGTGTCAATCGTATGACCCACCACAAGATTTTCTCCGGTATCATCTATGCGGTGGTGATCGGGATTATTGTGCTGATCTTCCAGAAACTGCCTTCTTCATTCTTACCTGATGAAGACCAAGGTGTCGTGATGACGCTGGTACAGTTGCCACCAAATGCAACCCTGGAACGTACCGATAAAGTCATCAATACCATGACAGGCTACTTCCTGGAAAATGAAAAAGATCATGTCCAATCTGTCTTCAGTGTGGCTGGTTTCTCATTCACAGGTGTAGGTCAAAACGCTGGTCTGGCATTTATCAAACTGAAAGACTGGTCTGAACGTACCACACCAGAATCACAGGTCGGTGCAATTATCCAGCGTGGTATGGCACTGAACATGATTGTGAAAGATGCGTCTTACATCATGCCGTTACAATTGCCAGCAATGCCTGAACTGGGTGTATCTGCCGGCTTTAACATGCAGTTAAAAGCAGCAAGTGGTCAAAGCCATGAGCAACTTTTAGCAGCGCGTAATACTGTTCTGGGTCTGGCTGCACAAGACAAACGTCTTGCAGGTGTTCGTCCAAATGGTCAGGAAGATAACCCGCAGTACCGTGTGATTGTCGATCATGCACAAGCCGGTGCTTTAGGTGTCAGCATTTCTGAAATTAACAGCACCATGAGCATGGCGTGGGGTGGTTCGTACATTAACGACTTCCTTGACCGTGGTCGTGTGAAAAAAGTGTACGTTCAGGGTGAAGCCAGCTCTCGTATGATGCCGGAAGACCTGAACCAGTGGTATGTTCGTAACAACCGTGGCGAAATGGTTCCGTTCTCGGCATTCGCAACCGGCGAATGGACCTATGGTTCGCCTCGTCTGGAACGCTATAACGGCGTATCTGCGATGAACATTCAGGGTACACCGGCACCGGGCGTGAGCTCAGGTGATGCAATGCGCGCAATGGAAGAAATCATTGCCAAGCTTCCTGAAATGGGCATGCAAGGTTTCGACTATGAATGGACTGGTCTGTCTCTGGAAGAACGTGAGTCTGGCGCACAAGCACCATTCTTGTACGCGCTTTCACTGTTGATCGTGTTCCTGTGTCTGGCTGCATTGTATGAAAGCTGGTCAATTCCATTCTCGGTTCTTCTGGTTGTACCACTAGGTATCGTGGGTGCATTACTATTGACCTTTGGCGGTATGATTCTGTTTAAAGACCCGAACCTGTCGAATAACATCTACTTCCAGGTAGCGATTATCGCCGTAATTGGTCTTTCTGCGAAAAATGCAATCTTGATTGTGGAATTCGCCAAAGAGCTGCAGGAACAGGGCGAAGAGTTGTTTGATGCGACCCTGCATGCGGCAAAAATGCGTTTACGTCCAATTATCATGACCACCCTTGCCTTCGGTTTTGGTGTACTTCCACTAGCACTTGCTTCAGGTGCCGGTGCGGGTAGCCAGCACTCTGTCGGTTACGGTGTCCTCGGTGGTGTAATCAGTTCGACGCTTTTAGGTATCTTCTTTATTCCTGTATTCTACGTGTGGATTCGAAGTATCTTTAAATACAAACCAAAACAACAAAATCAGGAGTACTAGTCGTAATGCAAAATATATGGTCTATTACAGGTCGTAGCATTGCGGTATCTGCCCTCGCGCTTGCTTTGACTGCATGTCAAAGCATGCGTGGCCCAGAGCCCGTTGCAGAGGCAAATATCCCAAGCAGTTATACCAATGCTTCAGGTACTTCTGTAGCAGAACAGGGTTATAAAGAATTCTTTGCTGACCAGCGCCTGTTACAGGTACTGGACTTGGCATTGACCAATAACCGTGATTTGCGTACTGCCGCATTAAACATTCAGCGTGCCCAACAGGCTTATCAGATTTCTGAAAATGACCGCCTGCCAACCATTGGTGCGAGCGGCAGCGTGTTACGTCAGGATACTGGCAGTAACAACCCGCAAAGCCGTGGCGCTGTGACGACTTATAATGTCGGTCTAGGCGTAACTGCATTTGAGCTGGATTTCTGGGGTCGTGTGCGCAGCTTGCGTGACAATGCACTGGATACTTATCTGGCGACTCAAAGTGCGCGTGATGCGACTCAGATTTCCCTGATTGGTCAGGTGGCCCAAGCATGGCTCAGTTACTCATTTGCCAATGCCAATCTGGCACTGGCTGAGCAAACGCTGAAAGCCCAGCTTGAATCTTACAACCTGAACAAGAAACGTTTTGATGTGGGGATCGATAGCGAACTTCCAGTACGTCAGGCGCAAATTTCTGTTGAAACTGCACGTAATGATGTTGCCAACTATCGCACCCAGGTGGCTCAGGCACAAAACCTGTTAAATCTGCTTGTAGGTCAACCCGTACCGGCCAACCTGTTACCGGCACAACGTGTTACCCGCATTACCTCTAATGCGGCCCTAGGTGCAGGCTTACCAAGTGACCTGCTGATTAACCGTCCGGATGTACGTGCAGCTGAATACCGTCTGTCTGCGGCAGGTGCCAATATTGGGGCTGCCCGTGCACGTCTGTACCCAACCATCAGTCTGACGGGTTCTGCAGGTTTTGCATCTGCGGATCTGGGTGATCTGTTCAAATCTGGCAGTTTTGCGTGGTCTGTAGGCCCAAGTCTGGATATTCCAATTTTCGATTGGGGTACACGTCAGGCCAATATTCGTATTTCTGAAACAGATCAGCAAATTGCGCTGTCAGATTATGAAAAATCCATTCAAACTGCATTCCGTGAAGTGAATGATGCCCTGGCGGTACGTCAGAATATTGGTGACCGTATTGCTGCTCAACGCCGTCTGGTTGATGCGACCAACACGACTTACCGCCTGTCTCTAGCACGTTTCCGTGCCGGTATTGACAGCTATCTGACTGTACTGGATGCACAACGTGCTTCATATGCAGCAGAACAAGGTTTGTTATTACTTGAACAGGCGAATCTGAACAGCCAGGTTGAGCTGTACAAGAGTCTTGGTGGTGGTTTGAAAGTTAACACTTCAGACACCGTACCGTATCGCCCGTCTGTGACCGAACAGCGTCGTGCCGAACAGGCAAAATAAGCTTAATCTCTTTTTCAGAAAAGCTCACTTCGGTGGGCTTTTTTTATACGTTGGTCCAATAGCCGATATATTTTATTGAATCAAGAAATCTGTATACTCAATTGGATGAGACTTAACACTTTATAAAATGTAAATCGATGAAAAAAATATTGTTATCTGCCTTGGTAAGTTCAATTTTCTTAACCGCATGCCAACAAAAAAATACAGTAGATTCAAAACCTGAACCAACAGCGGAAACCGTCGCTGAAAAAGAAAGCTTACCGTTGATTAAGGCTAAAACTGAACGTGTACAGCTCAGTAAAAATGAAGTATGCCATCCAGCCAGTGAGGATGAGTTTGCCAGTTGCACTAAATATCATCTGCAAACAGTGAAAACGAATGTAAATTGGTTAAACCAATATTTTTTGGAGCGTTTACAAAAAGACCATGCTGAAGCTTTCGACAAATCACCTGCTGTAGAGGTCACTCTTGATCCTGAAATGCCATCAACCAACTACAGTACCACTGCTGTACGTTATATCGGTCAGCATTACAATATCGCAAACTTTACATACTTTTCCGAATATTACCCAGCAGGCGCTGCACATGGTATGCATCATAGTGACTACGTTATTTTTGATCTCAATACCAAGCAGCGTTTAAGCCTGAATGATATTTTGGCACCTGCAAGCAAAGAAAAACTCAAAACTGAACTTTACGAACATAATCGTGAGTGGCTTGAACAACATCATATTGAGCAAAATGCATTTGAAGTAAGTGATAATTTCTATTTCAATGCCAATGGAATTGTATTTGTCTATCCATTGTATGAATTGGCTTCTTATGCAGAAGGTATTACTGAACTTGAACTTCCCTATTGGTCAGCTCAAGGGGTGATCCAAACAAAGTATTTACCCCAGCTGCCTGAGTCATCTGAAGAAATTTATAATGACTAAACTATCTATTTTAAGTGTAATAATAATCAAAGTATTTTTTCTAATTTAGGGATATGAATGTTACTCAGCAATCTGGAATCTGTACCGGGACATACCATTCGCCAGCAAATCGATGTGGTCTATGGCAGTACTGTGCGCAGTAAGCATGTTGGACGTGATTTGCTGGCCGGCCTGAAAAATATTGTCGGCGGCGAGTTGACCGCTTATACCGAATTACTGGAAGAATCCCGTCAGGAAGCCATGAACCGGATGATTGAAAAAGCTCGCAGTATGGGTGCCAATGCGATTGTGGGTATTCGTTTTTCTACCTCAAATATTGCCCAAGGTGCTTCTGAACTGTTTGTTTATGGCACAGCAGTCATCGTTGATCCGGTCATGCCTAAACTGCCTGATCCATTTCCACAGGCGAACTAATGCATGGACGGATTGATTATACAGATTGTCATTTTTGCCATTCTGTTCAGCGTGGGTTTCGGTTTTGGTCGCTATAACGAGCGCAAGCATCTGCAATATCTGGATGAACAGGAACAGCGTTTGGCTTATATCCGGGTCAATAATAGCCGTTTCATCGAATCTACACTCCCCGGTCATATGATCAGCAGCAATGTGGTGATTTCACATGATTACTTTAAATATGCGATTGCTAATGTGCAAAACATGTTAGGTGGTCGTTTGACCAGTTATGAGAGTGTCGTTGAACGGGCGCGACGTGAAGCTATAGTACGATTAAAACTGGAAGCAGAAAAAATGGGTGCTGACCAGATTATGGGAATCCGCCTCAGTACGACTGAACTTGGCATGCAAGGCGGTATGGTTGAAGTCTTCGCTTATGGCACCGCAATTCAAGCCAAGTAATTATGCTTCTGCAAGCTTCTCTACAAATAGAATTCCATTCAAGTGATCAATTTCGTGCTGTACAATTCGTGCCGGAAAGCCTTTGAACACTTGAACCATTTCATTTCCCTCTAACGTAAAATAACGCACCTCAACCTCTTCTGCTCGAGCTACCCTCCCTCTTTGCTCGGGCACACTTAAACAGCCTTCCTCACCCAATACTTGCGTAGCTGAAGCACTGATAATCTCCGGATTGATCATGGTCACGGCTTCCATATACGGCGCATCCGGATAACGTAAATTGGGCCGTGATGCGACAATAATAATGCGTTTAGACACATAAACTTGCGGCGCTGCAATGCCCACGCCCTGACGTTGTTGCATGGTCTCCATCAAGGCGCTGTTAAATTGCCGCAACCAGTCACTGTCAAATTCAGCCTGTGTGACCGGACTGGCAATTAGGGTTAAAATGGCCTCACCTTGCTGTGCCACCGCCAAGGTATTTGTCATCGCGCTATCCTGTATTTTTTTCATTTAACTCTATCTTAGAGGGAAAATTACAGAATGAACATCATACTAAAATGAATAAATACGTCTAAAAAAGATAAGCTGTGTTTTAAGTAGTATGTCGAAATCCAGCTTATGGTTGCCTTAAAAACTTCACTTAACAGGAAAATAATTAATCAAAATATTCCAAATAATTTCGTTCGTTCAAATTTTAATAACTTTTAGTTTAGATTAAACAAAGAAAGATTGATTATTCAAGAAAATAACCCTTCTTTAAAATCAGCATTCAAGTCATGGATATTAAATAATGGAACGACCACATGAATGCACAACCCTATCTGAGCCGTGCTGATAAACGCACCCTCGGACTATCGTCCCTAGGTGGCGCACTGGAATTCTATGATTTTGTCATTTATGTGTTCTACGCCAAACTAATTTCCGAACTGTTCTTTCCAAGTACCCTGAGTCCATTTTGGGCCATGCTGAATACCTATGGCATCTTTGCCGCAGGCTATTTCTTCCGCCCACTCGGTGGTGTGGTGATGGCACATTTTGGGGATCTGATCGGTCGTAAACGACTATTCAGTTTATCCATCTTGCTGATGGCGCTACCGACCCTCATGATTGGGATCATGCCGACCTTTGAAAGTATTGGTTATGCTGCACCATTGCTGCTGCTATTGATGCGTGTTGTTCAAGGTATTGCGATTGGCGGTGAAATTCCGGCTGCCTGGACCTTTGTGTCAGAGCATGTGCCAGAACGCCGAATTGGGATTGCCAATGGTTTGCTGACTGCCGGCCTATCGCTCGGGATTCTACTTGGTGCCCTAATGTCGCTATTTATTTCACTTCAGTTCACTGAAGCGGAAATCAAAGACTGGGCTTGGCGCGTTCCTTTCATTCTGGGTGGAATTTTCGGTTTTATCGCTCTTTACCTGCGCAGTTATTTGAAAGAAACTCCAGTTTTTAAAGCCATGCAGGCGAAAAAAGAACTGGCGAAAGAATTACCGGTCAAACAAGTGCTGTTAAGCCACAAAACTGCTGTAGGCATCGGGATGTTATTTACCTGGTTCCTGACCGGCTGTGTGGTGGTGTTAATTCTGGCGATGCCGAATTTGCTGGTGGCCAGTTTTGGTTTCGAACGTGCTGATGCGTTCAAGATGCAGAGTGCTGCGATCCTGATGCAAATGCTCGGTTGCATTATTGCGGGTGTACTGGCTGACCGTTTCGGTGCAGGCAAGGTCATTTTACTTGGCTCTATTTTTGTCGCGGCAATGGCCGGGATTTTTTATCACAGTCTGGGTCATGTTGAAGCGTCAACGGTGTTCATGCTTTACATGTTGCTCGGTCTAAGCTCAGGAACCGTGGGCATGGTGTCCTATAGCATGGTGAAAATGTTCCCGGCACAAATCCGTTTCAGCGGAATTTCATTTTCCTATAATCTGGCCTATGCGATTGCAGGTGGAATCACCTTGCCACTGGTGCAATGGTTGAGCCTGTATAGCAATATTGGCGCCCTGTACTATATCTGGACCGTTTGTCTAGTGACCCTATTCACTGCCCTGCTTTACCGCAGCAAATTTGAAAAAACGGCCTGAAATCAAAAAGAGCCTGATTCACAGGCTCTTTTTCTACACGTGAAAATACGAGCTTAAGCTTTCAGATTCTTGCGTAGCTCATCTTCCACAATGCTGATCTCGATCTCACTGAATTTACGGATTTCACCTTCGGCATGTTTTTCCAGCATGCCACCGACCAAAGGCACTTTCACATTCACCGTCCAGTTCAACTGGAACTGGATCTGCTGTTCATCACCTGTAACGGCACGCTGACATTTGGCTTCAATTGGCAGATTGGCACCTAGTTCCACAACAGAAGTCATTTCTTCTAAATTGCTGACATCGGTACGTTGCAAGCGAAATGCATCTTTTAGCAGTTTTTTGGCAATATCTGGGATTTTGACATCCAGATTGTAGGCACGTTTCAGGGTATACAGGTGTCCCTGCTTTTCTGAAACCAGAATTTCCATATTTTGAGCAGGGATCCGATGACAAACCGCTTCATGCAAACTGATGTCATTTGCCAGACGTTTAAACTCATCAATCGAAACACCGCGAATAATTGCATTTACGGTAAACTGGTGGGCCATATCTATTTTCCTTATTTTTATTAGGGGTTATGGACTCAAATTAAGTCAAATGAATCATCTGACAGAGAAGATAAGCTATTTAAGTCAATTTTACATCGGCTGTCATTATTTTTTTATTGAGAAAAATTGGCATTGAGGTCAATGTTTCCAGGCAATTTTTGCAGATATACAGGGTCCACAGCTGAGTAAAAGCTGAACTTCACGATACTCAATGACCGCATGAAATTCTTCTGCCCCATCATCTAGGCCGGAAGCATACCAGACCGTACCCGCAGGAAATTTCTTTAACCAGCTGGCCTTATAAAAATCAGAAACGGAATCAAACTGTAAATAGTGTTCCGGTTCAGCTTCAACCTGAGTCGCTAAAGCCATAAATTTCTGTAATTGTGCCTGATGAAAATCAATCAGCATGAGGCAGCCCTTCCTTTTGTATGAGGCGATTACATGCCATATAGGTAAGCATAGATGTCATTTACGACTCGTGAGTTTTGACATCATGGCTTAGATCAGATTAAAAATAATATAGATTCACCTCCCCTGATTCAATCCACGTATAAGGATATCCAGTATGCAACAAGGAAAAGTTCAGGTTGAAACCGTGCAGTTTTTGGCAGAAGATGGCTATACCTTAACCGGCAAGCTTTACCGCAGTGAATATGCCAAAGCCAATATTGTCATCGCCTGTGCGACAGGTGTTCCCCAAGCTTTTTACCGGCGCTTTGCCGATTATGCAGCACATGCAGGTTTTCAGGTACTGACTTTTGATTATCGCGGGGTGGCTGATTCTGCACCTAAACGGTTAAAGAATTTTAAGATGTCCTATTTAGACTGGGGACAATATGATCTCAGCGCTGCGATTGATTATCTCAGCCGAACCGGTCTGGACATTTATATGATTGGCCATTCCTATGGCGGACAGGCCTTGGGATTAAGCAAATATCATGATCGCATTGAAGCAATGTACTGCTTTGGCACTGGTGCTGGCTGGCATGGTTATATGCCTTTAACTGAAAGAATCAAGGTTCAGGTAATCTGGAATATTGTTTTTCCACCGATGGTGGCAGTGACAGGCTATTTGCCATGGAGCCGTTTAAATATGGGCGCTGACTTGCCACGTGATGTTTATCGTCAGTGGCGAAAATGGTGTAAAAATCCGACCTATTTCTTTGCCGATCCTGAACTGAAAGACCTGCATGCCCATTATGCCGCGGTAAAAACACCTATTTATGCCGTAGCCGCGCTTGATGATGCCTGGGCCTTACCTGAATCCAGACAGGCTTTTATGCAACATTATCGTCAGGCTCCGTTGCATTATATCAATATTCAGGCAGCTGATTATGGACTCAAGCACATTGGACATATGGGTTATTTCCGTCAGGGCGCAGAACAGCTCTGGGATGAAGTGCTCACCAAGTTCAGCGAATTACATCAACTCAAATATGCAGCTTGATTTTAGTTTCTAGAGCATTTAAGCATTTAGCTGCTTAAGCATAACGTGCCTGTTGAATATCGGTTCTGATTTCCTGACGGTGTTCCTCGCCGAAACGGTCGACATGGGCATAAAATACCCCATAACGGCCGACATAATATTCCAGTGACTGGTCATAAAAATTCCAGAAAATTGACCATTCGCCTAAATCCATCTGACGGATTTGTGTACCGGTATGCATCGGCATCTTACGGAGCAGTTCCTGCTGTAACTGCTCTGCTTCATTGCGATCCTGAATCTGAACCTGATGCTGGAAAAATAATTGCGCCACATCATCAAACAGTTCCAGCTCATAGGCATCGACCACGTGCAAGGTTTCCTGAGACTCAGATTGACTCTCTTCAGTACTGCTGGAAATCGGGTCCTCTTTTTCGACACGTTTACTCTTTACATACCGTTGGGTTTTATAGATTTTCATGCCGATAAACCACATCGCATAAAGTATCAGGGCTAGACATGAAAAAATCAGGAATTTAAGAATCATTGATCATCTCGTGTGGTTAATTTTATTTTTATCACGGTCTGCCAATTCTTGATTTGGCGATCTTCTTTCAACTTAACACAAGTCTATTTTTTGTACAGCAAACATGAGGATTTTTTTAGATCTTCTTGGATTTTTTCTTCGGTTGAGCCTTATTTCCCAGTATTCAATTTGAAATGAGGATCTAAAATCTTGTTAAAAATTAGAATTAATCCTAGAGGCCAATATTGATCAGGATAAATAAATCAGACAAATCACTACAGAATCGATCATCAACTCTCGGTTCTTTAGCAAATGCACTCAAAAAGCTACACGATTGGTATTTGTTTTTTTGAGCATTTTCCTTCAAATAAAAGGTCCCTCTTTATGGTCGAGTAAATGAATAAAATTATGATTCGTGAAGGGAAGATTCAAGATATACCTCAAATAATTCAGGTCATCCACGACAGTATTCAATCCTGTATTTTGGATCATCAACGTGAAGACAGCGTGATCCAGCGCTGGCTGGAGCAGTTTAATCACGCCCAGTTAATTGTGGAAATGCTTTATAACGACTGCTGGGTGTATATTTTAAATGATCAGATTGTCGGCTTTTTGCTGGTCAGTGACACTGGAGAAATCCTGATGCACTATGTGGCTGCACGTTTCCAGCGACTCGGCTTTGGCACCCAGCTTTTTGATCAGATGCACAAATCCTTAGTGCGTAAAAATATTCATAAAATTAAAGTCCAATCGACTCAAACAGCTTTAAGTTATTATCAAAAAAATGGATTTTTCTCACCGAATCCTCAATCGGAAAATGAAGAAAATTATCATTTATATAAATACGCTTTTTAAAATTAAAACTTTTTTATGTCATTTTAAGTTGATCTCGCCCTGCCTGCTTAGCCGCATATAACTGCACATCTGCCGCTTTCATCAGTGCATGAATATCTGGATAGGGATGTGTTTGATCCATCCAGGAAATGCCCATACTGACCGTGACATAGGATTTATCATCTGTGCGATTTAAATGTTCAAATTGCTGTTCGCGAATCTTGATTAAGACTTTTTCCAGAGATTGAAATGCTGCCTGGACAGGTACATCAGTAAGTAGAATCGCAAATTCTTCTCCACCATAACGGGCTAAATACGCGGATTCGGGGAGTACCGTCTGAATGACCTTGACCAGATTCTGTAAAATTTCATCTCCTTTTAAGTGCCCATAATAATCATTGTAGTTTTTAAAATAGTCGACATCGAGCATGGCAAAAATCAGTGTACTGTGTGGATGTTGCTGACAGTATAAAAACTGCTGCTGGATTTGGTCATTTAAAGCACGGCGGTTAAAGGCACCCGTCAAAGCATCAATATTCACCTGATGTTCGAGTTTGGCATTCAGTTCACGTAATTGCTCGGTACGTGCTTTGACTTTCTGATCGAGTGAATTATTTAACTCTTTCAGATTCATATTCAACTGCTCTGTCGCATAGGTTTGATGGGCATAATTTTGCGACTGCTGAAACATAATGATCACGGCATACAGACTGGTCGAGATAAAAGACAGATGCACACTTTCAATCACATTGATCAGCAATAAATAGTCATTTATAAAGGTCAGGCATAGAAAAATGACTGCATAGAGAGTTAAGCGCGAATAATTGTCTTTATGATGTAAAGTCTGATAAAAGCCATAGATAAAATTGGCCACCACGACTATCCCGAAAATCGCACTATACAAGGCCAGACGTTGAAAAGTTTCCGGATCGGTCAACAGGGTTACGACACAGTTCAGTAGTAAAAGTCCTGCGGCAACACTATAAATAAATCGATGCAAATAGCGCTGATTAAACAGGTACATATAACTGAGGAAAAATAGAATCGCCAGGAAAGTGAACAGATATTCCAGGCGTGTTCCCCATAGCCAACCGAGCTTAGTCACGATCGAATAGGCATACGGCGCTGCAAAAAAGTTATGCAGGGCCAGAAAAATAATGAACAAGCCAAAGATAAAAATACTTTTGCTATTGCGTTCTGTTGATCCCCTAAACATTGAAAAAAGAATCGTGAAAAAACCGACCCCCAGCACCAGCCCACAGACCATACTGATGCTCATCATAAGCTGCTGATATTGACGGTTAATAGTTCCGGCTGTTCCAATGCGTATAGGCTGTTCAATCCCGCCATGCAGATGGGTATAGTTTGAGGCCTGAATACTCATGGTGAAATATTCACTCTCAGGAACAAAATAACCGATTCGAGGAGCCCTTTCATTTCTCTGCTCTTCTGCTGTTTTCGCAATTTCCCCATGCCGCAGAATAAATTTGCCATCGATATAGATTCGATAGGCACCATATTCAGCCGGAATATGCACGGCGATCCGACGTCCGATAAATTCTGATGGAATTTTGAAATGCCCGATAAAGGTTCCATAGCCAATATTTGAACCGGTCAGGTCTTTAAATGAAGCGGGTAATTGAACCTCTTGCGGAGTAAGTACGGAACTTGGCTCAGTAATAAACTGGTTTGGATAAAACTGCCAGTTTTGGGGTAATTGGCTACTATGATCTTCAGTAAAGTGAATTTCGGAAATACGCAACTGACTGTGCTGTGTGACAGAGGAAGATTCAAGAGATGCCTGGGCGAAAACTGGAATTGTCACTAATAGAACCCAGCTAATGCTCCAAATCAATATTACAGAATAGACATTCCTTATCACGTTTTGCAAAGACAGTATTTTCCTGAAAAGTGCTTTATTCTTCTTATAATCTACGTCGAATAGCAGGGAGTGCAAAGCTTTTTTTGTAGTTCATCGGATGAAGTCCATCTAGCTATGACTTCACCCGTTCAGCATTCACTCATCACAATGAATGAAGCTTATTTCAGTGAATCAATCACGTGTTTTAACATCATACAGTTCGATTTCAAAAATCAGGTTTGAATTGGCCGGGATGATATTCCCCATTTTACGTTCACCATAAGCCAAATGAGCAGGCACAATTAGTTTACGCTTACCGCCCACTTTCATACCGATAATCCCTTGATCCCAGCCCTTGATCACACGGCCAGTGCCAATCACGGTTTCAAAATAGTTACCACGATCCAGTGATGAGTCAAACTTGGTGCCATCTTCTAGCCAGCCAGTATAGTGAGTCGTAATAAGCGCGCCCTTAACCGCTTCTTTACCTTCACCCACTTTCAAATCAATAATTTCTAGCTCTTTGGTCATGACCAATATCCTTTCTCTGGCAAATACGCATAGTATAAACGGGATTAGACAGAATTCCTTTAGCTTTGAGGCTTAAAGGATTAAAAGCTGAGTTCCTGGATATTTGAATCATTCAGTAAATAGTTAGTCAATTTTTTATGATTTTCGGCGGAGCCAATTAAAATCCAGCGTCCACTAATACGGTGTTCCGTTTTATGCTGCACACTGCGAACGACTTTCATATTATAAGTTTTAAATAATTCTTCGTATTGCTCTAAGGTTTTACGTTGATAAGGACAGATAATTCGGTAGGTTCGTGCCTGACTTAAAGTTTCTATTCCCTCTTGGACATAGATCAGAAAAATCAGCACGATTAATACAATAAAAGTAGCAAACAGACTCAGCCATTCATAACCCGCGCCAGCTGCCATGCCCAGTGCTGCTGTCATCCAGATGGTTGTCGCTGTCGTAATGCCTGAAATCCGGTTTTCATCTTTAAAGATAACTCCCGCACCAACAAAGCCCAAGCCAGTAAGGATATTGGCTGCAATCCTATCCTGACTATCCAGACCAATTTTGATTGACATAATCGTGAACAAGCAGGAACTCAGACTGACCATGATCATAGTCCGCAAACCGGCAGACTTACTGCGATATTCGCGTTCTGCACCAATAATTGCACCAATACCGAGGGCAATGAGCAAACGATAAAGATCCGGATGCATATATTTATCCCTGTTTCATTTTTATTATTGTCAGGTATACGCAATTTCTGAATCAGGATACAAGCCGAGACTTGCATCCTTATTGGCTGTTATTGTAACTGTTCCCATTCAATTACAGCTTGGGCCTGATCACCGATCAAGGTCCATTCGCCATCC
>ENA-UOXB01000653-UOXB01000653.1-bioreactor-metagenome-genome-assembly--contig:-NODE-653-length-20669-cov-7.932910_pt1 | contig 20669 bp, 6 predicted proteins | sample MGYA00238158_ERZ761615 | MGnify/ENA primary metagenome ERZ761615 (study PRJEB28904, sample SAMN06267902) | bioreactor metagenome | isolation source: Joint BioEnergy Institute, California, USA | place...
CGTCCTCTTGCGGCGATGCCGTCAACAGCAGCCGTCCACTACGCGCGCGTTCGACGGCCGCGGCCGCTTTCTCCAGCACCACGCCGTGGTCGGGCACCAGGGCCGTCCCGCCGGTCACGAACAGCCCTTCCCCGAGCTCGATCTCCACCGGCCCGGCGGTGACCGCGCCACCCGCATGCAGTCCACCTTCCGGCAGCACCACGCCGAAGTCGAAGCGCGCAGGCAATCCGGGCGTGATGCGTCGGACCAGCGGATTGGGCGTGGTGAAGCGGGTTCCCGAGGGCAGCGTGGAGGCATCGACCTTCAGGATGAAGTTGCGGCCACGCGCTGCTCCGCCCTGGATACCCACGAGGTGGTAACGCCCGAAGGCATCGGTTTCCATCAGCAGCCCTTCGACGGCGGCCACGCGCACGCCCGGAATCCCGCGTTCGCCGGTTTCCTGTACGCCGTTGCCGTTGCGGTCATCGAATACCGTGCCGACCACCAGGCTTTCATCCAGCAGCGGATCGGCGCTGATCTCCACGTCGGCGGAAGCAACATTGCCGATGCTGCGGTTCTGCCCATCGATCGCGGTGATGCGGTTGGTATGCACACCAGTGCCGGTGCCCGCGCCTACCCTCAGGTAGTACACCACCGTGGCACTCTCGCCGACCGCAACGTCGATGCCGTCGATGCGCAGCGGCTGTACGCCGCTGGTGCGCGCGGTGTTGTCGGCGTCGTTGACGGCGAACCCACCGCTGACGAAGCTGAAGCCGGGCGGCAAGGTGTCCAGCAGCGTGGCGCCGTTGGCATCGACCTCGCCCACGTTGTCGATGGTGACCGTGTAACGCACCAGGTCACCGATCTGCGCGGTGCGCTTGGCGGTCGTCTTGGTCAGCCGCAGCGTGGCCTGCTGGCCCGCCACGGTGATCGACACATTGGCCTCGCCACACACCGCGGTGGGGATCGACACATCGCAGATCCGGTAGCGGAAGCTGTCAGTGCCGAAGGAGGCCGGCGTCGGCGTGTAGGTGCAGCGTCCTGCCGCGCACTGCACGCTGCCGCGCGTCGGCGCGGTCACCACCTGCAGCGAAGCGGGATCAAGGGCGGCCGTGCGTGTACTGTCGTTGGCCATCACATCGATCACCACCGGACCACTGGTTTCGGTGGTGACGGCATCATCGGACAGCGCCACGACATTCTCCTGGACCATCACCTGCACCGTGGCACCGGCGCACATCGCGGCATTGGCCGCGTCGCAGACCTGGTAGTCGAAGCTCTGCTCGCCGGCGAAGTTGGCCAGTACCGCAAAGCGCAGGCGTGCGCGCGCCATCACCTCGGCGGTGCCGAACGGTGGCGGCGAGGTGATGGTCAGCACCACTCCGTCCGGATCGATCGGGCTGCCGTCCATGCGGTCGTTGCCCAGCACATCGATCTCCACCACGCCGTTCTGTGGCATCTCCACGGCATCGTCCTGCGCGACAACCATATCCGTGCTGGCGACCACGGTCACCGTCACCGTGCCGGTGTCGCAGACGGTGGGCTGGCTGACCAGGCACAGGGTGTAGGTGGTGCTGTAGCTGCCCGGCGACAGTCCGCCGGTCACACTCAATGAACCCTCGGCGGTGAAGGTCAGGGCCGCAGTATCGACCGGTGCGAAGTCAACCTCGGACGGGTCCAGCGGCGCACTGTTGAACGTGTCGTTGGCCAGCACGTTCAGCAGGTTCGGCGCGGCCTGCCCGGCCGGCAGCGGCCCGCCACTGTCGTCGACCGCCAGCAGTGCGCCGACCGGCCCCTGCACCCGCACCGTGATGATCGCGGTCGAGCAGTTGCCCGGCACACCGTTCTCGCACAGCTGGTAGGTCAGCTGTACCTCGCCCGGCTGCACGCCCGGGGCCACCATCAACTGCCCCTGGTTGTTCATCGTATAGCCCGGCGTACTGCCCACCAGCGTTGCGGTGACGCTGCCGGTCGGCGGCGGGGCCGCGCCGTTCCAGGTGTCGTTCTCCAGCACCGAGCGGGCGATGGTGCCGCCCACCGCCGGGTCCACCGGCGTCGCAGTGAAGTCATCGTTGACCGCCAGCACCACATTGGTGGCCACGGTGATGCTGACCGTCGCGGTGCCACACACGGCCGCGTTGGGCGCGGGCAGGCACACCTGGTAAGTGAAGGCCAGAGTGCCGCTGGTGCCTGCGGGCGGGGTGTAGCTGAAGCTGCCGTCGCTGTTGAACAGCAGGCCGGCAGGTGCCGCCCCGACGAGCGCGTAGCTGGACCCCGGCGGAACGTTGTCATTGCTGCCGACATTGCCCGTCGTGGTCTGGCCCACGGCGGCCGACACGCTGTCCGCCGCGGGTTGTGGCGTCAGCAGCAGCGTCACCTGCGCCGAATCGCAGTTGGTCGGCGCGACGACTTCGCACACCTGGTAGGTCAACGTGACCGGCCCGGTCAACGTGCCACCCGGCAGACGGATGGTGCCATCGGCATTGATCGCATACCCGGCCGGCGCACCCACCAGGCTCAGTACCACCGTGCCCGACGCCGGCGGCGTAGCGCCGTTGAGCGTGTCGTTGTCCAGCACGCTGGGCGTGGTGCCACCAGGCGGCAATGGGGTGCCGCTGAAGTCATCACCCTGCGCCAGCAGCGCACCGTTGTTGACGTTGAGCGTCACCGATGCCGTATCGCACACGGCGCCGTTCGGTGCGGGCAGGCAGGCCTGGTAGGTGAACCCGACCTGCCCGGTCGTGCCCGCTGGCGGCGTGTAGGTGAAGCTGCCATCGGCATTGAAGACCAGGCCCGCAGGTGGCGCACCGACCACCGAGAAGCTGGACCCCGGCGGCAGGTTGTCGTTGCTGCCGACGTTGCCGCTGACCGGCTGGCCGGCCGGCGTGGAAATCACGTCGGCCACCGGCTGCGGGGTCAGCACCAGGCGGATGGAGGCATTGGCACAGTTGGCCGGTGCAGCGGCTTCGCATACCTGGTAGGTGAGCGTGGTGGGTCCGCTGGTGCCGCCGCCCGGAATGGCGACCGTGCCATCGGGATTGATCACGAAGCCGGCCGGCGCACCGACCAGGCTCAACACCACGCTTGCAGCGGCAGGCGGCGAGACCCCGTTGAGCACATCGTTGACGAGCACGCTCGGCGTGACGCCACCCGGTGCGACCGGCGCCCCGCTGAAGTCGTCGGTGGTCGCCACCAGGGTGCCGCTGTTGACGTTGATGGTCACCGCCGCCGTACCGCAGGTGGCCGCATTGGGCGCGGGCAGGCACACCTGGTAGGTAAAGGTCACCGGACCGGTGATGCCGGCAGGCGGGGCATAGGTGAAGCTGCCATCGGGATTGAACACCAGACCCGCAGGTGCACTGCCGACCACGCTGAAGCCGGACCCCGGCGGTACGTTGTCATTGCTGCCCACGTTGCCGGAGACCGCCTGGCCAGCCGGCGTGGACACCACATCGGGCACCGCGGCAGGCGACAGCACCAGGGCGACGCTCGCCGTGGCGCAGTTGGACGGCGCCGCCGCGTCGCAGATCTGGTAGGTCAACGTCACCGCACCGGAGGAGGTTGCGACCGGCGTGCTGATCGTGCCGTCTGCATTGATCACATAACCGGCCGGCGCGCTCACCAGGCTCAGCAGCACGCTGGACGGCGCCGGCGGGCTCACGCCGTTCAGGCTGTCATTGGACAGTACGCTGGATGTGCTGCCGCCCGGCGCGATCGGCGTGCCCGCAAAGTCATCGTTGCCGGCCAGCAGGGACCCGGCCCCGACGGTGAAGGTCACCGTCGCGCTGCCACACACGGTCGCGTTCGGGGCCGGCAGGCATACCTGGTAAGCGAAGCTCACCGGGCCGGTGGTGCCGGCCGGCGGGGTGTAGCTGTAGCTGCCGTCCACGTTGAACACCAGGCCTGCCGGCGGAGCGCCGGTGACCGAGAACAGCGCACCGGCCGGCACGTTGTCGTTGGCGCCCACGTTGCCGGTGGCGGTCTGGCCGGCCTGCACGGTCGCCGTGTCGGCGACGGGCGCAGGAATCAGCAGCAGCGATACCGTGGCGGTATCGCAGTTGCCTGGCGCGGCGGCTTCGCAGACCTGGTAGGTCAGGGTCACCGCGCCCGCGGCGGCGCCGGTGACGATCGTACCGTCCGCGTTGATGCTGTACCCGGACGGCGCACCGATCAGCGACAGCGTCACCGAGCCCGCAGGCGGCGGCGTGACGCCGTTGAGCGTGTCATTGACCAGTACGCTGGTGGGGGTGGTCGCACCCGGCGCCAACGGTGTCGCGCTGAAGTTGTCGGCGAGAGCCGCCAACGCGCCGTTGTTGACGTTGATGACCAGGATGGCGTCGCCGCAGATCGCCGTATCCGGTGCCGGCAGGCACACGCGGTAGCCGACGCTCACCGGCCCGGTGGTTCCCAGCGGGGGGCTGTAGCTGAAGCTGCCGTTTGCGTTGAACACCAGTCCGGCAGGTGCGCTGCCAGTGACCGAGAACAGCGCACCGGCCGGCACATTGTCATTGCCGCCGACGCTGCCGCTGACCGGCTGCCCGGCAGGCGTGGACACGACGTCGTTTTCCGGTGCCGGCGTCACCAGCAGGCTGATCGCCGCGCTGTCACAGTTGCCCGGCGCGGCCGCCTCGCACAGCTGGTAGGTCAGCGACACGCGGCCGGACGGGGTGCCGGTCGGCACGCCTACCGTGCCATCGGCGTTGATCACGTAGCCGGCCGGCGCACCGACCAGGGTCAGCGCGACGGCCGCCGCTGCGGGCGGGCTCACGTTGTTCAGGCTGTCGTTGACCAGCACGCTGGGCGTGGTGCCGCCCGGCAGGACCGCGGTGCCGGTGAAATCGTCGGCCACCGCCGACAGCGCACCGTTGTTGACGTTGAGAGTGACCTGGGCGATGCCGCAGGTGGCCGCGTATGGCACAGGCAGGCAGACCTGGTAACTGAAGACAACCGGACTGACCACCCCCACCGGCGGGGTGTAGGTGAAACCGCCATCGGCGTTCAGCAGCAGACCGGTCGGCACGCTGCCGACCACGCTGAACTGCGCGCCCGCCGGTGCATTGTCGTTGTCGCCGACATTGCCACTCACGCTCTGGCCGGCCAGCGTCGATATCACGTCGGACAGGGGTGCCGGCGCGAGCAGCAGCGTGGCGCTGGCGGTGTCGCAGTTGCCCGGCGCCGCGGCTTCGCAGAGCTGGTAGGTCAGCGTGACCACACCGGACGGCGTCGAAACAGGGGTCGTGATGATGCCGTCGGCGGTGATCGCGTAGCCGGCCGGTGCACCAAGCAGGCTCAGCAGCACCGTGCCCGCCGCCGGTGGGCTGACGTTGTTGAGCGCGTCGTTGGCCAGCACGCTGGACGTGCTGCTGCCGGGCACCAGCGGCGCTGCGGTGAAGTCGTCGTCGTCCGCAACCACGGTGCCGGTGTTGATGTTGATGGTCACCGACGCCGTGCCGCAGACGGCGGCGTTCGGCGCAGGCAGGCACACCTGGTAGCTGAAGCTGACCGGCCCGGCCACGCCCGACGGTGGCGCATAGATGAAGCCGCCATCTGCGCTGAACTGCAGGCCGGCCGGCGCGGCGCCGACCAGGGTGAACAGCGCACCAGCGGGCACATTGTCGTTGCTGCCGACATCGCCACTGGTCGACTGCCCGGCGGCCACCGAGACAACGTCCGCTGCCGGTTGCGGCTGCAGCAGCAGCGAGACCGACGCGGTATCGCAGTTGAGCGGCGCGGCAGCTTCGCACAGCTGGTAGGTCAGCGTCACAGGGCCGGACACGGCACCGAGCGGTGTGCTGATGACACCCCCGGTACTGATCGTATAGCCGGCGGGCGCGCCCACCAGGCTGAGGATGACCGACGCGGCGGCCGGCGGCGACACCGAGTTCAGGCTGTCGTTGAGCAGGACGCTGGCGGTGGATGCGCCCGCAAGAAGCGGCGTGGCGCTGAAGTCATCGACCACGGCCGACAATGCACCGTTGTTGACGTTGATGCTTGCCGATGCGGTGCCGCACACGCCGGCATCCGGCGCGGGCAGGCAGACCTGGTAGTCGAAGCGGACCGGACTGCTGACACCGGCCGGCGGATTGAAATTGAAGCTGCCATCGGCATTGAACACCAGGCCGGCGGGCGTCGGCCCCAGCAGCGAGAACTGCGCGCCGGCGGGCACGTTGTCGTTGCCGCCCACGTTGCCGGCCACGGCCTGTCCCGCCGATGTGGACAGCACATCGTCCAGCGGCACCGGCACCAGCAGCAGCGCAACGTCGGTACTGTCGCAGTTGCTCGGCGCGGCCCGCTCGCACAGCTGGTACGTCAGCGTGACCCGACCGGTCAGGGCGCCGCCGGGCACGGTGATCGTGCCATCGGCATTGACCGCGTAGCCGGCCGGCGCACCGACCAGCGTCAGCTGCACGGCGGCGGCCGGCGGTGGCGTGGCAGTGTTCAGCACGTCATTGGCCAGCACGCTGGCCGTGCTGCTGCCCGGCAGCACGGCACTGGCCGTGAAGTCATCGGCCACCGCGTCCAGCGCACCGTTGTTGACATTGATCGTTACCGCCGCGGTGCCGCACACCGCGCCGTTGGGAGCAGGCAGGCACACCTGGTAGCTGAAGGTGACCGGGCTGGCGACGCCTGCCGGCGGGGTGTAGGTAAAGCTGCCGTCGGCGTTGAACAGCAGGCCGGTCGGCACCGTTCCAGGCACGCTGAACAGCGCGCCAGCGGGCAGGCTGTCGTTGTCACCCACATTGCCGGTCACGGGCTGCCCCGCCAGCGTAGACACCACATCGGCGGCAGGCTGCGGGATCAGCACCAGGGTGACATCGGCGGTGGCACAGTTGCCGGGCGCCGCGGCCTCGCACAGCTCATAGACCAGCGTGACCGCTCCGGACGCGCTGCCCGCGGCAACGGTGAGCGTGCCATCGGTATTGATCAGATAGCCGGCCGGTGCGCCCACCAGGCGCAGGGTCACGTCCGACGCCGCAGGCGGGCTGACGCTGTTCAACACGTCATTGGTCAGCACGCTGAGCGCGGTGGTGGCACCGGCCAGGATCGGCGCCGCGCTGAAGTCATCATCGGCTGCCAGCAGCGCGCCATTGTTGATCGTCAATGTCGCGGTCGACGTGCCGCACACCGCGCCATCCGGCGCTGGCAGGCACACCTGATAGGTGAAGCTGACCGGGCTCGGCGTGCCCACCGGCGGGGTGTAGCTGAAGCCGCCGTCGGCATTGAACAGCAGCCCGGCCGGTGCCGTGCCGACCACGCTGAAGACCGCACCGGCCGGCACGTTGTCGTTGCCGCCGACGTTGCCAAGCGCAGTCTGCCCGGCCAGCACGGTGAACGCATCAGCGACCGGATCCGGGGTCAGCACCAGCGCGATCTGCGCGGTGTCGCAGTTGGTCGGGGCGGCCGCTTCGCACAGCTGGTAGGTCAGGCTGAGCGCTCCGGACGACGCGCCGGTCGGCGTGCTCAGCGTGCCATCGGTATTGATCACGAAGCCGGCCGGCGCATTGACCAGGCTCAACAGAACGCTGGCCGGCGCCGGCGGCGTCGCAGTGTTCAACGTGTCGTTGGCCAGTACGCTGGAGGACGTGGAGGCACCCGGCAGCAGCGGCGTGGCACTGAAGTCGTCGCTCACCGCAGACAGCGCGCCGTTGTTGACGTTGATGGTCACGCTGGCGACGCCACAGGTGGCAGCATCGGGCACGGGCAGGCATACCTGGTAGTCGAAGGTCACCGGACTGACCACGTTGACCGGCGGGGTGTACGTAAAGCTGCCATCGGCATTGAACGACAGGCCAGCCGGGGCGGCTGCCGTCAGCGCGTAGGCAGAGCCTGCCGGCACATTGTCGTTGCCGCCCACCGTCGCGCTGATCGCCTGGCCGGCCGAGGTGGAGACCACATCGTTCACCGGTTGCGGAGTCAGCAGCAGCGATATCGAGGCGGTGTCGCAGTTGGTCGGCGCGGCGGCTTCGCACAGCTGGTAGGTCAGCACGACGCGGCCGGTCGCGGTACCGGCGGGAAGGGTCAGCGTGCCATCGGCATTGAACGCATAGCCGGTGGGCGCACCCACCAGCGACAGCACCACGTCGGCACTGGCCGGCGGCGTCACGGTATTGAGCGTGTCATTGGCCAGCACGCTGGTCGTGGTGCTGCCCGGCAACAGGGCGCTGCCGCTGAAGTCATCGTCCGCTGCCGCGAGCGTGCCGTTGTTCACGTTGAGCGTGACCGTGGCGCCGGAGCAGATCCCGCCGTCGGGGGCCGGCAGGCACGCCTGGTAGTCGAAGGTCACCGGACTCACCACGCCGATGGGCGGGGTGAACACGAAGCTGCCGTCGGCGTTGAACACCAGGCCGGCAGGGCTGGCACTGGTGAGCGCGAACTGTGCGCCGGCGGGCACGTTGTCATTGCTGCCCACGTTGCCCGACACCGGCTGGCCGACCTGGGTGGACACCGCATCGGCGACGGCCTGCGGCGACACGATCAGCGCAATGCCGGCGGTATCGCAGTTGGACGGCAATGCCGCTTCGCACAGCTGGTAGGTCAGGCTGACCGCACCGGCCTGGGTGCCGGCGGCGATGGCGACGACGCCGTCGGCGCCGATGCTGAAGCCGGTCGGCGCGCCCGGCAGCGTCAGCAGCACGCTGGCCGGGTCGACGGGCGTAACGTCGTTGAGGCGGTCGTTGGCGAGCACCGACGGCGTGCTGCCGCCGCTCACCGGATTGATCGGCGTGCTGCTGAAGTCGTCATCCACTGCGCCCAGCGTGCCTGCGTTGATGTTGATGCTGGCGGTGGCGGTGCTGCACAGCGCAGCGTACGGCGCAGGCAGACAGACCTGGTAGCTGAAAGTGACCGGACTGGCCACGCCCGCCGGCGGGACATAGCTGAAGGTGCCATTGCCGTTGAACAGCAGGCCGTCCGGCAGCGCGCCGGTGATAGTGAACTGCGAGCCCGCGGGGGCGTTGTCATTGTCGCCGACGCTGCCATTGAGGACCTGCCCTGCCTGCGTGGACAGCGCATCGTCCTGCGCCTGCGGGGTCACCACCACGGTGATCTGCGCGCTGGCGCAGTTGCCGGCAGCGGCGTTTTCGCACAACTGGTAGGTCAGCACGTTCACGCCTGCGGCGGCAGAGGTCGGCACCTGCAGCAGCCCGGCAGCAGTGAGCGCATACCCGCTGGGCGCACCCACCAGGGCCAGGGTCACGCTGGCTGCGGCGGGCGGAGAGACGCCGTTCAAGGTGTCATTGGCCAGCACGCTGGTCGCGGTGCTGCCGCCGGGCGCCAGCGGCGTGGCAGTGAAGTCGTCGGTCAGCGCGGCCAGATTGCCCGCATTGACGTTGATGGTGGCGGCGGCACTGCTGCACAGCGCGCTGTCCGGTGCCGGCAGGCAGGCCTGGTAGGTGAACGGCACCGGCCCGGTGAAGCCCGGCGCGGGGGTGAACAGGAAGCTGCCGTCCGGGCTGAACGACAAGCCGTCCGGCACACTCCCGGTGATGCTGTAGACCGAGCCGACGGGCGAATTGTCGTTGCTGCCGACATTGCCGGCCAGCAACTGGCCGGCGGGCGTGGAGAACACATCGGCCTGCGCCTGCGGCGACACGACCAGGGTGACCTGGGCACTGTCGCAGTTGCTTGGCAGGGCCGCTTCGCACAGCTGGTAGGTCAGCGTGACCGACCCCGCCAGCGCACCGGCCGCCACCGACACCGTGCCGTCCGCAGCCAGCGAGTACCCTGCCGGTGCATTGACCAGGGTCAGCTGCACCGCGGTGGAGGCCGGCGGCGTGCTGGCATCCAGGCTGTCGTTGCCCAGCACGCTGGCGGTGCTGCCACCCAGCGCGGGATCCAGTGGCGTGCCACGGAAGTCGTCGTCGTTGGCAACCAGCGTGCCCGCGTTGACGTTCAAGGTGACGGTCGCGGTGGTGCAGACCGTGGTATTCGGCGCAGGCAGGCACACCTGGTAGGCGAACGTCACGGCCCCCTGGGTGCCTGCCGGCGGAGTGAACACGAAGCTGCCGTCCGGGTTGAACAGCAGACCCGCCGGCGCGGTGCCGCTGACCTCGAAGGTGCTGCCCGCCGGCACGTTGTCATTGGCGGCGACGGTATTGCTCAGCGCAACGCCTACCTGCGTGCTGAAGTTGTCGTTGCCCGCACTGGGACTCAGCAGCAGGAGTACGTCGGCCGAATCGCAGTTGCTGGGCAGCGCGATTTCGCACACGGTGTACTGGAACACCACCTGGCCGGCAGCCGCGCCGCCAGGTACGGACACCGTGCCATTGGCGTTGACGACGAATCCAGCAGGCGCGCCGGTCAGGCTCAGCTGCACCTCGGACGGACCCGGGGGAATCGCGCCATTGTAGGTGTCGTTGGCGAGCAGGCTGTTGGTGGTGCCGCCCGCGCTGGCGTCGATGATCAGCGAACGGAAATCGTCATCGTTGGCTTCCAGCGTGCCGGCGTTGACGTTGATCGTCACAGTCGCCGTTGCGCACACCGAGGCTTCGGGCACCGGCAGGCACACCTGGTAAGTGAATGTCGTCGCGCCGGTGAACAGTGCCGGTGGCGTGTAGGTGAAGCTGCCGTCGGCCGCGAACACCAGGCCGGCCGGGGCCGGGCCGGTCACGGTGAACACCGAACCTGCGGGCGCGTTGTCGTTGACCGCCACATTGCCGTCGACGGCACGACCGGCATTGGTCGACAGCACATCGTCCACCGCCGTCGGAGTGATCACCACGGTGACGGTGGCGGTATCGCAGTTGCTGGTGCCGGATTCGCACAGCTGGTAGTCGACGCTGACGATGCCGGCCTGTGCGCCGGCCGGCACGCTCAGCTCACCACCGGGTTGCAGGGTGAAGCCCACCGGTGCCGCGCCGGCAAGCGACAGCGAAACCTGCGCGGGCACGACTGCCACACCGTTCACGGTGTCATTGAGGGTCACCGGCGCGGTCAGGCCGCCAGCAGCGCCCAGGGGGGCATCACTGAAGTCATCATCCAGCGCCACCACCTGGGCAGCGGTGACGGTGAAGGTCGCGGTAGCCGTATCGCATACCGCCGCCTCCGGCGCCGGCAGGCACAGCTGGTACAGGAAACTGTCCTGGCCGCTGTACGCCGCCAGCGCGGTGTAGCTGAAGCTGCCGTCGGCATCGACCGTGGCGGTGCCGTTGGCCGGTCCGGACAGCAGGCTGTAGGTGCTGCCGGCGGGCGCATTGTCACCGGTCGTCAGCACGCCGGTCTCGGGTACGCCTGCGGTGGCGGTGAAGCTGTCCGCTGCCGCATCCGGCGCGATCACCAGGTGCACGCTCGCGGTATCGCAGTTGGTCGGCACCGCGGCTTCGCACAGCTGGTAGGTGATCAGCTGTGCGCCGGCGGCGGCACCGGCGGCGACGCTGATCTGTCCGTTGGCGGCGATCGAATAGGACGCCGGAGCACCCTGCAGGCTCAGCACGACCTGCGCCGGGGTGACCAGCACACCGTTGAGCAGGTCGTTTGCCAGCACGCTGGCGGTGGTGCCACCGCCGGAGGCCAGCGGCGCGCTGATGATGTCGTCCACCGCGTCGACGCTGTTGGCCGCCACCTGCACCGTCACCGTAGCGGTGTCGCACACCGCGTCGTTCGGCGCTGGCAGGCAGACCCGGTAGCCGAAGCTGTCGGCGCCGGTGCTGCCGTTGGTGGGCGTGTAGGTGAAGGCACCCGACGGGTCCATCACCACCGTGCCGCGGGCCGGCTGGGTCGGCACCACGAACACCGAGCCGCTGGCCGCGTTGTCGTTGCCGGCAACGCTGCCGCCCACCGGCTGGCCCGCCCCAGGCGTGGTGACACTGTCATCGATGGCATCGGGACTGACCACCAGCGCGACGTTGGCGGTGGCGCAGTTGGCCGGCACCGCGGTTTCGCAGATCTGGTAAGTGAGCGTCACCGGACCGGCGGCGGCGGTGGGCGCCACCGTGATCACGCCGGTAGGTGCCAGCGTGTAGCCTGCCGGCGCGCCGACCAGGCTCAGCTGCACCGTCGTCGGCACGGTGATGGGCGCGTTGCCCAAGGTGTCGTTGTCGATCACCGGCGCGGTGGTACCGCCGGCTCCGGGCGCGAACGCCAGAGCGACGACGTCGTCATTGGCCACCAGCGGGTTGGCGTTGACCAGGATGGACGCCGTAGCGGTGGCGCAGGCGCTGCCGTCGGGCGCCGGCAGGCAGGTCTGGTAGGAGAAGGTCACCGGGGTGGTGATGCCACCGGCCGGTGCCAGCACGAAGCTGCCATCGGCGTTGAAGCTCAGCCCGGCCGGCGGCGCGCCGACCAGGCTGTAGACCGCTGCCGCGGGCGCGTTGTCATTGGTGGCCACGGTCTGCGCATAGTTCGGCGTAGCGGCCGCGACCGAATAGCTGTCGTTGACTGCGGACGGCGCTACGGCGAAGGACACCGTGGCGCTGCTGCAGTTGGTCGGGGAAATGCGTTCGCAGATCTGGTACGTGAGTGTATTGCGTCCCGCCGGCGCGCCCGCCGGCACGCTGATCGCGCCGCTGGCCTCCACGCTGAACCCGGTCGGCGCGTCCTGCAGGGTCACGATGATGTCGGCGGCGACCACGGCCACGCCGGCCAGGGTGTCGTTGGCGAGCACCGTGGGCGTGGCGCCACCGGTGGCCGGTATCACGGTCGCGACGTTGTCGGCGACCGCCAGCAGCGCTGCCGGCTGCACGGTGATGGCCGGCGTGCTGGCACTGTTGTCGCCCGGCGTGGGATCGGTCGTGCCCGGCGGCAGCACCAGCGCGGCGGTGTTGGCCGGGATGGTGGCCGGCGTGGCCGCAGGGGCCGTGCCGGTGACCACGATCGCGATGCTGTCGCCCACGCCGACGTTGACCTGCGCGCTGACGCTGTTGCCGGTGCCGCTGGCAAGGGCGCAGGAGGACGCCGGGCTGGCCGGCGTGCAGGTCCAGCTGACGTTGGACAGCACGCTCGGTACGGCATCGATCACCGCCACGCCGAGCGCGCTTGAAGGCCCCTGGTTGGCCACCACGATCTGGTACTGCACCTGGCCACCAGCGGCCACCGTGGTCGGGCCCAGGATGCTCTTGGACACACTGAGTTGTGCCTGCAGGGCGAGTACGTTGCTGTCGGTGGCGCTGTTGTTGGCCGGGACGATGTCGCCGATGTCGGCCGGGGGTGCCACATTGGCCGTGTTGCTCAGCGGGCTGGGATAGGTCTGCGCCAGCAGGCTGGCCGGCATCGACGCCACCAGCAGGCAGGCAGCCCACAGGATCCGGGACGGCCATGCGCGGTGGTGAATGCCCTGCGGATCCATCGTGGCCATGCCCTCTTCCTCGCCTGCTGTGGCCGGTATCACGCTCGATACCCGACCCATCCTTCCGTTGTTGTTGCCGGTGGCACGCGCTGTGCTGCGCGCCGGTTGCCGTGCTGGACGCCTCGTCAATACGCGGCGGGATTGCTGCTGAAGGTCACCGGGACACTGATCGTTGCCGAGCCGCCGTTGAGCAGGTCCACGCCGACACTGACTGCATTTCCGCCCACCGCACCGCCGCTTGCTGCTGCGCAGGCACTGCCGGCGCTGGCGGTGCAGGTCCAGGGCGCGCTCAGCGTCGCGCCGCTGGGCAGCGTGTCGTTGACCACCGCCGCGGTCGCTGGATCGGGGCCGGCGTTGCTGACCACCAACGTGTAGGTCGTGCTGCCACCCGGCGTGTAGCTGCCGCTTCCGTCGCTCTTGGTGATCGAAAGATCGGCCTGGCGGGTGCGGTTGACGATGCGGCAGACCAGCGCCACCGGCGTGGCGGTCACCGCCGGCGCCTGCAGGGTGAAGCCCGGACCGGTACCGGAACCGACCACGGTGCCGTCCTGGCGGGTGCACTGCCAGGTGCTTGCATAGCGCTCCAGTACGGTGCCGGCGGCGGCCGTTTCGGCCAGTGCATAGGTTCCGCCGGGCACGGTGACGACGGCCGCGGTGGCACCGTTGTTGCCCACGTTCGCCGCCGACCCGACCACCCCGCCGTTGTAGTTGATGGCCAGGTTGAAGCGGCCGACGTCGCTGCTCGGCTGCAGCTCCTTGACCAGCTGCAGGGTGGCCGCGCAGGCCTGGGTCACGCCCTCCACGGTGAACACAGCCTGGCCGATACGGATCCCGAGCAGGCCGAGCAGGTTGTCGACGACCCCGCCGAGCAATGTCGTCAATACCGGCGTTACCAGCACATTGACGGCCGTGCGTATCGGCTGCAGCAGCGTGCTCACCAGCGTGTTGACCAGATCGGCGACCGGCAGCGGCAGCGGCAACGCACCGAGCAGGGTCACCGTGGGGTTGCCGCTGGTGATCTGGAGATTGAGCGAGTTGACCAGCGTGGAGACCAGCGTCGCCGCGCTGACCGTGCCGGCCGACAGCGTGCGTGTCTGCGGATAGGGTCCGGTGAAGCTGGCCGACTGCAGCCCGGGCGTCGCCGTGGCAAAGCCGCGGATGCTCACTGCCAGCGGCACCGAGACATCCGCAACAGGGATGTTGAGCAGGGTGGTGATGCGGATGGTGACGTTGAGCGAGGTCAGCGTAGCCGGTGTCAGCGCGCTCTCGGTCAATACCGTGGCGCGGTTGAAGAACGTGGCATCGCTGATCTGCCCGACATACAGGTTCACCAGGCCCGGACGGGCCTGCAGGGTGACCGCGTTGCCGACCAGGTTGATCGCCGAGATCGTGCCCTCTGCCCGCGCGACGTCGGCATAGACCTGCAGATGCAGGACGCTGGCTGAAATATTGGCGTTGGAGACTTTCACCAGCCCCAACACGTTGAGGTTGTTGAGCAGCGCCGTGAGCGCAGCGGCATTGAGTCCCTGTGCCAGGTCGAGGTCCAGCTTCACCCGGATCGCCGCACTGTGGAACGCGCTGCCCAGTGGGCCGCAGGTGTAGACCGGGGGTTCCACCACCTGCAGCCAGAGACGCACGTTGGCGACCCCGGTCAGACCCAGCGCCGCCGTGTTGACCGTGATCGGCGTCGGCGTGGTCAGCACGTTGCTGAAGTTGTACAGCTGCACACCGCCGGTGAGCAGGTCCAGCACGTTCAGGCGCACCGTGGTCAGCGAGCCGGTGGGCAGCGCGACCTGCAGCAGGTCACCGAGCCGGATGCTCCCGGTCACGCCGGAAACGCCCAAGGGCAGTGCGTTGAGGATATTCGCCGCTGCGGTCTGGTTGTCGGCCTGCAACACGGCCACCATCGCCGCGCGCAGCGCGCCGAGGCTGATGGCGGTATTGAGGACCTGGCTGGGATCGCTGACTTCGACGCCCCCGTTGAGCTGGGTGACCAGGGCGTTGAGGTTGATGTTGGCACCGGCCAGGCTGTTCCAGTCGACTGCGGTGAGGTTGATGCTGGTGCCCGGCAGCAATGCGCCGAACAACAGGTTGAGCACCGGACTCTGGGTGGAATCGACCGAAACGAGGCGCGGGCCGGCACTTACGCACGCCCCCGCCGTGCACGCCGACGTTCCTTGTGCGTGAGCCCGGCCGACACTGAAGAGGGCAACGAACATGACGGCGATCACGAAAAAATGCCGCCATTGCGACGAAATCTTCACGCCTTTCACATCAACCATGCGGGTGCTCCCCTGCGGTTCGACGGCAGTACTCCACCGCGGCGACGAAAAGGTCGTCACCTGAATGGATTACGTCTGGCCGGTTTTTTCCGGGCTCGCGTTCAAGCCCCGTTAGACCTGATTAATGCGGGGCGCGCGCAACCAGTCAAACAAGATGGCGTGAAAATGCAGGGCAGTATCGCTGGCGCGTAGTCCAGAGGAGCGTCAGCACGGTTGCAGTGGAAGCACCTGACAGTGTTTCTGTACAGCCGGGAAAAGAATCACTTCCTGGCAAGCATCGCTTGCCATTACATGGAGAGGGAGGCTGAATGAAGGATATGTGCGACAGGATCCGCCGCTCGAGGCTCACCGCCGGACTTTCACAATCACGCTTGGCCGAAGAAACCGGCGTCCGCCGCAGTGCGGTCGCGCAGTGGGAGCGCGAAGGAGGCACCTGCCCGAGCGTGACGCATCTGGCACGGATCGCGATCGTCACCCAGGTCTATTTCGAATGGCTGGCCACGGGTCGCGGGCCGGGACGACCCGAAGACGGTATCGACCTGCCCCTCCCGGAAGTGAAGCCTGACCCAGGCCGCAGCCCGCACGAAATCGAGATTCTCTGTCTGCTGCGGCGGATGACACCGCGCAAGCGTCAGATGGCACGCGCGATCATCGAAATGCTGAACGACTGAGCGGAGCAGCGGGCTGACGGTTGGGTCGGCGCGCGCGTTGGTCGATCATGGATCGACCCTGCCGGGGCCGGTCACGCGACCGGCGGCAGCGACCAGTCGATCGGTGTCTGCCCCCGGCGCTGCAGGTACTCGTTCGCCGCCGAAAAATGCCCACAGCCGATGAAGCCACGATGGGCCGACAGGGGCGAGGGATGGGGGGCCTTCAACACCCGGTGGCGTTGCGTATCGATGACCTTGCCCTTCTGCTGTGCATAGCTGCCCCACAGCATGAACACCAGGCCCTCGCGTTGCTGGTTGAGGGTCTCCACCACATGGTCGGTGAATCCTTCCCAGCCGCGCTTCTGGTGCGCCCCGGCGTTGCCCTCCTCCACGGTCAGGACGGCATTGAGCAGCAGCACGCCCTGCTTCGCCCACGGCATCAGGAAGCCGTGCTGCGGGCGCGGCAGGCCAAGGTCCCGTTCGATCTCCTTGTAGATGTTGAGCAGCGATGGCGGCACGGGCACACCGGGCTGCACCGAAAAACTCAGGCCGTGTGCCTGGCCACGACCGTGATACGGGTCCTGGCCGAGAATCACCACCTTGGTGGCATCGAACGGCGTTGCATCGAATGCGGCGAAGATCTGTGGCCCCGGCGGGAACACCTGCGCGCCGGCGGCCTTGCGCTGGCGCAGGAAGGCCGCCAGCTCGCGCATCTGCGGCTGCAGCAGCCAGTCACCTACGCGGGCTTTCCAGCTTGGCTCGAGCTGGATGGAAGAAGACGCGTTGTTGGTCACACCACGGACCTGGGATTGAGGCGGGCCAGGCGCAGCTGGAACAGCACCTTGGTCACCAGCAGGCGCTCTTCGATGGGCTTCAGCACCAGATCATTCGCACCCGCCTGCAACAGCGCTGTCTGGTTGTGGGGATTGCCATCGCCGGTCATCACCAGCACGGGCAGGCGACGCTTGCCGTAGCCGAAGTCCACGCGCACGCGCTCGACCAGGTCGCGGCCGCTCAGTTCCCCCTTCAGCGTGACGTCGGTCAGCACCAGGTCGATGCGGTGCTGGTTGCGCCCCAGCGACTCGGCCGTCAGCAGCATCACGGCCTCCTCGGCGGTCATCACATGCAGTACGTTCAACTGCTGCCGTTCGAGCATGCGCTTGGTCGCCTCGGCGACCACCCGGCTGTCTTCCACATACAGCAGGGTCGCGCCAGGGATGATCGCCGGCTGCACATAGCCGCGGATGAACGCGGCCAGCGCTTCGTGGCCAAGCGACTTGTCGAAATAATCGGTAACGAAATCGGTGAAGCGCCGCTGTTCAAGGTGCGACTGCGCATCGCCGGACACCACGATGACCGGCACGTAGGCCTGCCCTGCCGACTGCCGCACGGCGCGTGCCAGCTCGAGGCCGTCGCCGTCAGGCAGCGACAGCGAGGTGGTGACCAGGTTGACCGGGCCCTCGGCCAGCGCCTGGCGTGCTTCTGCGATGCTGGCACAGCCCACGACCTGAACGCCGGGCAGGTCGCGCTGCAGGACATCGGCAATCAGCTTGCGGACCAGCCGCGACCCATCGACGACCATTACCCGGGTGGCATCATCGTGCAGATGCTTCAGTGCTTGCGGGTGCATGCGGATGCTCAGGTTTCAGTGGGGCGCGTCTGGCGCAGGAAATGTCCGGTGACCAGCCATGCACCCAGCCAGCCCACCACCACGATGGCCAGCAGCACCACCGACGAATGCAGCAGATCCAGCCCCTTCAATGCAAACGGACTGGCGTAACTCTGCGACAGCTGCGCCAGCGGACCCGCCAGCGCCGCACCGGCGCCCGCGATCAGGCCCAGGGCGACCAGCCCGGCGCCGAGGCCGTACCAGGCGCCCAGATACAGGAACGGGCGGCGGATGAAGCCGTCGCTCGCACCCAGCAGCTGCAGCACGCCGATTTCTTCGCGTCGTGCCTGGATGTCCAGGCGCACGGTGTTGCCCACCACCAGCACCGCCCCGAGCCCGAGCAGCACCGACAGCACCTGCACCAGGCGGGACCCGAAGGACAGCCAACCGTCCAGGCGGCTGCGCCACAGCGCATCGTGCTGCACCAGGTCGGCCTGCGGCAGCGTACCCAGCGCGCGTGCCAGCCGCGCGTCGTCGGCCTGCTGTGCCGGCGTCACCACCAGCAGGCTGGGCAACGGATTGGACTGCAGCGCATCGATCGCCTCACCCAGCCCGGCGTTCTCCCGCAGCTCGGCCAGCCCCTGCTCCGGCGTGCGCAGGGTAACGGCGGCCACGTCGTCGCGCGCACGGAGTTCCGCGGCGAGCGTCTCTGCCGTGGGAACATCCAGCTCGGCTTTCAGGAACAGGTTGATGTCCCGTGACTGCTGCACGCTGCCGGTGAAGTGCTTGAGATTGTCCAGCGCGATCGACAATCCCAGCGGGAGCGCCAGCGCAAGGGCCATCACCATCACGGTGAGCAGCGTCGCCCAGGGTTTGCGGCATGCGCGGCCGAGGCTGAAGACCACGCTGTGCACGTGGTGCTGCCACCAGATGCCGAGCTTCGATGGCGTCGGGGCAGGCGTACTCGTGCTGCGTTCCAGGGCGGCCTTGGTGTCGGGGCTCATTCGGCAAGATCCTGCGGCGAGATGTCGTCGACCAGCCGGCCATGATCGAGGATGAGCACACGCTTGCGCATCCGACGCAGCAAGGCCAGGTCATGGCTTACCACCAGCACGCTGGTGCCCCGCGCAGGCAGTTCGGCAAACAGCGCCATGATTTCGGCTGCCAGCGTCGGGTCCAGGTTGCCGGTGGGCTCATCGGCCACCAGCAGGCGCGGCTCGCCGACAATGGCGCGGGCGATGCCGACCCGTTGCTGTTCGCCGGCAGAGAGCTGCGATGGCAGTGCCTTTTCACGGTGACCCAGTCCCATGCGCTCCAGCACCGAACGCACGCGCTTGCCGATGTCCATGCGGCGGGTACCACGCAGGATCAGCGGCAGTGCCACGTTCTCGGCAATGCTGCGGTCCATCAGCAGTCGATGGTCCTGGTAGACGGCGCCCACCTCGCGACGGTGGCGCGGCACGTCGCCCCCACGCACCTTCAGCAGGTTGCGTTCGTTGAAAACCACCGCGCCACGGCTGGGACGCTCGTCCAGGTGGATCAGCTTGAGCAGGGTGCTCTTGCCGGCCCCCGAATGGCCGGTGACGAACACCATTTCGCCGGGTGCGACCGCGAAGCTGACATCGGTCAGGGCTTCGTGTCCACCGGCGTATTGTTTGCTTACGTTGTCGAACCGCAGAACGCTCATCCCCTGATTATGCAGGAGCAGAGCAGCCGCGGCGAGGCGGCTCCGTCGGTGCGTGGCGACCGTTGGTCGCCACGTTGCAGCATTCCGCGTCCGCACTCGCCGAACTGGGTCGGCGCTGGTGTCACGCGCCGGGCATCAGCCGCCAGCGAGCATCCGGCGGATCTTGCGACCAATGCGGGTCAGGAACGAATCGGACGGATCGGCGCTGCGGACCGGCTTGGCCACGACCTGCACCGGAGCACCGGTCGAGGCGGGGGAAGCCGCGGCGCCGTCGGCACCTTCCAGAGGACGGCCATTGCGGCGGCGGCGACGCTTGCGCGGCTTGCGCTCACCGTCCTGCAGCGCCGGGTCCTGTACCGATCCGCCTTCGGCCCGCGGCGGACGCGCCGCCGGCGCGACGGCGGCGGTGCCACCTTCGACCGCGAGCGGGGCCGGGGACGCGGTTGCTTCGGCCGGGGCCGCGGTCTCGCCTTCGACGCGGGGCTTGCGCGGCGGACGCGGCCTGCGCTCACCACTGCGTTCGCTGCGGCCGCCTGCAGATGGCTTGCCACCACGACCGCCACCACGACGCTCTTCTTCCGCGGCACGCGCTTCGCGGGCCTCACGGAAGATCTGGCTGACGCTTTCGTTTTCGTCGGCTTCTTCGCCGGGTGCGGCGGGAGCACGTTCCGGCCGCGGCAGCGAGGTCAACAGCTCGGCAGTGACCGCTTCCACCGGGATTTTCTGCTCGATGTAGGCTTCGATGTCCGGCAGGCCCATCGCGTAGCGTTCGCAGGCGAAGCTGATCGCATCGCCCTCTTCGCCCAGACGCGCGGTGCGGCCGATGCGGTGGACATAATCCTCGGCATCGAACGGCAGGTCATAGTTGTAGACGTACTTGATGCCGTCGATGTGCAGGCCGCGCGCGGCCACGTCGGTGGCGACCAGGATCTCCAGCTGGCCCTTCTGGAAGCGGTTGAGCAGGCTCTCGCGCTTCTTCTGCGGCACGTCGCCGGACAGCACGCCGACGCGGTAGCCGGCCTTTTCCAGCGAACGCGCCACGCGCTCGACGAACACCTTGGTGTTGACGAAGACCATCGTGCGCGCGCCTTCGCTGCGCGAGAGCAGGCCGAGCAGCAGCGGCACCTTCTCTTCGTCGGCCGGGAAGTACATGCGCTGGCGCACGCGGGCGGCGGTGATG